>Ga0265298_10001903_pt1 | contig 30241 bp, 35 predicted proteins | sample AusTroGonzalo_MG_3_FD_193486 | JGI IMG/M metagenome (GOLD analysis project Ga0265298, IMG submission 193486) | Bovine rumen microbial communities from tropical cattle in Woodstock, Queensland, Australia - Gonzalo_01 | ecosystem: Host-associated > Mammals > Digestive system > Stomach > Rumen ...
CGTTTTGTTCGCTAAGCTTAAAATGAATTAAAAATAAGCCCGGATTAACTTCCGGGTTTTATTTTTTCTAAAAATCTGGATAAATGTTATAAATATATAAAACATTAAAAGGATTTTTACAATGGAAGCAAAGAAATTATTGTGCGAAGAAGCCTGCGCCGAAGCTAAAATGCTTATGGAAGATGCAGGAAATAATACAAAGACAATGTATATTTCAGGTCCGTTCATGATGGCAGAAGAAGTAAACCGTAACGGTCGTACTTATTCCCGTTCTATCATCGAACGCGAAGTTAACAAGTTCCAGAAGCTTATCGAATCTCGCGAAGCTCTTGGTGAACTTAACCACCCAGATACTATCGAAATTAACCCGAAGGAATCTGCTATCATGATTACCGAACTTAAGATGGACGGTAATCTCGCTATGGGTAAGGCAAAGGTTTTGCATACTCCTAACGGTAAGATTCTTGAATCCCTTTTGAATGACGGTGTTCGTATGGGTGTTTCGTCTCGCGGTACTGGAAACCTTACTGAAGGAAATATGGTCGCTGAAGACTATTCACTCGTAACCATCGATTCTGTGTATATGCCGTCTGCCCAGGTCGCTTATACTGACCCGATGTATGAATCTGTACAGTATGTTTCTAAGTGGGTTCTGAATGAGGCTACGGGCCTTTATATTGAACAGCGTGAAAAGGTATTCGAAGCACAGAAGAAGTTCAATAAGGCTGTCGATAACGGTGGTTCTAAGGAAATTATTAAGGCTTTCAAGGAATTCTTGGCAAGCATCTAATAATAAAAATATTTTGAAACCGGAGTTAATTCTCCGGTTTTTCTTTTTATACAAGAAACTCCGGAAAACTGTTATAAATAAATATAGGTGCAAGGGAATAAGCCTTTGCATAGGATATTTTAGGAGAAATAAAAATGAAACGTAGAGAAGACATCTATAACGTTGGTAACGATTACAATCAGGTCACTTCTGCATACTTTGTAACTGATGACAAGACTGCTGCAACTTCTGCAGGTGTTGCTGGTTACAAGGCATATTCTGATGGTCTGTATCACTACACGCTCGCTCCGGTTTATGAACTTTCTGGCGGTGTTTCTGCGCTCAACAAGCGTGTTTTCAATAAGCTTCCGCAGAAGACTTGGGAACCGTATGATTTCGGCGATGATGCATCTGCATTCTCTGCTATTAATGCTGCTAGCGCAGTGTTCAGCCCGGATTATGCAACTGTTGAAGACCCGACAGATAACGAATGGACAAAGAAGTAATCTTTACCTCGTAAAATAATCTTAAAGACCTCAGAATAAAATCTGAGGTTCTTTTTATAATATATCGAGAATTTTTTCAATATCTTTATTGCATTTTCGTTGCCAGGCTCTTTGTGCATTTTGAAGTTCTTTTGTAAATTCTTCTTTATTATAGTTAAATGCGTTGGTGTATATTCTGGAACCGTCAGTATAATGGAATCTGCATCGTATTTCGTTGAGCGATATGGCAATACTTCCTATCTGGTATTTATCAGACAGGCCGATCCAATACATCTCGTCAGAAAGCTGTTTATAGACGATACAATACTGGTTTAGTATTTCTTTGATGTCGTCTATCGTGTTGATATACGGAATGCTCATATTTTATATATTAGCATGGGGCGATAACCGAATAGTTACCGCCCCAAGGAACTCCTTGTACACTAGTACATGAGATTACATTTTAGAATACTTCATTCCGCGTTTATTTAGAATTTCAGTAAACTGTTCAAGAGCCTTTGCGCTCATACCAGTAATCGTAACGCTTTCGTCACTGTTATCAACATCGACACTAGCAGTAGCCTTGTGTTCGCTGTTATATGCTGCGACCATTCGGTTAGCCATTTGCGTGATACGTGCGAACGAAGAGCTATCGCATGCGAATGTTGCAGGACCGCTTGCACGAGGTGCAGCTTCACCAGACTTCTTGGTAATCTTTTTACCTTCAGAATCTGATTTACCAAAAACAATATCTCTAATGGCTTCTTTAAGCGCAGACGTACCGAGACCGACCTTTCTGACATTCTTACCAGAGCTGCTCAAAAGGCTAATTTCTTTCCAGTTATCGAAATCTTTAAAACCTTCTTGCGCCATCTTATAACGAACAGCGTCGCCATAGTCGTCCGGAGAAACGCCGATATATAGCAAATTATTATTAGGATCATCAACAGTAGTCAAGTCCGAATAATTATTCATTGCAGCATGGAATACACGAGTTTTATCTTCTTTTCCATCGACTGGAAGTTTGATTTCAATATATGGCTGGTTAACGCAAGTACCGTAAATTTTACGCATGAAATCTGCTCTACGGTCAAGTGAAATTGTCGTATAGAGGCCAGTATCATGGCGGAAGTCATTCTTTTTACCGCGAGATTGACGGTCACGGAAAACTTCAACCTTACCAGTAGCGAATTCACTGTTCTTGATAATCGGACCAAGATTTGCAAGGCGTTCCGGTCCTACGACAAGAGCATCCTGTTCATCGTTTCTCCAGTAGAACTTGGCATAGAAGACGTGTTCTTCAGCGATACGATGTAATTCAGCCGGCAATTTCTCATCGAATGTCGGCGCAGGTTCTGCGCCCCTGAAGCATTTTGCAATCGTCTTGTTAGTTGCGATTTCTTCCTTAATACCTTCGATGTCCTGGATTCCATAAACAATAGTAAACTGGCGGTTTTCTGCAACTTCTTGCTTACCGACGAATGTCTTACAGTTACAGTGATAGAAGAGCGCGAGCGGTGCGAACTTACCGACATCAGGCTCATAGTTGGTTGCCCAGTTCTGAAAACGGATTGTACTGAAGTAGTAACCGATACGTGACGGCATCGGAGTCTGCTGGTCGCCGTCCATACTTGCGCCACTGTTGAAATGGACGGAAATCGCCCATTTCATGAGTTTCACATAGTTAGGCTCATGTGAAACAGCTTCTTTGATATAATCATAAGCATTTTCGAATAGATTCATTTTAAACCCTTTTTTAACGTTTATATTATTTATAGTATAAAGATTTGCGGAATTATAAATATTAAAGCTATTATTAGGGAAATTAAAAATGTTTAATAAGTCCGCAGAACTTCGCGGTCATGGTGAAAAAATTGAAATGTCCAAGGAACAGATGGATGAGTTCATCAAATGTTCCAAGGATATATTTTATTTCTGCAAGTATTTCTATATCATTCAGGATAAGAAAGGTGCAGCGCCGATTGAACTCCGCGAATATCAAGAAAGAATTATCCAGATGTTCCTTGCCACATATAAAGACAAGGAAGGTCATATAAGAAATAACAGAATTATTACCCTAGGTCGTCAGGGTGGTAAGACGACTATTTGTACGCTCTACATTCTCTGGTATGCTTTGTTTAACAAGGATAAGGAAATCGCTGTTCTGGCTAACAAGGAACAGCAGGCTAAAGAAATTATGCAGAGAATTAGAGCGGCAGTTTTGAAATTGCCTTTATGGCTACAGCAGGGAATTAACCCTGACCGTGGCGGTTGGTCAAAAGAATCGATTGGTTTTGATAACGGTTGTAAAATTTTCTGTGCTGCTTCTGGTTCGTCTGCAATTCGTGGTAGAACGGTTGACTTGATGTTGGTGGACGAATTTGCGTTCTTGCCTCCAGAAGATGCTGACGACTTTATTAAGTCTGTGTTCCCGACTCAATCTTCTCGTTCCGACGCTATGTTGATTTTGATTTCGACGCCGCACGGAATGAACCAGTTCTATAACATCTGGCAGAAGGCTGTTGCCGGTATCAATTCGTTTGTTCCTGCAAAGGTACAATGGAATGAAATTCCGGGTCGTGACGAGACGTTTAAACAGAAGATGATTCGTGACCTTGGTATTCAGACGTTCATGCAGGAATATGCCTGTTTGTGTCCTAACGAGAAAATAACAGTCAAGGACGAAGTCTCTGGAATAGAAATAACTGATACAATAGCCAATATTTATGAGTTATGGGAAGACGGATTTATAAAATAGCTATAAATAACATATGAGTATAACCAACGCAGATTTGGCATCAGTTAACGAGAATTTACGTGACATTCGCGATTATTCAGAGAAGCTTGAAGCACTGGATAATTTAAAGAAGTATTTGGATTCTAAAAGTACAATCAATAAAAGTATAAAGGAATCTGGCGTAAAGACGACTGCTGTAGGAAATAAGTTAAAGGGTGTTATTCAGACATTTAAGTCTTCTCTTATTACTACGATTAAAGATTCTGCCGATAAGTTGGATAAAACACTCAATACGATTTTCAAAGATATAAAAGTTGGCGGCAAGGGATTATATAAGACTAAGGCCGAACAGCTGGAACCGGACAAGGCATTGTCTGCGACGATAGTTTCGCCGTTGGAAGTAGCAAAGTCAGCAGTCGTTTCCGAAAACGACAAGGTACCAGAATTTGAGTCTCCTGAAATCGTAAAGGCATTGGATAATGTCGCAATTTTACAGAGAGAAAACAACAAGCTGTTCGACAAGTTCATAAAGGCCGAACAGAAAACAAGACAGGATAAAAATACAGAAGCACTTGTAAACAAGCCTGTCGCTCCAGTTACGCCGAAAGAGAAAAAGGAAAAGGTTGAAAAACCGAAATTCCCGTTTGATTTCAAACAGTTCATGGGCGGGTTAGGAAAGATACTTAGAGGTATATTAAATCCTGTATCATTGATTATAGCGTTCGTTACAAAAACGCTTCCGTATGTTTTGATTGCAATAGCGTTCCTTAAAGGATTCTGGCAAGGAATCGGCGAGGAGCTACGAGAGAAATTTACGATATTAGGTAAAAAGATACTTGTCGGGCTAGGAATAATATTTGGTTTGTTTAAAGGCGGGCCTATACTTATCAGAGTATTGACTCTTGCGTATCATGCATTACGAATCAGCTGTTTGCTTATCGAGCATACAGGTAAGATGTTATTGCTCAAAATAAAGATGGCTCACGAGACTGAAACATTTGCAGAAGAGAAAGGGCTTAATATATTTAAGCGCGGGCTTGAGTTCGTTAAGTTCTTGCTGGAAAAAGCTTTTATCGGATTCAAGATATTGCTTGAAGTTGCCAAGTTCGTTCTTGTAGCCGCAGCCGCAGTTCTTGTTGTCGGTTTGTTTATTCTGCTTATTGCCGGAATATTCTTATTATTCTATAAGTTCGGTGATTATTTCATTGCCGGTATTAAGAAAATTATAAGTATATTCTTGGATGTTGGTAAGTTTATCATTAATATATTTAGCGCTATTCCGCGAATGATTATCGATGGCGTATTGTCGTTGTTTAGCGGATTGTCAAAATGGATTTTTGGCGATAAGGATAAGACATCAGTAACGCCGGCGACACAGGAACAGCAGATAAATACAAAATCTGAAGTGACATTCGGAACTGAATTGAAGAATGAATTCCAGAATATGTTAAAGTCTATAACTGAACCGCTGAATACGATTAATAAGGCAGTTCAGTTTATCGCAGCCCAGACTATGTACAGTAATCTTATGGTTGGCGGCATGACTGGAATTTCTCAGCAGACTATTAGGACTATGGCATCTGTTGTTTCTGCCGTGACGGAAGAAAACGACAAGAAGGCTTCGGCTGTCGCATCGGATCTTATTACGACGAATAATAATTTCAATGTACCGAACGGCATGGCAAGCGACATAGATACATTGAAGAAAGATATTACTAACATGAAAGGCATAATGGCCGACTTGTATGAACTTATGGATAATTGGCATAAAGAAGGCGGAAATACGCCGTTTATGCCTGTTAGAATGACTAGACGTTAATATGGCTGGATTGATAAATTTTTATAAGCAACCTGAAGGAAGAACATCGGTTTCGTCTACGTCGCCGGTGTATGTTTCTCATAGGTTCAGTCTGTTTATTAATGAAGACTCGCTCGTAAAAGGCGAACAGATGAAGACTACGAGAATCAACGGCATTGTCGACCAGCTTCCGGAAATCAGTTATACTACTGGTTGGGATATTTCACCGATTAGTACGGTTTCAAAAAAGATTGAAGATTTTACGAACAATAACCTTATGAGGGCTATTGCGTCGAACAACAAGGATTTTCGCCCTCCTGTATTTACCGATGGATGGACACAAAAGACAGTAAAGAACGGTTCTCCGCTTTCTGTAGATATTTCGTTTAGAAGTTATCCGTTATATGCGTTTTCGACGACGCCGTATAAGGATATTTTGAATTTCATGATTTATATTACGACGCCGAGAGAATATAACCTGCAGGCAAGCCTTGACGTTACCAGAGACGCTTTGGCCAAGGCTGAAGAATACGGTAAGAGCATAGGGGCGACTTCGGAAGATTTGATAAAAGCGTTTAGTTCTTCCGATATTTCGATTAAGGACATAGCGAATGCGATTCTCGGCAACGACACATCGAAAGAAGGACGAGAACTTTATAATGCATTCAATACGTTGAAGACTGAAATAGAAAAACTCGGTAATATGAACGACGATAATCTTGGCGGTGCACCGTTATGCATGCTGGAAATCGGTAAGATGTTGCGTTCCGATACGTCGATTAAGTGGCTGGTAAAGAACTGGTCATTTAAGCCTGCATTGAATACGACAGTTGTCGGCGGAAAAATCGAACCGATATATGTCGACTTTAAAGTATCGTTAGAAACTCAGCAGATACTTACCGATGCTGATTTAGCGAAAATTATAATTCCTTAGGAATTTCTGAAAGACCTGAATCAAGGTCTTTTTGAATACTGTCGGCGGCATACCATGTGCTGCCGCTTGTTATATCGCTATTGAGTATTCTGTACCATTGAGAACGGGAATATGTCTGGTCAAGATTACATGTGATATTGAATTCATAATAGTAATGACCGGAATTTGTCCATTCTTCTGAACGTTTGACAGTCCAGTTAGAAATATAGACAATAAGCGGCGTTTGCGATTTGAATATGGTACCAGAATAAAGATTCAGATACCAAAGCTTTGCACCGAAACTATTGGAACGGTTAAACTTATATTCTACGCGTAACGGTCCATATTTCTTAACAGCGCTATTCAAAAGCGTACTTGCAGAATCTGCTAAAAATTCAAATTTGCCTTTTAGGTCGTCGAGCGTTCTATTGATTGTACCGCCAGATTGTTTTTGACCAGCGACTTCATCCATAGCAGCTTTTAATTTAGGTTCAACATCTGATTTGACGGCCTTATTTACAGTATTATTGCTTATATCGCCGATAAGTTGGTTAATTAAGTTATTGAAATCGTCAACAGATTCTTTACCTTCATATGACTTCGATGTTTCTGATAATTTGCTATCAGTCCATGAATTTTGATATGACGTAGTTGTAGAATATTTTAAAGTAACAGTTTTATTGCTTGTATTGATGAAAAAGCTATAATATGCATAGACAGATTCTACTTTTATTGTATTATAGCTAATAGCGCTTTTAAGCTTGTTGATATATATGTCAAGTTGTTCGGCCTTTTTACGTCTTTCTTTGTCATCGTCTTGCGCAGAATTATTTTGCGTAGCGTTATTACTGTTTGAAATCTTGAGAATGTCGTTACCGACGGCGGCACCGGTCCCAGTCATATTCTTTAAGCCAGATCTGACATTATCTAATGCGCCAGCAAAGGTAAATTTATTATTGTCAGAAATTGCGGCATATTTCTGAAGACGCTTAATCCAAATACTTGCGTCGGTTTGTCCAAGATTATCTGCTTCGAAAATTTTGAATTTAAGATTTATAGTACCAGGATTATAGCCGTTATAGACTTTCTTGGTCCATGAGCCGGCTTTGACGAAATTTTTCCATTCCGTACCAGTAGCGCAACCGATAGAATTGATTAACGAAACGAGGTCATTCGACATGAAGCTTTGCAACATGTCCTGCCATAATATGCCTGGACCGTCTGTATAATCTACAGAGAAAGAAATTTCAGGAAGGTCGTCGAGAACGCCGACGAGTTTAATCTGTTCGTCTTCGTCAAATGTTGTTAACTGAAATTTGGATAGGCCGAACTTGCTATCGTCAGCGTATGTACTACCGACGAATTTTTTCTTTTGTTTGGCCATTTCCTCAGGATTATTGAGGTTAAGTGTTTCATAGTCATATATTGCCATTATTTTTTAATCCTGCGTGCAAAAATACCTGTAATCATTCCGTTATTTGAAACATACGGTATTTTGAATAACAATACATGGTTAATTTCGTCTTTTTCAATATCCGCATTGGTGCGGTCTATCTTGATAGGAACCCAGTATTCGATTGCGTCAAATACTTGCGGCATAAGTTCGTCCATTCGTGCAAAATTTTCAAACAACAGCAAATATAACGGAGAACCGTACGCGAGATTAAAGAGTCGCTCAAACGGTTCTGTCAGAATTACGTTTTCAATCATCTGGTCAAGCGCGTCTTTGCCCCAGAGTTCGGTTTTTTCACCTAAACCGTCCAAATCGTAATATGGGTTTACAACGCTTGCATTAGATAATGTAGAAAAATCTGGATTTGCGCTTAGACTTAACATACATTATTTATAGTTTAACATTTTACGTTGGTATTTCCTACATAATGTGGAATTCCGGCAAAAAGGCAGTTCGTATAGTTATTGCATAGCTGCTTGGCGACATTTCTGCCGAGATTTACGTCGCCGCCGACGCTGTTGATGTCGACATTCATTTTAGCTTCGATTTTGGCGTCGCCACCCACGTTTATAGTTGCATTGCCGGTAGTATTGATTGACAGATTGCCCGGTCCGGAAAATCCTTCACCGGTATGTATTGTCAACGAACCGTCAGAACCGATATTTATCGTAAGGCCAGTCCTGTGATGGAATATGGTTTCGCCTGATTTTTTATTCAACGTAAGATATTCGCCCTGGTCGGTTTCTAGCAAGACCATCTTGTTCGGATAGTCTTCCATTTTGAACATAAGCGGGTTTTTAGTGAAATCTTGAACGGTAAGCTGTGTATAAGCGACTGAATCAAAAATTGGCTTCTGGATGTCTTTCTGGTCAAAATAACCGCGTAATATGGTACCGACTTCAGGAATGATGAAGTTACCGTTGGTACCGCCGAAATATCCCATGTCAGGAACCGCCCACGGGAGAGCACTTTCGGCAAGATCGTCATAATAGCCGAAAATAAGGATTTTGACACGGCCGAGCTTAAGCGGGTCATCGTTATCAATAACCTTACCGGTCCATCTGTCGCCGCCTGTATCTTTGTTGACATTATTGTCTTTGCTTACGAGAGAGTTTTCAAATCCGTTTTCGATACTGTTCATTGCATCGTTTAACAATGCATTTATATCTGGGCTATTATTCATAATTAACCTGCCTGAGTATTTTTAGTTTCTTTTTTCGTACCGATACCGCCGATACCGTCAGATACACAAGTAGCCATTATTACATACTTTGAACCGAACGATATATAATGCGTTAAACCGGAAACGATATAATTATTCGACTGGACACTTGATTCATGGTCCATAGTCGTCATATCTATCGAGATACGGTCGCCGAGTTTCAACATTTGTTTCGGATCTTTTTCATAACCCGGCTGGTCAGTTACGCTGATAGTCATAAAAGCAAATTGCTGGAAGAACGCGTGCTTGATGCTGTCATGATGAATCGGCGCATAGTCATAATACTGGTGCGTTTGACGGAAATATGTACTGACCGAATGATAACGTACTGTTTCACCCTGGCTGTCGGAACGGTTTGACATTTTACCTAAGCGGGGCCTTTCGTTTTTGCCGGTATCTTTAAAATCTTTTGCCCTGAAACATGTATCATTCAATGTAATCGCTTTAAGGTTTGTAATATTGAACGACGCCGGCTTAAAGGTTAGCGGGTTTAACAATAAAGCATTATATGGATTGAAAATATACTTTTTGACGTTATAGCCGCCGTCATTTTGTAAATAACCGTGATTTGTCAATACGAGGTCATAATATACACTATATGCCGCGGGTTTTTCTTCGGTAGTGGATGTATCTTCGTTTTTGGTATCGTAAAGTTTTTGATAGCGTGTCTGATGTATAAAATTACTTGTAGTGGCTTTGCCGCATAGCGTATTGATTGAAGTATAATATGCGTTACCGCCTCTGTCAACAAAAAGAATCGGCATGTCGTCATCAGAAATCCATGCATGATTTATGATTTTTTTCGTAAATTCAGAATATGTCAATGTAGAATTTAACCATGACATATTATCATCAGGTTTAGAATCGAAATCTATGTTCGGTTTTAAACCGGCATTACTAAGAACAACCTGTAATGTTTCCGCACTGGTATATGATTTATCGAGCGACGGCAATTTACCTGCCATCGTATCGAATTTCGGCCAGATACAAATATCGTTTAGATACTTTTCGGCGGAATACATGCAGTGAAATTTATATGTATATGAATTTCTGTCAAAGTCAGTAGAATTTTCTATAGCTTGTATTTTAAATGTTGCTTCCAATAACGGCTTAGAAGCAACTGCGTCATGGCTTATCATTTCAGGCAATATTTTTACATAGATGATATTGCCAATTTGAAAATTTACATCATGAAAAATGGTACCGATGTCATTAAGCGTCAGTGTCATGGTAGGCAATAACAGAAAGAAATTTTCACGAATAATAATTTCTGTAATTTTGTCTACTGGAATATTAAAACCTTTATTTGGGTCATTACTTCCGTATATGACAGTAATGTCACATGTCTGGGTTGAGACTGTGCTTGACGCGATTGCGGTACTTGAATCAAGAGTTGTATTTTCTTCTGCCATTAAATACCTATAGTCATTGCCCTATTGCCGGTTTCCCAGCTGGAGAGTTTAATGTTCGCTACTATATTATATGCGTCAATTGGCTGTTTTGGTTTTTCGAAACAGCAGAACCCTTGTTCATTAGTCATCAAGAGAAATGAAGCATTCTGTAGGTTCATGTATATGTAAAGCTGCATTGCGCCGACAGTGTTGAAAATATTGCCTTTTAACTTATACAATGAAGCAAATTCATTTGCGATTTTCGTATTTTCGTTAGAAAGGTTCTGTAACATTTTTAAGATGGTTCCAATTTTTTCCGGCTGGCGTTTTAACAGTTCGTCAAGGTCTTCGCCGCATTCGCGATTAAAATGGTCAAATTGCGTACTTGTATTGAACTGTGAAAATATAGAATACATGAGAGAACGATTCATCTGTTTGTATTCTTTTCCATCGCCGGACATCGTAGAACGAATTCCTTTGAATTCTACGAGTTTATTGGTTCGCATGTCGTATAAGTCGCCTTTGCCGCTGCTAAAACCGATATTTGAGAAGCAGCTTGCGAAAAGGAATTCACCCTTGCCGATTGCAGGTCTTGCCGTAGTGACGTTCAGTGCGTCATTTATATATTCAGGTTTAAGATATTCGGCAAGATTTGCCCTTTTAAGAAAATCAGACCATGAAATTTTTGGAAAATTTTGAAAATTAAAAACATTTTTTTCTAATTGTTCGAATAAGTCTTCAGGTTTTACCAGAAGATTTTTCAACAACAGCATGCCGTGCTGGTTTGCAAGGCCTTCATGCTTACCGCATTTTTTACTGGTCCAGAATTTCGGAAGCAGGTCATTTAAACTATTCAAATCCATATACATATTTATAAATAACATATGAGTCTCTGTCGAGTATATGAATGGCAAAATATTAAAACCGTAAAGCTTTCTGACGCTTACGATGTTAAAATTAAAGTAAATGACGATACTACATTTGTAAAACTACCTGAATGTACTAACGCCACTTTGCCGTCATATAAGTATAAGGAAGAAATTTACAAATACGGCAATAACGAAAAGAAATATCTGATTCCTGATTATACAGGGCTTGAAGATTTGAGCCTGGAATTCATGGAAAATTACAGAGAAGATTCTAAAGATTTTGCATTTTTAAGAATTCAAGATTTGGTGAATATATTCCTTAATAAGTTATTTGATTCTAGGACATTCGGATATAAGTTGTTCGACTACATAAGCGAAATTGTAGTTACGGTCTATAAGAATAATTTCAGCGATGCCGTACTTGAGTATGTTTTTAAGAATTTGAAGCTTACCGATTATACAAAATATGAACTTGATTATTCATCCGGCGATATAGCTAAATGGACATTGAAATTCTCATATCAAGAATATTATGTCAATTATTTTGTTGCTGATAAAAAGCCTCCGAAAAAAGAAAAAGAAACGAAAAATGACATGTATGCCGCACAGTATAATGCTATGATGGAAGCTCGCGGCCAAATGTATAAAGGCGGTCGAGGAATACGTACTCCACGAGAAGACCAGGTAATGGCAAAAAAGTATGAAGATTCTTTGAATAAGGGCGAAAGCGCATTGGACGAGGCAATTTCTGAAAAGAAAATCGAAAGACAGAAGAAACTTAACGAACTTAGCTCTCTTGAATCGATGAATAATAAACCAGTTTCTACGTTCGCAGAACATAAGAAACTTGAAGAAGCAAGGGAAAAAGTCGCAGCGGCTGAAGCGGCACTTGAAGCAGCAGAAGTAGACTTGGATATAAAAACGAAGAAACATGCGGAAGCTTCCGCAGAGCATGCAAGCGCGGTCAAGAACGCCGAAGAGACAGTCGCTAATGAAAATTCATTCCATGCAATGGTAACGGATAATAATGCCGTCAAGGAAGCAAAGGCACAGGAAGCCGGAGCAGCCAAGAGACGTTCTGAGGCGTTTAACTCGAAGGTCGAACAGGAAAAGGCAGTAGAGGCTGCAAAGAAAGCTTTGGAAGAGGCTAAGCTTGCGGAAGAAGAAGCTTTGGGTACATATAACCTTAAGGCAAGCCAGAATATTGATGTAGTAGATAGACAAAAAAGAATTGCACAGTTAAAATCTGAAATCAATACGATTAATTCTGAAATTGTAAATCTTAATAATGAAAAGACAGAGCAGGTAACTGTTGCACAAGAACAACAGCAAAGATTCTTGCAGGAACGTAATAGTATGTCTTCTGAGCAAAAGCTTCGTAATGCAAGGTATCAAGATACTGCAGAACATGCGATTAAGTCTAACGAATCTGAATCGGTCCGTGAATCCTGGTCTAATGACGCCAGTACAGAAATTGATTCTGATATTCATTCGTTGAATAGGCAACAGATGAAGGGAGAAGACGGATTTATAAAGAATAGCATTGAAGGCAAGCAGAAGAGGTTCTATGACAGGCAGGAACGTAGGTCGGATGCTGAAAAGGAAGCAATGGAAATTGCAGAACAAGCAGCCATCAGGCCTGAACTTATGGAACTTGAAGATCTTGAAGAATCTCCAGTAGTAGAACAGGCGCCGGCAAAGAAGATTGAAGTTACGAAAACGAAAACAGATGCCGGTGAATTGATAGACATCAAGAATTCTGAAAATGTATATAGTCATCCGGATTTCCAAGAACGTGTTACGGCATTGTCTATGGAAATGTACAAGCCTGGAAAGAGCGATCCTCAGATGGTATATGAAAAGGCACAGGCCAAGGCCATGCAGGAATATCTTGAAGGAAAACTAAAATTAAAATAAATAAATAAGAAAAAGGATTTAAAATGGAACAAGAACAATCATTTACCGCTTACTATGCAGAGACTAAGGATAACGAATTCCAGAGTTTGTATTCTTTTGCAGTCGACGCATTGACATTCTCCAATAAGATTAATATTTATCACTGGCAGTGTGAAAAGGGATTTATCCACACACATCTCCAGGAAGTATATGAAGTCATTCGCGATTTCGCTGATGAACTTGTAGAGATTACGCTTGGAACCGGCACAGAATTCAAGATTGATGAAAAGACTTACAAGTTCTCTGACGAAATTTATAATAACGAAAATATGCAACGTAAGCTTCGTGCATTTATCGATGCGGTTGAAAATCTGTCCAAGCAGTTCCAGAATAAGATTGCCTTGAATAACCTTATGACTGATACGGTCCAGAAGCTTGAAAAGGAATATGGTCTGTTGACTCACTTCTCGTAACAGGAGTTTATATAAATGCGTGAATTGAACAATGATAATTTAGAACGTGCCAAAGAAATGCTTAAGAATGCCGGATATGATGTGGTTCGTAACTGTAATACAGATGTGAAGTCATTCGACCACGAGACATTCCAGCAATATCTTGACAAGCATACGAACAAAGAAATTTAAAGATTGAACTAGATACCGAGGACCGTTTATACGGTCCTTTCTTTTTATTGATATTTACGGATTTTTTATTTTCCTTCCAAATGTTCACAAAAATTTACTATTTTTTGATTCAAAGTTAAAGAGGTAAACTATGATTAACGATAATAATTGGGAAATCTGGCTGTACAATGCTATCTCGCATATTCCTTCAAATGTCTCGCTCGGTGACGCTATGAAAGTCGAAGAAAAATTACGTGAAATTGTCCAGCAAGTAAGGACTACAGGATTATAAATAAAACACGCTCGAGAACTAATGTTGATTGTGACACTGTGAATAAACTGTTTGTAGAGTGTTTATAAAAAGGAAATATATGATTAAAAACGTAATCAAACGAGATAATCGTAGACGTAAGTTTAATATAGCAAAAGTATATACCGCAATTGAAAATGCATTTAAGTCGATAGATGAAAAATATACAGAAGAAGGTATTGATCAGCTTGTCGATGAAGTAGTTGAAATAATTTCCGCAAATGATGCCAAGTCAGCAAGAGTCGAAGATATTCAGAATGTCATTGAAAAGACATTGATGAGTAAGGGTTTCGGTTCAGTTGCCAAGGCATTTATTTTGTATAGAGACGAACGTAATCGTGCTCGTGAAACTAAGTCGGATATTGTAAAGACCATTAAGGAAATTACAGAATCTGATATTAAGAGTTCTAATATTCTTCGTGACAATGCGAACGAATCTGGCGCTACTCCTGCTGGTACATACGGTAAGATTGCATCTGAAACAAACAAGATGTATAACTTGCTGAACAACATCAACAGAAAGTATGCACAGGAACACAAGGACGGTCATTTACATATTCATGACCTTAACCAGTACAATTTGACTTTTAACTGTCTCTTTGCTCCGGTTGGTAAGTTGTTAGCTACAGGTTTCGATTCTGGTACTGGTTATCTTCGTTCTCCGAAGTCCATTCAGACAGCCGCTGCTTTGACTGCAGTTATTCTTCAGCTTCAGTCTAACCAGCAATATGGTGGTATCGCTGACGATAACCTTGACTTCGATTTGGCTCCGTTCGTCGATATTTCATTTAAGAAGAATCTTAAGACTGAACTTGTTCGTTATCTCGAATACAATCCGGAACATGAAGATATTGACTTGAATGATGTCGAAACTATTTCGATGAACATGCCAGTTGAATTGCTTTATGCTAAGTTTCCGAAAATTTGTGTTGACAAGGCAATCCAGACTACAGACGATGATACTCATCAGGCTATGGAAGGTCTTATCGGTAACTTGAATTCTCTTCAGTCTCGTTCTGGAAACCAGGTTCCGTTTAGTTCTTTGAACTTTGGTCTTAATACTTCTAATTGTGGTCGTATGATTAGTAAGAACCTTATCAAGTCCCAGATGGAAGGTCTCGGTGACGGTTTGACTGCTATTTTCCCGATTTTGATTTTCAAGTTGATGAAGGGTTATACAAAGAATCCGGAAGATCCGAATTATGACTTGTATCTTGATTCTATCAAGTGCCTTGCTCGTCGTTTCTATCCGAACTTCGTAAAGGTTGATAGTTCTTTCAATATGCCGTATGTTAAGTATAATACGAGTACGGTTGACCTTACCAGTGAAGAAGTTCTTGTCAAGGTTCGCGGTAAGAATGAAGCCAAGACAATTAAGCTGGAAAATCAGAAGTTTGAAACACCGATTTACGAATATGATATGGGTATCGGCGATTACTGGGATATTACAGAAATCAACGGTTCTACTCTTACCTTACGTAAGCTTATTGAAAATACGACTATTTCTACTATGGGTTGTAGAACACGTGTTATTGGTAATATCAACGGTGCAGAACAGACAACTGGTCGTGGAAATTTTGCATTCCATACGATTAACTTGCCTCGTCTCGCGATTGAAACCCATATCGAAGCTAAGGATGAAGAAGGACGTAAGCAGTTGTTCTTCAAGAAGCTTGACGATATGCTCGAAGACGCCAAGGGCAGTTTGCTTGACCGTTTCTCTTTGATTTCTAATAAGACTTATGAGAATTTCCCGTTCACCATGCAGCAGGGACTTTATCTCACGTCAGACGACGAACCGCATGCAATTACTGATAAGATTGCTGAAGTTCTTAAGCAGGCTTCGCTTTCTATCGGTTATGTCGGCTTGGCTGAAACAATGCTCTTGCTCACCGGTAAGACATACGGTATCGACCATGAAATCGACGATTATGCATTCTCTATCGTAAAGCATATCCGTGAATTTGTCGATAAGACTCAGAAGGAAACTCATCTTAACTGGTCTTGTTTTGCTACTCCGGCTGAAGCTGTTGCTGGACGTTTCGCAAATATTGACAAGAACCTTTTCCAGAATGAAAAGAAGCTTGCTGATGTCGATTTACAGCGTGTCTTTGGTAAGGGTTATTACACGAATAGCCACATGCTTGATTATTCCTTGGAAACATCTTTGGAAAATAAGATCAAGATGGAAGCTCCGTATCACAAGATTACGAACGCAGGCCATATCTTTTATTATAAGCTGAACGGTGACTTGTCTAAGAATCTTGAAGCGGTCAAGGCTACGATTGATACCATGTACGATGGTGACTTGGGATATTTCACTTGTACGTTCGACAGCGATACTTGTACCAAGTGTCATTTCCACGGTATCATCAATAACGAATGTCCGTGCTGCGGTAACAAAAACGAAGACGAGATTATTCGTGTTAGAAGAATTACCGGATATTTGACTGGTTCGCCTAAGAAGACAATTTTCAAATCCTGGAACGATGGAAAATTGGCAGAATTGAGAGACCGTCACAATATTTAATTGAAATATCGGATTAAAATCATACAGACCCAAAATCTGTATGATTTTTCTATCTTTATAAGGAAATTATGTTAGATACAATAATGTTATTAATCGGATATACTGGGGCTTTGGCGTTCGCTGTCTGTTCATTGCCGCAGGTAATAAAGGCATATAAGACGAAATCAACCGGTGATATAAGTATATTCTTCATTATACTTTCGATTATCGGAAACCTTTGTAGCGCCGCATATATTTTCTATACGAATTATGTAAGCGGGATGTGGCAATATCCCCAATATGTCAATTATACGTTGGCGACGATTTTTATATTCATCTTGCTTGGACTGAAACTTAAATACGATAAGGATAAAAAATGAATTATTCAAAGATAGATCCTATGAGTATTGTCGACGGCGAAGGTTGTCGTGTTACTCTGTTCGTTTCTGGTTGTAGGAATCATTGTAAGGGATGTTTTAATCCCGAAACATGGAATTTCGATTACGGCCAAACTTTCGATGTGATTGCTGTGAATGAAATCATCGAAGCCTGTAAGAAACCGTATATTTCTGGTTTGACTATTTTGGGCGGAGAACCGTTCGAAGTAGAAAACCAGCCGGCAATTGCTGATTTTATTCGTAAATTCAAGTCAGTTTTGCCTGAAAAGAATATCTGGGTATTTACAGGCTACATTTATGAGAAAAATCTCAGAATGGGACAAAGCCAGTATCTTGTAGGAATTACGGATTATATTCTGGAAAATACAGATATTTTGGTTGACGGACCGTTTATTCTTGAAGAAAGAGACTTAAATCTGAGATTCTGTGGTAGTAGAAACCAACGATTACTAAGTAAAGACGATAGAGCTAAGCTATAAGAGAAAACCGGAAGTAATTCTGGTTTTTATTTTAAATTCCTTTTTCTGTAAATCTTATAAATAATAAAGAAAAAGGAATTTAAAGGTATGTTAGTAAAAGCCGGTCAAATAGTTGCTATAGATTCAGTAAGAGTTGATTCTACCTTGTCAGGTGACGGTATATTTAAACCGATTGGCGTTAAAGCTGTCGCTCCGTCGGTATCTGGGCATGCTGGTTTGAGCGCCGAAAAGGTAGATAATACCGTATATATCGGAATGAAACCTGATGCCGTTAAGGTTGTTTCGACTAATGAGACGGTTTCAATCGAAAAGACTGTTGGACAAGATGGTACAGTTGAATATAATCTTGGTGTTTCTGTTGAACCAGTTGTTTCTGATACGAAGATTATTGGAACTAATGGCATTAGTGCACGAGAAACCGCCCCGGCTACATATACAATCGGTGTTTCTGGTGATTATTTAAAGCCGGAAGCACTTAACGGTTATGCTACTGAGACATGGGTTAATTCAGAATTAAATAAAACTTCTGCATGGGCTAAGTCTGAATTCCAACCAAAAGACGAATATGTAGTACCGTCTGACTTAGATTATTATTATAAAAAGACAGACATTGATGCATATTCTGCAAAAGTAAATACAGAATTTAATGAAACTTCTGCTTGGGCTAAGTCTGAATTCCAGTCTAAGTCAGAAATGAGTGCTTATTATAAAAAATCAGAAGTTTATACAAAAGAAGAAGTTGATGAAAGAATTCCGTCGCTTGTTAATTATGCTCTTTCTGCTGATGTTGAAACTGCAATCGCTATTTCTGAAGACTGGGCAGAAGATACTTTCCAGGTAAAGGGAAGTTATGCCAGTGCAACTGATATTACCAGTCTGTCAAGTACGGTTGATACGAAACTTGCAGACAAGGCTGATAAATCGTATGTAGATGAAACTTTCCAGATAAAAGGCAATTACATTACATCGGCTGATAATACGCTATCTGGTAAAGCCCTTGTATTAAAAGATAATAAATGGGAAGAAGCACCTGAAGGTACTACTTATACACAAGGTCCAAATATTGATATTCATAGAACTGTTATTAGTGGCCGTGATTGGACACCAGAATTAAGTGCAAAGGCTGATAAGTCTGCATTGGACGATTATACATTAAAGAGTACATTTGAAACATTTGAAGAATTCGTTACCGATGAATTTGTAGAAACTTCTGCATGGTCACTTGAAACATTCCAGCCTGCTGGTAATTATCTTACGCCTACAGCTTTGGAACCATATTATACATCATCTCAAGTTGATACAATAATTGATAATACGAAGACTTGGGCAGATGATAGATTCCAGCCGTCCGGTAATTATCTCTCTGCTAATGCTTTAGATGATTATTATAATAAAACTGAAGTTGATACTGAATTACAAGATTTGTCTGACGCTGTTGCAAAAACAATTGTTGAACTTTCTGCAACAGCAAACGATAAATTTGCATTGAAGACGGAAATTCCGGAAATTCCAGATATTGCTGGTGATTTGCTTGATGCAAAATATAATGATACACTTAATCAATATGAAATTGTTGGTCCGGATATTGTCGGTAATAACGGTATTTCCGCAGCATTTGACGATGATAATAACGAATGGAATATTGGACTTAGCGGACAACCGGTTTACATGTTCGATAAGTATGAAAGCAACGGTATCATAACGGCAGGAACGGTAATCGAATTTGCAGGACAGGATTATGAACAGATTACTGCAACTAACGGATATTTTGAATTGCCTGCGGCTGCTGAAAAAGTAACATTCAATATCAATGAAAATGTCGAAGACAATAATACCGGATTACATGAATATCTTCTGAACAAGTTCGCGTTAGTAACGGATTCTAATGAAGTTCTTGTATATACTCAGAATTATTATCCGGCGGAAGTCGGTACAAGTAACGGCACGATTGCGATTACGGTCGACCATTCAGTTGACCCGACAAGGAAATATGCAGTTGTCTATAGCGGAAGTGATGTCGCCGCTAGTGCAAATCTGAATTTTACCATGAGCATCTATTCTAACAGGATATAAATATTAAGACTCGGCCACAAAGGATTTATAAATGTCAGACGTAACAAAAATACAAAACCCTAGTATAACGCCTAAAGATTTTACGATTCAAGACAATAAGATAATCGCTATTAGCGGTATTCCGGTTTCCGGTGCCGGTGGTACGACGAGTGATTATGTTTATTATCCGTCATTTGATGAAACAAATGGTAATATTACATTTACACTTGGAACTACGCAGAGTCATCCAGATCCGTACGGCCCGTATCATATCAGCGGTGCACAAGGCGAACCTGGTGTTAGCGGTTATACGCCGGAATTTAGAATTAATTCCGACAAAGAAGACCATTGGGAATGGAAATATACAGAAGATGATGACTGGCATGATTTAGGAATTGCTGCGTCTGGTATAGAAGGTCCGCGAGGTCCGCAAGGCGTGCCTGGTCAAAATGGTAAATCTGTATCTGCATCAGTCAACCCAGTTGAGGGTGGTGTTGGTTATAAAATAACTCTTAAAGACGATACATCGACTTCAGAATTTAAATTATATTCACCAACAGTTTCAACAGAGGTAATTCCTTCCGGTAATCGTGTTACATTTACTTATGCAGGTTCACAATCTACATATATAGATGTTATGAGCGGTACAAAAGGTGATACTGGTACTTCTGGTATTTCTCCGGTTATTACTACGGCTACAATTGGCTCACAAGAAGGTCATCCGCAAGGCGGAACTGAAGTTACAGTGTTTGATATTAACCATCCTGAAGGACAGTCTTTTACCGCATGGAATGGTATAAATGGTCAAGGCGCAACTGTAGAACTGAAGGACGGTAATGGTATTCATATTACGAATAATGGTAATGAATATATCATTGCAGTTTCTGCAGATTATGCAACAAAGGCATATGCGGAAGAAGCAAGCGCGGCTGCATATAGTAAAGCACTTGCTGCAATTCCGCCCTTGGACGATTATTATCACAAATCTGAAACTAGCGGTGCTAATGAAATCTCTACAGCATTAGCAGAAAAATTAAATATTGTAGACCTTCCCAATTACGACGGCGAAAACGGTATTTATGTAGATGATTTAAATCATATAATCAGTATAAGTGCAGATTATAAGGCACAGATTGAAGCCGTTAGCGGAAAAGTAACTCCGCCTACAGCAACCACTCAACAGGGTGAATATTATATTTGGTCAACTGTGCCAACATTTTCTGGTTGGAAGAATATTGATGACTGGTTTAACTACCAAGATGTTTTATTGTATAGCGAAATTCCAGGTGTTTTTAAACCAGAAAATGGCATAAGTGCTAATTATTCAGATAGTATATTTACTTTTGGACTTTCTGGAGAATATGAAGATGCAATTAAGGCTGTTTCTGGAAAGGTTGATAAACCAGGTACAGGTTCGACTGGTATACTAGTTTATAATGCAACATATTCGTCATGGGAACCATTTGATCTTGATTTACCGATAAATATTGGTAATAATAATACAGTAACAAATGATTCAATTGGTGCAATAGGTAATAATTGTATAGTAGGTAAAACATCATTTGCAATGTCTACTAAATATGCAGCTGCTTCAGGTAATGCATTTGCGTTTGGTGATGACAACGTAGCATACGATAATTCATTTGCATTTGGTTGGGGTACAACTGCTACATTATATTCATTTGCAGGTGGCCAAGCATTAAGTGCTAATAATCGATCAATTGCGTTTGGTAATGGAAATATTGCAGATTATCGTTCATTTGCATTTGGTGATGCAAATACTGCTACATATTGGTCAGTTGCTGCTGGTAGAGGCTTAGCTATACAAGGCAGTACAAATGCTTCTACTGGTTTTGGCGGTTTAGTCATAGGTGGATGGAATAAAACTTCCGCAGATGTATTATTTGTTGCTGGTAATGGTACTGGAAACGGTAATAGTAGAAGCGATGCATTTATACTTTATCCAGATGGAAGCGTTGTTGAAGGTTATAATAATACATTTACAAATTTAGGTATAAAACACGCCACGCATATTGAAGGTGCATATAATCAGGTATCGGCAGTTTATACTCATGTCGAAGGACATGCTAATACAGTATCTGGTTATGGTATTCATGTTCAGGGTGGTTATAATCAGTTCTTTATCAATAATATTTCTGCTGATACTAATCACAATGATCCTACAAACCGTTGGAATATCTGGGGTATTTCTATTGAAGGTATGGCAAATGCTACTACGACAGAGCCTACTTCGGGTACTCTAGGACAAACTGACTTTGGATATGTTCATGGTGGTATTCTTAAAGTTATCGGTAACGGTACAAGAACATTAACGAATCCAAGTGATCCTTCTAAAGAAGTAATAACGAGAAGTGATGCATTACGTCTTTATCGTGATGGTAGTATGTGGATTCAAGGTTCAATTGGTGCTAATGGTGGAACTTTTACAAATGAAACGGTTTTTAGTGCTGCGACAGGAACATTTGATAATAGTTATATCAAATGTATAAATGATAATTCTAATGGTTACTATGCTAGATTTGGTGTTGGTAGTTATGGTGGCGCTGTAATTAAAGCAGGTGATACTAATGGTAGTTCTCCAATACAAGTTGATATAAAGCCAACAGCTAATAACTATGAATTAATAAAAGTCGAACGTAATAATTCTACAGTTGGTTATTTAATACCAGCAGTTACAGCTACAACTACAGCAGGATTAACTGATGATGGTATTTTACATATTATCATAGAGAGTTAATATGGCAAATGATTTAAAATTTGGAAATAAAACCATTAAAGATATATTCTTTGGTAACAAAACTGTCACTGCAATTTATCTTGGTGCTACTTTGGTATGGAAAAAAAATCCTATTTATGTAAAATATCATTTAAGGTTTGAATGGTCTGGAAATAATAGTATAGCTCTACTTGAAACATTAATAGATGGAACAACAGCTGGAAATAGATTGGTAGATGGAGGTCGTTTCCAAGACAATCAATGGTTTCGTATAGACGATGATAAAATAGCATCATTACGAAATGCTACAAATACAAGTATATATGGAACGATTGTTGAACTTAACTTTAATGCCTCTAATATAAGCAGCATAGGATTTAGGACTGACCCTTACTATATAGGACAATCTACATATACACTAAAAGTAATTGGTGAAGATTCAGCTGGAAATACTACAACACTACATCAAGAAAATATGTCAGTTTCTACTGGGCAGACTTATACTTTTAATATTTAGGAGTAAAAATGTATATTTTAATAAGAAGAGATAATTTCAAAGTTTATGCAAATTGTAGCACTTATAATAGTGTAAAAGACTGCATAGCAGCAGATCCGAACATAGAAGAAAAAGATTTAATAATATCTAAGGAGTTAGAAATGCGTGTTGTTAGCCGTATTGTAAATGTAGATGGAAAATGTGTTTATAAAAATAAAGATTTTTGGACACAAGATTTTACTGTGTTGACCGATATTATTGAACATTATGATGAACATACTGTTACAGATATATTTGGTGAGCCAATAGATAAATCAAGATTTGAACTTGAATTATATAATAATCGTGACCAACTTGCTAGAATTGATGGACTGGCTGGTGAAGTTGAATACAATATAAATGTCGGAAATGAGTTTATTTCATTATTCCGCGAAGAATGTGTAAAAACTGATTTTAAAACTATTACACCACTTGAGATTGCTCAAAAACTTGCTCCGATTATTTCACTTGTTCAAACAGGTTCATTCAGAGAAGCAAAACAAGTTTTACAAACAATAGAAAATGATGATTTCTTAACACCTGAGCGAATACAAAAATATATTGCTATGATGGAAGCTGCAGATGTTATTGAATATGCTACGGATGAAGATTTCTTCTATACAGTGCAAGAAAATGTATAAAATAAAAAGCAAGATTTAATCTTGCTTTTTTACTTCTCTATTGTCCTTGACTTTCTTAAGTCTTTCCTTTAAGAAGTCACGGACTTTTTGTATATCCGGATATTTAATAATTTGATTTTCCGTAATATCATTCCATGCATCGGTATAACCGTTAAACAGCATGATGAACCACCAATAGTTTTGTGTACCGTAGATACGATAAGAAATGATGTCAGGTCTGCATTCTTCGATTTTCTTGACCCTGTAATAAGAGACAGGGCCGAAGTCATAGGAATCGAAATACAGTGAACCCATATCGTATTGTGCGATATTGTCAACCAGTTCTTTATTCAGGTAATTGGTTCGTTCGGTTATATTATCCATACTGTATTATTTATAGCATTAGAAAGTAGCCGACAGAATCTTCTTATATTCGATATAATTCTTGATAGTAAACGCGAGGTTTTTAATATTCTCAAGTGTACTTTCAATGAATTCCAGAATATACTTCTGTTGGTTGACTTCTTTCATTTTTGCGATATATGCTGGTGTACAATTAATCTGGGTTTCGATACCTTTTGCATTATCCCAGATTTGATTTACGGTAATTCCGTATTTCATCTGGAGCTCGGTAGTCTGCCTGGAAAATTTGTAACATTTATAGATGTCGCCGTAAATTTCCATAAGTTCGATATTAAGATGAGAATAAACAAACTTCTGGTTATTATACAGCTTAGTCCAGTCCTGTACGAGGGCGGGCAAAAGGTTATTCTTGGTCATAATGGCTTCAAAGGTGTCAGGCATCTTGACATCCTTATCGGCTTTCTGTTTCAATAATTTAAATTCATCTATCGTCATAGTACAGTATTTATAGTCCCGTCTAAAGAGTTAAGTGCTTCTTCGATTTCGTTATTATGCCTATATGCCATATAGCCTTCATAAGTAAGGCTCAGATTATATTCTTTTCGTTCGACATTTGCCCAATAGATATAATCATAGAATCTAGCTTCGATTTCATTTTTCATATCCTGTTCAACCGTATTATTAGCCGGCATGAACAAATATTTTTCAAACATATCATAACATTCTTTTTTGAACATTTCCAGGCCGAATAATACGGCATATTCCGGATATTTTGTAGTATCAATTTTGAATACAGTATCTTGGTTTGAACATCCTGTTAAGTTAATTCTGAATTCAACCGCATCTTTTAGTTTTGTAACATTTATACCCATATTCTTTCATCTCGTCTTTTATAAAGTCTTTATATTCAGTCAGACCGATTTCATCATATACCCAATCTTCATCAACCGGTTTTGTAAAGTCATATACAGGAACACAGTCATATTTTGTATGCTGGTTAAACTTATAGAGATAGTTTAAGAACATCGCAATATCCGTATTACAGTAATCTATGAAATTTTTACACTCTTCCGTACTAGCAAATCCTATATACTGATTTTTGAACCGTAACGTAGGTTCTGGGACGTTTTGTAATGGGGTATATCTTTCCTTGGATAAAAGCGTAGGCCAGTCCCAGCAGCGTCTATGGCCTCTTATTTCGCTTAATTGGATATACCATTCGTTCTTCTTTCCCTGTTCAGTTGCGATAGTCTTTTTTCCTACCAAATATTGGTCTACAATTTTGGTAATTTCCTTATATTTAGCCGGATCCGAGAATTTATTCCATCGTAATTCGAGCAGGTCAGCCTTCTTGTCGCCGAACACGAAAATACCGACATCTGAAAAGAAAAACGCGTCGTCAAACTTAGCGTCGCCGACAACCGTTTCTATTCTGTTAAATTCTTCGAAATTCTTGTTGAGTATTTCGATATGCTTATAGTTGACATTTTCCTTTATTCTCGGATTGTCAACGAAATCGGTAGGTATAATCCATACGGCTCTATCAGAGAACTTCGAACATTCCGACATTATCTTTAGATAGAGTTTTTCGCCTTTGCCGTTATATGGTGGATTTCCTATAATATTGAATTTCATTATTGACAGTAATATTCGGTTTTAAGATTTTCTACAGCCTGAAACAGGTCAGCCTGGCTATTGAGCTTTAGTTTCCAACCGTTACATTCGACGGTATCACCCAGTTTAAGTACAATTTCTGGTTGTATATTACGAAGTATATTTTTTGATGGAAAAATTTTAGTAAAACCCATATAACTTATTTGTATGGGTTCTATGACTTTTTCTGACAATCCGATACTTGTAAATTTATTATGGTCGACTGCGAGCGGAAAAGCTTCCATAGCTGGATTATACTTATAATACCATATACAGCTTTGTTCATTATAACGTTTAAATTCAACTTCTTTCATCATTTACCTCTTGCAGGTCATATTCCAGTTTTAAGTTTTCTAAAACAGCGACAATATCTCCAGTATTCTTAATTTCCTTAGTCCATGAATTGCATGTTATCTTATCACCCCACATAATCAGATAGTTACAGTCAATCGGCAGAAGATCTAATGGTGGAAAATAACGTTTATTTTCACCATCAGGATCAGCGTCATTCGGTCGTTCTTTTATACCGATTCCATATTTTTCAATTTCTATATCTAATTTAAAGAAAACGTCAAAATTATTCCATTTCGGTATCAGTTGCTCTGTATATCTTCTTGATTCGAATATAGTATATTCATACCATCGGGCGAACTTTCCGATAACATTAAGTCCATGCCTTGTAATAAGAAATTCAATTGGTTTCATATTAATTCAAGTCTTTAAGAAAACTGTTAGTCAATTTATCTTCGAAATGTGCTTTCAGTTCAATTAGCGGCGGAAATTTAAAATTAAACGTTTTCTTGGCGTAATCTAAACCTCTTACAGCAAGCATATATTCAATATTCCAAGGAAGTTTTACATCAGGTTTCTTGAATTTATAAAGTTCCAGACCATAATCAATAAACACTGTAAGGAAATCTAAGACGTAATCCTTATAGTTTTTGAAAAGCGGATGCCTTTTTAAATTATGTGTGTCTTCCAGTTTCATTTTTATGTTCCTTATATCGTTCGACACAGGTCTTTACGAGAGGACCGAGGCTCTTAAAATACATGTCGTATGCATTCGGGTCGATGAGCTTATAGCCGTCAACTTCGAGTGGTCTTCTACCTTCGAATGAAAAATAAGTAGAACAGCTTAACATGGACAATTCTACTGGAACTTCGGCGACATATAGATGTAAATCCTTATATTTGGTATAAAGGAACATTCCGCAGTCATACAAGTCTTCTTTAGCCAATGTGATATCGGCTTCTTCTTTTAATTCGCGAAGCGCCGTATCGATATGGGATTCATCGCCCTCGACATGGCCTTTAGGAATATCGTAATTGCCGGGTCTCCAGGAATGACATGACGGATGACATGCCAGGAGTTGTCCGGTAATTTTATGAATGATTATTACACCACAACTTATAGCTTTCATATCAATAAATATAGCAATTTATTTGTTAGTCAACGGTAAAAAGAAAAACATTCATAAAAATTACTTTTTAGATTTTTTCTTTGTCGATTTTTTTGCTTTTTTATTTATAGGCTGCTTGTCTTTATCTGATTTTTTCTTAGGAACACCTGCACCGGGAGTCGGGAGTGCAGGAACAAGAATGTCAATATCCTTGATATTAAGAATATTCAGAAGCTGTTGAATCTTGTTCAAAGTTTCTTTCTTGTGGCTCGTATATGAAAGGTCTCGTACCATGTTCTGAAGACTATGCATCCATCTTGAATAATTATGTTTCTTCAGACTTTTGATATTGAATCCGCCCTGGAGCTTTTCTTCGTTCGGATAGGCCTTGGCCAGGAGATGGTGAGCGACTACGTGTTCTTTGGGTGTCAAATATATTATGTTCGCTGGAATATCCGGACCGCCCAGACCGCGCGGAACGATATGGTGCTTTTCGTAAATTACTGATTCTTTACGGCCTGCGGCTTTGGCGATAATCTGGTAATAGATTTTAAGATAGTTCATACATAATATATAATACTTATTTTTAAAATATAGAAAATAAAAGAAATTTTTATAAATAATATAAAATAATTTTGAGGATTTCCAAAATGAATATATTTGAGCAAGCAGCAGCCTTTCTTGACGATGATCTTCTGACAGAAGGCGAATTAAAAACTAAATACGGCTCAGTTAGCGGCCGAACTGATAAATTTTTTGACATACTTGAACGTCCGGCAACAAAAATTCTTGATCTTAAGAAAGATAAGAACCATGAAGCTTCAAATATCGACGTGATTCGTAGGCAGTATGCCGAAATGACTCGTGAATTCGGCCGTAATTTCGGCTGTTCGAACAACAAGTTCATTTGCGGTCTTATGAAATTCATGGATATTGCCATGAATACTCTTGAAGACGGCGATACGGACTATATCTATGCGGCTAAGTGGCCGCAGATGCTTACTTGGATTAAGGATAACGGTGCTCGTCTTGCAGCTAACTCTACTAATGATGCCGTTATTACGAAGCTTGCCAGTGAATATATCACAAAGGTTGCACAGCCGGCATTGCAGAAATTCAAGACAGCAGAAGGCAAGAAGCAGCGTAAGTCTGCCCGTGCCAACGTTAAGACATTGCTTGACAATCCTGAATTCCAGAATCTTCTTAGAACACGTTCTGAAGGTCGTTTTGATATTGAAAAAGGCCGTGGAACTCGTCCGCCGGTCATTATCGATAACGATAAGCGTCTTATCTTGAACTTCCGTAACTATGAAGAACTTAACGACGTTCTTGCTGCACGAAACGAAGACGAACTTTACAATGTCGTCAAGAACCAGTTTGATTCTCCGACCGGTATCTATAGCGGAATTACCGATACGGTTATTCCGGAAGGTATCGAATTCCAGTATCAGAATGATGCTCTTGTCGCATGTGACTGGTCGATGAAGGAAAACGTTATGGACAGCGTTCTCAGCCGTGGTACTTATTATACTTCTGACAAGAAGACTGTTGTATTGTTTGTCAATAACGGTGAATCGTTACGAAGCGAATTCGACGTTGGCGAAGAACTTTCCAGATATGTCAATGAATTCGACGATAACAATAATTCTCTTTATGTCGCGTTGAACCGTAATAATAAGTTTAATAACTTCTATACGAACGGTGAAAAGTTTAATGTTTTCGAAATCGTACAGGGTGACGGAACACAGAAATATATTTCCCGTGGTACTTATGAAATTGATGAGATTGGTGAAGAAAGAATAAAATATAAACGCATCAAGGACACAATTGACCGTGAAAATGGCCAATCTGTTAATGTTGCGGAATCTATTTTATTCAATCAGGCAGCAAGCCTATTAATTGACTAAATACTGTATAAATCCGTATCGGAATCAATTTGAGGAGTATTCTTATTAGGGTACTCCTTATATTGTTCTAGAGTCGGAAGCTGTTTATTCAGCATATCTGCGATTATTTCCATTTGTCCAACTGACCTAAGCTGGACAATTTCTTTTCCGCATTTAATCAAGTCGCCGATACCAAGATAGATACAGCATTTACGGTCTATTTCTTGGTCTTCAGCCAACGGATCACTTGAAGGAACATAAGTTTCTTTCTTCAAGCAACGGAATCTGAGCATACCCATATCGATGTCGGCCTTGCATACGCCGATAGCTACAGGTTCACAATATTCTCCTGGACAACCAGGAATATGTTTTCTATATTCGATAATCATGTGTTTTTATGGTCAATAGGTTCTTTGTAATGATGAACTTCAACGGTCTTCTTAACCGAATCGACAATCATAAGGTCAAGATTGGAAAAACTAAAACCGTTAGAATTGATAATGTCATATGCAGAAATATCTGGATTTCCAGTCATGAAATGATAAAGGTAACGGATAACCATTCCATGAGAAATACAAATTACGGCATCAGTCTTGTTTTCGTGACGGATCATATTGCCCATGTCATGCAGGATTTCAAGTGCACGTTTTTCCATAGTGCTTGCCGGCAAATAGACAAGACTGTCAAATTCTTCTTTAGTAATTTCCCAGAATTTACGATTGCCAAGATTCTTACATTCGAATTCGCCTAGGCAGTTACAGACTTCCATCGGCATTTTATCAAACAGCAACTTGGCCGTACTGATACAACGACGAGTCGGCGAACTTACGACAAATTTTCTAACTGCTTCTGGAATAAACCTGCCAACCTTTTCTTCCCAGTCTTCAGGCTTGTCATATAGATTGATATCGCAGTTTTCATATCCTGGAACCATAGAACCAGAACTATTAGCCGATGTCGGCGCATGTCTAATGAAGTAGAATTTCAATTTTTTACCTTTGTTTTTATTCAACAAATATAGTAAAAATTGATAAAAAGTGTATAAAAATATTTTTATTAAATATTTTTAATCGGAATCTCCCCAACATTCTCTTGCGCTAATAAGTAATCTTGTATTATTGCCATCCCAGTATTTATAGATAC
>Ga0265298_10001904_pt1 | contig 30233 bp, 17 predicted proteins | sample AusTroGonzalo_MG_3_FD_193486 | JGI IMG/M metagenome (GOLD analysis project Ga0265298, IMG submission 193486) | Bovine rumen microbial communities from tropical cattle in Woodstock, Queensland, Australia - Gonzalo_01 | ecosystem: Host-associated > Mammals > Digestive system > Stomach > Rumen ...
AGAGTCTGTTTAAATTTCAAAGAGATAATTTGTTAAGCATGATTTTTGCGAAGGCGATTTGAATCATGGCCTCGGAGGATTCGGAATAGAACTCGTAGTCCAAGGCGATTCTCCGGAAGTTGTAGAGCCATGCGAAAGACCTTTCGACAATCCACCTCAACGGGATGACATTGAACTTTTTCGGGCTTTCGTCGGGTCTGAGCACGACCTCAAGTTTGCAACCGAGCGTCCTTTGCACCTTCTCCTTCAGTTCATCGCCCCTGTATCCACCGTCGGCAATAATCTTCTTCAGCCTCGGGAACTTGTGGGCGAGTCTGGACAAAGCCGATTCCGCGCCCTTGCTGTCGTGGATGTTCGCCTCGTGGACAGAAACGGCCATCGGAAGCCCCAGCGTGTCGACCACGACCTGATCCTTGCGCCCCTTCACCTTCTTGTTGCCGTCTATGCCGCGCTCCTTGTCGACGTGCTGGCTGGTCTTGACGCTCCTTGAGTCGATGATGCCGATGCTTGGGCTCTCATCCCTCTCGAGCGAAACGCGAAGCTTCTCCCGCAACGTGTCCATGATGTCCTCGAACACACCTTCGTGCTTCCACTTCGTAAAGTAGTAGAACACAATGTTGTGCGGCGGGAAGTCCTTCGGCGTCATCCGCCATTGGCAGCCGGTCTTGTTGACGTACAGGATGCAGTTCATGATGTCTCGGAGAGAATATTTTCTCTTTCTTGTCGATGGTTCCAGAATTTTTTTCAATATTTGCCACTGTTTTTCGGTTAGGTTAGTTGGGTATTCTTTATTCATAACTAAATGATTGAGAACCACAAAGTTACGAATAAATATCCAACTAACCAACTGAAAATCAATTATTTAAATAACTTTTTTTCATTCCTCATAGAATACTTTTTTATTCATTTTTAAACAACTTCTTAGTCAAGTATGAACACAAAGAAGCGGATAGGTGAACTATCAATTCGGCTTCTTCAAATGAAGGTTCTATTCCTTCTTTTAGGTGCCGTCCTTTTTCAGAGGCAAAGCCAAATAATTTACTGATAACTTCATCAATGGGCGCAGGCACGATTTTGGGATGAGCCTTTATCAAAGCGCCAAGAGTGTCTTTACTTCCTGTCACTTTTCTTGCGACACACTCAAGCGCCGCGCCTGAATGTTGAACAGCACCAGTAATGTTAGGCTCTGGTATTCGAGATAAGTCTAAAATAGCTTGCTTTATTTCTCCAGCACTTGTGCTAAGTCCTGCATCTTCCAGAATTGAAGAGGTTGCTGAAATTTCTTCCTCAAAAGCCTCATTCCCTCTTATCAGCAATTCTCCATTTTCCATTCTCCACCCAATACCATACTCCATGAAGAATTCATTGATACAATTTTCAAACTCCTCTTTGTATTCTTCTTTAACTATTTTTTCATAACCTACCTCTATAATTTCATACACTCTAAACCAATCGCATCTTCCTATTATCAATTCTATTTCAGATTTCATGAAATCATTTTCGCCCCAATTTGTTGGATCCGGAGAAATCATTGCTGTTGTACACAGAATGCTTCTCATCTGTTTGAGTGTGCCTTTGTAAAATTGTAAAAGCAAAGTTCCAACAAAATACCTTAACTCATCAGGCACGGCATATCTTATGGTTATTTCTTTTTCTGTAGGACCTATTCCATATCTTTTTGAAAATCTTTCTTTCATATTTTCGTTTGTTTATTACCTATGAAAAGAATTCAACAATTTAAACAACAAATATTATTTCCTGTAATTACAAGTGGTAGATTTATCATTTTATATGCCAGAATTTACAACTGACAAAATGTCGGCTATGTGTCATCGCTCAATCACCGCAATTTCATCTTCAATAAGGTCGTAGATTCTATACACCATTTCATCTATTTGTTTTTCTAATGCCAAAGTGTTAGAGTTATGATTCAATGCCTTTTTCCGAGTTATTTCATCAACTAAATCAACTATTCCTTGCTGCTGTTGGAGTGAAATCTTTGGTAATGATAACGCTTTCAGGCTATTTTTTTGTACCTTTGCACGTGTTTTCAGTGCATTTGGAAATGATAATTTTTTGATTATTAACAATAAAACTGTTTTGATGAAAAGAATGATTTTGCCGTTGCTTGCAATGGCGATGTTGTTGACGGCTCCCATGGGAGCCAAGGCCCAACAGGGCGTTGAGAATTATGTCTCCGCCTCGGGCTATGTGCTTTATCGTGCACCGGGCGTTTATTCTCCCGATGGGGCTTATTATTGGGATTTCGAGGAGGACTTCGAGGAAGGCCGCATTCTCGACTGGACCCTTATGGATGCCGACGGTGACGGCCACAACTGGCAACTTCCTGTGACTGGCGGCATGGGTCATGGTGGCACCGACGGTATGTTGGTGTCGTATTCTTACGACAATGCCACTACTTCGCCGCTCACGCCCAACAATTTCATGGTTTCACCCCGCGTGATTGTTCCTGAAAACGGCGGGATGCTTTTTCATGCCAGTGCTATGGACGAGGCTTATCCCGCCGAGCATTTCGGTGTGGCCATTTCGACGACGGTCAATAACGACCCATTGGCCTTTACTACGCTGCAAGAATGGACTTTGTCCGCTAAAGATCAGGCTAATGGGCTGCTTCGTGACGGCAAAGGAACCCGTCAGGGCAGTTGGCATGTGTACTCCGTCGACCTTTCCGCATACGCCGGTCAGGAGGTCTATCTTGCCATCCGCCATTTCAATTGCACCGACAAGTTCGCCATTTGCGTTGACAATGTTTTCATCGGAAACGATAACGCCGAGTTTTTTATCGGTAGCGACATTCTTCTTGATGGTCAGATAGTGGCCGAGCATCATTTTGGTACTAGTTATCTGCTGAATACCAACGGTTTTGCGGACGGTTCTAATCACACGACCACCATTCGGGCTTATTATGAAGGGGGCGCGATGATTGAGAACGAATACGCTTGGACTTACCGCACACCCGACCATTTCCAAGGCTCACCCGACGGCCTCCATGCCGAAAGTGACGGTTCGATGGTGCAACTTTCTTGGACGCTGCCCATGATGTCGGCACCTATCCCGATTGAGGAATTGTTTTACGACTTTTCAGACAGTACCCTGATGGACCTCACCCTCATCGACGCCAACAACGACGGACAGAATTTCCGTGTGTATCCTTACGGAGGCTATGGCGGAGGCATCGGCTTGCGCTCATGGTCGTGGATGGCGGGCGCAAATAACCTCAATCCCGACAACTATCTCGTCACGCCGCGCCTAACGGCCACTGCCGATGCCCGTATTTCCTTCATGGCTTGCGATGCCGACATGCCGGGCATTGCCCCTGACCCTGAACACTTTGGCGTGGCTGTCTCCACTTCGGGCAACAGCAACCCCAACGATTTCGTGATGGTGGCCGAATGGAACAGCACGGGCACCTACACCGAATACACCGCCGACCTTTCGGCCTACGCCGGACAACAAATCTATGTCGCCATCCGCCATTTCAACACTACGGGCGAGTGCTATTTCCTTTGTGTGGACGATATCAAGGTGACGGGCGTTGAGGCCGAGGTGACACGTCCCGCCATCGGAGCCTTGGTCTATGCCAATGGTGAACTGATTGCTACGCTCAACCATGGCGAGACTTCTTTCACTCACGAGGTGAACCGTTATACCTCCGAATATTGCATCCGCATCATTCAGGACGGCAGTCGCGAGACGGGCAACTACTATGCGCTTGCCGAGCCGCAATGCGCTGATGCAGAATTGATTTGCGTTGCGCCGAAAAACCTCCGAGCCGACTACGACGGCCAAAAAGTCACGCTTTCATGGGAGCGCGAGATCTTCATCGACTTTGAGAACGACCCGCAAGGTTGGACCTTCTTGGATGCCGACGGCGATGGCTCCGTTTTCGGCATTTATGCGGCTGGCGGCATGAATCCTGATGGCAGCGTCAACACTACGGGCACCAATGCTTCTTTGGCTTCGTTCTCTTACATCAATGGGGTGGGAGCCTTGCATCCTGACAACTACGCTTTTATGCCGAAAGTCAAGGTTTTGGAAAACGCCAAGATTGCCTTCTATGCCGCAGGTTTCGACCCCAGTTATGCTGTGGAGCATTTCGGCGTGGCCGTGTCTTCGAGCGATGGCACTCAAATCACTACCATCGCTGAGTTTGACTCTCGGAATCCTTACCAGCGTTACGAAGTTGATTTGTCGGCCTATGCCGGACAGGAGGTTTATCTCGGTTTCCGCCATTTCACCAATGTCGCCAATTACGCCTTGGTCATCGACAACATCACTGTCACCAATGCGGTGTGGACGGGCACTGCCAGCGAGACTTACGCCTATTACATCTACCGCTCCACCAACGGCAGCAATTACGAAATGATAGGCATGGCTCAGGGTAACAGCACGAGTTACGTGGACAACGACACTTATGCCCCGACCTTCTATTATCAAGTGACGGCCATCAACACGATTGCGGGCGGCGAATGCGAGTCGGAGCCGGCAATGGCTGCGGACGGCATCCACGATTTTGTTACCGTGACCACAGACGGCATCAATGAAAACGAAGCTGGCGTTGAAGTCTATCCCAACCCGACCAATGGCAACATTACCATCGAGGCCGAAGGCTTGAACCATATTACCGTGGTGAACGCTTTGGGCCAAACCTTGTACGATGCAAATGCCAATTCCGATAAGCTTGTTTTGGATCTTTCGCAATACGGCATCGGCTTGTATGTGGTTCGCATGGAAACGGAAAACGGAAACAGCTTCAGGCGCGTTTCCGTCGTGAAATAAGCTTCTTGAACAAAGTTTGTGTGGCTGTCACAGCATCGTGGCAGCCTTTTTTATTTGTACACCTCGTTTTCGTCAATCAGGTTGTTCAGCAGGGCATACACCGTGAGGCCGGAAACGGACTTGATGCCGGTCTTGCGCGTGATGTTCTTGCGATGTGAGATGACGGTATGGATGGAGATGTTCATCTGGTCGGCAATCTCCTTGTTCATCATGCCTTTGGCGACGGCCACCAACACATCAATTTCGCGTTTCGAGAGTTCCACATCGTCAGGTTTTTCCTGTTTGTCGTTGCCTTGGGTGATTTGGTTCAACTTATTGATAATCTTCAGTTTCGGGTCGTTGATTTCGATAACGCCGTCGTAAGGTTTCAATGTGGAGGGTTCCAAGTAGGAAGTCACCAAGGCAATGACGCACAAATGCGGGTTTTCCTTGACCAACTGCGAAGGCAGGTTGCGGTCGTTGTAGCCAAGAAGCAAAGGGTTGATGATTAGGAGGTTGGCATCCGAAACGAGCAATTTTTCCGAAAGGTTTTCCGGCGAGTCCAAGCGCATGACGACGTCGAAGCCCGCGATGCTTTGGATGATTTCGCTCAGGCCTGTGGTGATGATTTCCGAGGCTTCGCAAAGGATGACGCGGTTTCTCATGGCTTGGCGTTTTCGAGGGATTCGACGAAGGGGACGAGGATGCGGTCCTCGATGAGCGAGTGGCTGACGAGGTCGGCGGAGACTTCCATGATGTCGGTGGCGATGCAGATGCGCTCGTCGGGAAGGATGTCGCCCGGCAAGTATTTGATGAGGATGTTGGTCATGTCCTCAAGCGCGTCCTCGATGTTGCTATGGTTGTGGCGGAACTGGTCAATGCTGTAGCTCGTCTTTTGGCCTTTGAGCAGGGCTTCGATGTAAGGAAACACAACCTCTTCCTCGTATTGGAAATGCTTCACCATCTCGTGCTTGTATTCGCCGTAGAAATGCTGGAGCATGTTGCCGTATTTCGGTCCGGCGGCCTCGATGATGCGCCCTAAATGTTCCTCAATATGCGGGAAACGGTCGTCGAGATAGAAGCGGTGCGAGGCGTTGAGGTAGGCGAGGAGGCTGTCCCAATCGGCGCTATCTGGCTCGATGTCGCGCGGCAGAGTGTCGGGGTCGAAATGGATGCTGCACACGAGCAGGAAGAGCTTGGTGCTCACTTGGTTCATCTTGCAGACTTCCTCCACGTTGCGGTCGCCAAAGCCAAGCTGGATGCCGAAGCGGGGCAGGAGTTGCAGCAGCTTCGGGTTGTCGGCAATCATTTCGTAGAGTTTCGTGTTTTCTGTGAAGGACGGTGTTCTGTTCATAACATCGGTTTTAAAGTACGGCTTTTTTGACAGGTTCAACGGCCTTTGCTGGTTAAGGTCCCTGAGCCTGTCGAAGGGCCGCCCATTGTTGTTTTGACTTGCAAAAATAGAAAAAACCGCCCAAATTGAGCGGTTTTTCGTTTTTTCAGAAATATTCCGATTAAGCTTCGGCAGGAGCTTCTTCCGTGGCGGCCTCGGCTGCGGGGGCTTCCTCAGCGGGAGCTTCCTCGGCTTGGGCGGCGGCTTCTTCTGCTTTCTTAGCTTCAAGCTCGGCCAATCTCTTCTTGGCGAGTTCGGCGGCGCGGGCCTCGTTCACTTGCTTCTCGGCTTCCAAACGGGTCTTCTTTTCGCCACGGACTTTCTCTTCCATGTTCTTTGCGAAGTTGGCGGCCTTGGCTTCCTTCTCCTTCATCCAGTTCTGGAACTTGATTTCGGCCTGTTCTTCAGTCATGGCGCCTTTCTGGACACCACGCATCAGATGATACTTCATCATGACGCCGGTCTTGCTGAGCAGCGAGCGGGCGGTGTCGGTAGGTTGAGCGCCAACGCTGTACCAATACAAAGCTCTGTCAAACTTGATGTTGATTTGAGCAGGGTTGGTGAGCGGGTTGTAGGTGCCTATTTTCTCAATGAATTTGCCATCACGTGGTGAGCGAGAGTCGGCGACTACGATGTGATAGAAGGGTTGACCCTTCTTGCCATGTCTTTGCAATCTAATCTTTGCAGGCATAATTTAATGTTTTAAGTTGATTATGAATGAATTAACTAAAACCTACCCGAGGTTTCGGCTGCAAAAGTACTCATTTTCCGTGAATTGGCAAGCGTTTGGGTGAAAAAAAGCCGTAATTTTGCCGCGGTTTTTAAGGTATCGGCGTTTCGACAGGCTCAACGACCTTATCTTTTTGGCTTGCAAGGTCCCTGAGCTTGTCGAAGGGCCGGATTGAGAATAGTAAGACAAAGAATGCAAAAGCAGAAAACACTCCATTGGGGCTATCTCGCCGGCATCATCTCCGGCATCACCTATGGCATGAACCCGCTGTTTGGTGTGCCCGTCATCAACAAGGGATTGGATGTCAATTCGTTGCTGTTCTACCGCTATGGCGTGGCCACCTTATTAATGTTAGGCTACATGCTCGTGGCGCGGAAACAGATTCGCATCACATGGAAGCAGTTCGTCCTGATGACGATTCTCGGCATCTTGTTTACGGGCTGCAGCATCACCTTGTTTGAGGCTTACAAATACATCCCTTCGGGCGTGGCCACAAGTATTCTCTATGTTTATCCCATCATGGTCGCGCTGATAATGATGTTTTTCGGGCAATTCCCGAGTTGGAAGACATGGCTGTCCATCTTTGCGGGTGTGGCGGGCGCGGTGCTGCTTTCCGTCAAGATTGGGGGAGGCTTCATCGACTGGCGTGGCATCGCCCTCGTGGTGGCCTCGGGGTTGTGCTACACCTTATTTATAGTTATCGTCAACCAAAGCAAAGCCATCAAGGCATTGCCCAACCTCACGCTAACGTTTTATTGTTTTTTCATCGGCTCGCTGATGCTGTTCTGCTTGTCGGGTTTCGGTATCCGCCTGAATACCGTGCCCGATGCAGTTAGTTGGCTGAATGTGTTAGGTTTGGCCGTGCTTCCCACTGCCGTCGCCACCATCACCTTGGCGGCTTCAACCAAGGCGGTGGGTGCCACCAAGACCTCCATTTTGGGCATCCTCGAACCACTGACGGCCATCTTCATCGGGACCATAGTCTTCAGGGAGCCTTTCACCCTCACAGTCGCTCTCGGCGTGGTGCTGATTCTGTTCGCTATTTTGTTTATGGTGCTGACGGATAAAAAATAATTCTTTGTCCTTTGGGGAAATGATTTTTTTCTTATTTTTGCACGTTTTTTATGTGGACATAAGGGGTTTACATGATAAGAAAAAACGATAGAATTAATTGTAAAATATTGTAAAACAAATAAATAGAATTTATACAATGACACGAAATGACATAGAATTACAATCGTTGCATGATGCGCGAAGAAAAACACGCGCCGCAGACGAGGCGGCCATCCAAAACCATCCCCTGAACAACATCTTAAAAATTAATAACATTATAATTATGAGAAACACTTACAAATTGAAAATAATGGTGCTATTGGCGTTGCTGTTCCTCACGGCGGCGAATGCCTTGGCGCACACGGTAACCGTAAACGTGGATACTGGAGGACGATGTAGGTATCGGTTTAACGGGACGGGTTCTTGGAGTTCCTATTTCACTGGCTCCAAAGAAATCGAAGTTGATGACGGTGCCACGCTGAACCTTGCGGCCGCTTTGGACCCAAGCTTGACCGACTACTACTACGTATGCTGGTCCGAGGACGATACGCGCGTTTCCACAGGGCTTACCTACAACCCGGTCATCACTTCCGACCGCACCTTCCGTGCTGAGTTCACCACGGAGTATTACACGATGACCGTAGACAACAATGGCGGCGGAAGATTGAGGATACACAACGGCGCCAGTTGGAGTTCCTATTTCGATGGAACTAACGCCACTTATGAGGTTGGCGCGGGTGCAACATGTACTGTAGAAGCCACCACATACAATGACAACTATTTCGTGAACTATACGGAGGACGGCGAGGTGGCTTCCACCAACTACAGCTATGCCTTCGACATGGAGGCAGCCAGAACCCTGACGGCCAATTTCACCGACGAAACCTGCACCATCACCCTTATCCCCATCCCAACCGAAGGCGGTCGTACCGCCCTGAATGGCGCTCTCTCCACTGGCTGGAAAACAGGTGTGTTATCGCAGAAAGTAGCTATAGGCTCCACCGTGATACTGCGTTACAACGCTTATGCCGGATACACTTTCGGGGGCTGGACTGATGAAAACGACAATTTGATTTCTTTAGGCTCACCCAATTACACTTTCGTAGCGGAATCTAACGCCACTTTCAAAGCCCATTTCCTAACAAACTACACCAACACCTTCACCGAAAGCGCCACTCTCTACGTGACCAACGTGAACCAGCCCAACGTGGACGGCATGACCTACAAGTTCCAGTTGAGCACCGACGGAAACCCGAGCCAAGACGATCCCATTTATGACCACTTCGGCGACATCAACCTGAATACGGAAGGTATCAACGTGAAGTTCATCTTCAACACCACCCAGCCCGTGGGTTTAGACGGTTTCTTCCGTGTGGACGTCGGGGGCGGCATCCTTGAGATGGAACTTGGCGATAGTTATACTTCCACTACCACCCTCATACGAACTGGAGGGTATCGCAATGGCGGTGCATTTCAATTAGTTCGACCATCCGATGATGCTGAAGTGGAGTACCCGCTGGATTCGCGCCAACTTATCATCCGTGGCAAGGATCCCGAGGTGGCTGACCCAGCCAACGACACCTCCACCTACCTGCCCACCCGCCAGTTCGTCATCGACGGGGGCTGCGGGGATGTGACCGCCACCGAAGGCCCTGACGGCATCACCGTCACCTGCGACAAAATGGGCTATGAAGCAATAAGCACCCTTATAAGGCATGCTGCAGGAACCCTCTCACTTTCCAATGTCACCTTTCAAAACCATTTGGGTATTGGGACTAATGCTGTGATTTGGATGGCTACTGGAGGCCGCCCTAATGGGGCAGAAACCAAGACAAGCTCCAAGCTGGAATTGACCCACTGCCTGATACATAACAACGCGACACGGTCTTATGGTCAAATAAGGATTCAGTTTAACATCAATTATGTCGGCACGGCAGGCTTCGAGCCTTCCGTCACCATGGAGCGCTGCAAGTTCACAAGGAACTACCGTTGCGATGCAAATGGAAGCGTGTATCAAGTTAATGGTTCTGACAGCGGATGTGTATCGTCCTTTAGTGGCAACATGGCTCAACTGACCATCGACCACTGCACCTTTTACGACAACATCGCAACTGGCATTATCTGGCGTTCGCCCAATACGCTACCATGCCAAATCAGCCATTGCCTCATCAAGAAAAACAAGGCGTACTATGTTCTGGAAAGTACAGACACCGATCCTTTCTTGGGCGGTGGCATCACCATCAAGGCGAGGGCCGAGATAACCGCCTGCGAGATTCGCGACAACTGGTCGCAAAGATACGGCGGCGGCATCTTCTTCTCGAATCTTGGATTGAGGAGAGCAGGTGGTTACGCTATCTATAAGCCTATCAGCCCAGTGCTGTCGTTGGACGAAGCCACCGTGGTGGAGAACAACACGGCCGGCATCTCGGGCGGCGGCGTTGCGGTAATGACCCAAAAGCTTAACGTTGGCGACGTGTTCTACAACCACGACGCCAACGGCAACCCCATCGGGCAGTACTCGGTGACCTTCGAGCAGAACGGCGCCACCATACAGAACAACACGGCCGGCGAGTCGGGCGGCGGCGTTTTCATCAGCCGCACACCAGACGCCACCTGCTACGGCATCACCTGCTACCTCAAAGAGGGCACCCTGCAAGGCAACACGGCCACGCTGTACGGCGGCGGCCTCTGCATCACGCAGGAGAAGAACGAAGATGAGCCCTGGTACGACCTGCCCTCCCTGCCGCAACAAACCTATGCGGGCGACCTTATCGACACCCTGCTCCTGAATGACGGCAAGCCGTGGCGTCTCGCCAACATCGTGCCGCAAGACGTGTATGTCCACGTGAGCAAGGCCAACGCCACCGGAGCCATGAGCATCCTCGAAAACACCGCCGTCAACGGCGCGGGCATCTACCTCGACGTGGAGCCCATCAACTACCACGACATCAGCGAGACCAACGAGTTTGAGTTTATGGACTACCAAGGCAACACCACCCCTTACAGCATCCCCACCCCCGACCACGAATCAACAACCCACACCACTGTGCACGACTACGCCGTGGTGACGGACAACACGGCTTCGCAAAATGGCGGCGGCATCTATGTGGAACAAGGTGAGATAAACATCTTAAGTGCTGCCCCCGAAACTCACCGTCCATTATTTGATGTTAACAAGGCACTGAATGCTGCAGGTGGCGGCGTTTATCTCGCACATGGTACCATCAGGGCCACCGATGCCATCATCCAAAATAACGAGGCCAACACCCACGGCGGTGGCATCTACCTTGACGATGGCACCATCACCATCACCACCTCCGACATCCTCCACAACACCGCCAACACCAACGGCGGCGGCATCAACGACCACTTGGGCGACATCTTCATCTATGGTGGTAACATCAGCTACAACAAGGCCACCAATGGCCGCGGTGGCGGCATCTACACCAACGCTGGCGACATCCTCATCTGGCCCAGCGCGATGAAAGAAAACGAAGGTGCTTCGTTGGACGAATGCGAGAATACGGGTACCCTTTTCACCTACAACGAGGCAGGCACCAACGGCGGTGGCCTCAACACCCACATCGGACGTTTGGATGTACGCTTCGCCGATGTGCATCATAATGTGGCCGGCACCACTTATGGTGAAAATGGCAATGGTGGTGGCGCAGGTGGTAGTGGCGGCGGCATGTTCTGCGAAGGCCCACACGCCGACCTCTCGGGCTATACAGTGCGCCTCATCCACACCGAACTCAACTACAACAAGGCGTACGGCAGTGGTGGCAGTGGCAACAACCTTACTGGTCGCGGAGGCGGCCTCTACCTCAAGTATGGCTCCATCTTTGCCGAACACTGCCACGTCGAAGGCAACCAAGCCGACATCAATGGCGGAGGGTTGGACAACCACGATGGCGAGTTGCGCGTTTACGGCAGCTACATCGACTACAACGAGGCCAAAACCGGTCGTGGCGGTGGCATCTACACCGACAAGGGCAACCTCGTGCTTGGCCCCTGCGACACCTATGGCTTCACTGAATCGAAGGCCAGCCGCATCTATTACAACAAAGCTGGCACCAACGGCGGCGGCGTCAACAACCACGAAGGCGGCATCACCATCCACGGCGACCGCATCAATTACAACGAGGCCAAAACCGGCAATGGCGGCGGCGTGTTCATCAACAGTGGTTTCATCGATATGTATGGCGGCCAAATCAACAACAACCACGCTGGCACAGAAGAAGGCGCTGTAGGCAACGGCGGTGGCGTGTATGGCGGCGGTGGCACCTTCAAAATCATGGAGCGCGTGCCGAATCCCATCGTGGAAATCCTCGAAGTGGAGAACATACTGACTGATGGCTTTGAGGTTCACTACCATTTGGTGGATAGGGGCTTGGCTCCGGTTGAAAACTATGAGCTTACCCACGGTATTTTATACATTGAAGATGGCCAAAGTTGGAGTAGCGATTCCACGTATGTTGAATTTATCGCGGGCACGACAGGTTATTCCTACATTGAGAATGAAGGCTGTGTCAGAATTCAATTGTCAGGTCTTGATAGCAATAAAACCTATCATGTGAAAGCTTGGGCCAAATATGCTGATGACGAAGATGTTGAGTACTACGATGCCAGCCCCATCGTCAACGTGACCACCCACGGCGACCTGCCTGTGGTGGTGACCGGCGTGGCTTTCGACATCACTGCCAATTCCGCCTCGGTGAACGCCAAACTGTTCTACGGGGGTGCTTCCAATGTCACTGCGAAAGGCATCCAGATTTCCACGGATGGCGGGTTGACTTGGACGAGTCATCCCTCATCGAGCCTTGGTGACGTGTTCTCCGTGACCATCACTGGCCTCATTGCAAACACTGAATATAAGGCCCGGGCCTATGCCACCAATGGCAACGGCACCGGCACTGGCGACGAGACCACTTTCACCACACAAGATTCCGGCAAGACCATGGCCTACTCGGGCAACACTCCGAGCGGCACCTATCATGAAGTGGAGAAGAACCCTTCCTTCAAGGAAATTACGCCCTTGAGGCAAGCCATCTTGGCCAAGAGGTCCGAAGGTGACGGCAAAAAAGACAGAAGGCAGCGCAACATAAAGGAAGGTGAACCCGAAGGCCCCGTCAACACCCCACAAGTCAACTACAACATCGCCACAAACGGTGGCGGCATCTGCATCGACCAAAGAAACGCACGACTGATTTTTGCCGGCGCTTACGGCGAGAGCGTCACCGAACTCGGACAAATCAACCTTAATTTCGCTTCCGAGGCTGGCGGTGGCATCTTCATTGGTTACGAAACCAACGACGACCCTGAATTGAGCGGCCCTGCTATGATGCAGATGATGGGCAAATGCGAGGTGAACTACAACCACGTGCCAGCCAACAAACACGGTGGCGGCATCTACTTGGATGGTCGCCTGTACGTGGGCGAAAACGCCAGCGATGCCAACAATAAGCACGGCCTTCGCATCGACCGCAACTTCACCAGCGACACCGACCAAGCCACTTGGGTGGGCTACAGTTGGTCACCCGACTACAACCCAGACAACAGCACACTCAACAATGTGTTTCTCACCCGTTATGACTACGACTACACTGCCAACCAAAACCCAATAAACGACGACAAGGTTTCGGTTATCACTCTGCTGTCTGACATCTCTGGAAAAGACGCCAGCAATAAGCCATATTCCCATATTGGTTTCAGTGTAATCGAGGGTTTCTGTCCCGTGATTGCCACTTCTGATGCCTTTGCCAACCATTACCTAAACACCACATCAGACCAAGGAGATGAAGTTATTCCCGGTGCTTATGTGAATCATGCTTATGAGGACTGGATGTATCAACTAATGGTTTTGGCTGGTGCTGGTGGAGAGGGTTCCGTTGGAGTGATGACGGGCGCCGTTTTCGAGGATTCTGAATCCTACGTGGCCATACACACTCGCACCAACCAATTCAAACCATTCCTCGCCAAGTTCATCTACCTTTGGGGTTGCTGGACACACCCTATTGTCAAGGAAGACCCCGAAACCTACAATCCCATGGCTGGGGTGGGGGATGGTGGAGAATGGCTCCATCATTACAAGATTATCAATCCCAATCAAAACACGTCCGATGGAAGTGGCGATCCTTTGGAATGGGAAATATACAGCCCTGAAGGACTGGCATGGTTTTCTGCCTATGTGAACGGCTTGAACGCTTTCGACGAAAAAGAAGGAGGTGATGGGAATGGGCACTATAAATGGAATCAGAACAAGAACCCTAAGGCCAAAGCTAAGATCATGAACGACCTCGACATGAGCGCTTATCTTTGGGTGCCTATCGGTTCGGTAAAAAAGTTCTTCAAGACTTCGTCCGAAGGCGGCAGTCTCTTCGTTGACTCGGAAACAAACCCCGAATTGGATGGTTATACGGACATGGGACACTATTTTTGCGGTGAGTTCGACGGTCAAGGCCATGTCATCAGTGGTTTGCAGGCCATGTTTCTTACTGGCATCAAGAAATACGGCCTGTTTGGCTATCTTGCCGAAGGTGCCGAGGTGAAGAATACCTTCGTAGATGACGGCCTTTTTGTATCTGACGGAGATAGAATTGTTTATTCAGCCGGTGGTATTGCTGGCGAGATGAAAGGAGGTAGTCTCAGTAATAGCGAGGCCCGCATGACCTTTAATGCCACCTATAGCCACGACGATACATACGTGGGTGGTCTCGTGGGTGAGGTAAAAGGTGGCAACATCCACTCCTGCATGGCCATGCCCACCATCACTGGCACCAGCCAACACATGGGCGGCTTGGTGGGCAAATTGAACAGTGGCTTTTCATTGAAGAACAGTTTCGCCAATGTGTTGTTCACTGGCCCGCTTGACTACAAAGTGGGTGGCATTGTGGGCGTGAACAACGGTGAGATTGAGAATGTGTATGTGCGCTACAACAACGAAACCAACACTCCCAATATTGGTAATGATAAGTTCTATTGGATTGCAGGGAACAACGTTGTTGCGGCAACAAACATCAAGTATTGTTTCACTCCTGTTGGTAAGACAGGCCAAGGGCAATGGTTGTATGCTGCTGGAAATGGTACTACCCTGCGCCGTACTTACGATGTTACCAACCTTGTTAGTGGCAAATACGGCTTTGCCCACAAAGACCAAGAGATTGAGACATTTGGTGGCGATGCCACGACCTACATCGAAACTGGCCCGATGGATGGAAATGGGCTGAAAGGCCTGCTGGCTTCGCTCAACAATTGGGTGAAACAAGATGAAACACATCAATCCACATACACAATTTGGACCCGCACTATGGCCAGCCCTATCAACGACGACTATCCCATCCTCCAGATTTCGGATTTCAACAGCGTTGGCTCGAAGGACAAGATTTATATGCTGTATGAGGACGACGTCAACGACATGTGGGATGCTTCGGGCAAGAATTTCCAAGCCCTCAACAACGATGAATCAGTTGCTGCCATGTACTTGTATGATGTGCAGCCTTCGGTTAATGTTTCTACCGACCCAGAAGTTCCTAATTATAAGCCCGCTGATGTCACTATTACTAACAACGCTTATGTTCCGCTTTACATCCATGAGGACATTGGCATCACGCAACCTGACCTTGTTGGGGAAGGAACACCTGCTGCTCCCCAATTGACCACTCGCGTGGGTGTCACCATCAGGAACTCGAGAGGAAGCAGCACGGACGACCCCAACTGGCACCTGTTCTCGTCTACGCTTAACGAGGTTCCGATGGGATTGGATTATCATACTGGTAGCAATGAATCATATACCAAACCTGAAGGTTATGATGGTGGGAATACTTACGCCGATAATATTCCGGGTAAGGATTATCATCTGTATACTGTATGGAACGATCGTAGGTATTTCGACCCGCCCAAGACCACATGGAACGAAACAACGAGTATAGGCTATTTCCCCACCAATACGCCTTACGGCACTTGGAGAGACAAGCCTTACACACATGAAAGCAATAAGAACAACAATGGAGATGTCGGTTTCTTCGATTTGTACGCCTACAGTGAGGATTTCTACCATTGGATCAACTTCAAGCGTGAAGGAAGTGCTTCCTATAAGGACCATTGGCACATGGAGTCGTATGATTTGGACAAAAAGCATTATTTACTTGAATATGTTCACCATGTTCCTGGAAGAAATGCCAACGGAACTCGAAGTGTTTATGGCAACGAGAGCACGTTGCTCACGGGCAAAGGCTATCTGATGGCTCTCTCTTCGGAATCCATGATGATGGCAGATGGCATCTTGAACACGGGAGAGCTTTATACTGCGGTGACCAATTCTCCAATGGGTACTAATGTTCCCACTGCTGTAGAAGAGTATTGTTATGATGATATTTGGCGCATGCTCAACCTCATCGGCAACCCTTACCAAAGCTACTTGGATTTCGATAAGTTTGCAGAGGCGAATCCAAATATTGAAGATGTTTATGCCACCATTGACGACAGCGGGGCATCAGGAAGCAAGAAGCCATATATTTATTATAAGAACGGCGCGTCAGGGAATCCTTTTACAGCTACTAAATACATCCATCCGCATCAAGGCTTTTTTGTGAAAGTGAAAGACGGAGTGGCGGAAGGAGCGTACTCGTTGAATTTTACCAATGAGATGCGCAAGGCGGGAAAGACGGGCACTTCTTTTGATGCGCCTTATCGCGGTCAGGTGAACTATCCCTTGGTGAACCTGCTCTGCTACGATGAGGACAGCATCCGCGACCTCACCACAATCGAGGTGAACCGCCCCGAGTTAGGCGGCGGCCACAAGATGGAGAACCTGCACGATGGCAAGGGCTTGATATACGCCCGCTTTGAGGATGAGAAGTTCCAGATACTGTTCGCGCCTGTGGGTGTCACTACGATTCCCGTGCACTTTGCGGTCAAGGAAGACGGCGTGTTCACGCTGAACTGGAACACCCATCATGGCAACTTCAGCTATCTTCATCTCATCGACAACATCGCAGGTGTTGATGTGGATTGCCTGACGGCGGACGAATACAAATTTGAGGGCAAAACGACTGACTACAGGTCGCGCTTCAAGTTGGTGTTCAAGTGCGACGGGAATTACGACGAGCCTGACACCCCCGACGAACCCGATGACCAATTCGATTCCGACCACTTCGCCTTTGTGGTCGGCAATGAGCTGGTGGTCAACGGTGAAGGTACGCTTCAGATGTTCGACATCCAAGGGCGTTGCCTGATGGAGACGCGGGCTGTTGGCCAGCAAAATAGTTACTGCCTCCCGAAAGTGGCCGCAGGTGTGTATCTGTTGCGCTTGACAGGCGACAAGAAGGTGAAAGTTCAGAAAATGGTCATCAAATGAGAAAGGATAAGGCAATGAAAAGAAGAAACATCATTATATCTGCACTTTTGGTTTTGTCCTTTGGTTTGATGGGCATCAACACAGCTAAAGCGCAAGGCGGCATTTTCATCATGGATGAGGAAGAACTCAATATCCGTTGTGAAACTGAGCTGCCGGCTGGCACGTTCATCATTCCCGATTTGCCTGACCACGACACCACATGGGATTACACTCCCATTGGCGACGGCCTCTGGCTGCTTGGCTGCCTTGGCTGCGCGTATCTCTTAGGCAGGCGCAAAAGGAAAGAAACGGAATGAAGATAAGCAAAGCCGAGCCGACAGGTTCGGCTTTTTTTCGCTTCGCCATCTATACGGACACGTACTCCGCAGAAACCTATGTTTGCGAGCGGGTTACGTTCTTGAAACAAAAATAGGAGCTACAATCTTTTGTAACTCCTTGATTCTCAATTGTCGGGGCAAAAGGATTCGAACCTTCGACCCCCTGCTCCCAAAGCAGGTGCGCTAGCCGGACTGCGCCATACCCCGAAACAAAAAACGATGTCGTAACATCGTTCTTGTTGGTGCGGAGAAGGGGGGATTCGAACCCCCGGTACCCTTTGCAGGATACGACAGTTTAGCAAACTGTTGGTTTCAGCCACTCACCCACCTCTCCAGGTGTGAATCGCGGTGCAAAAGTAGGCTTTTTTCCGAAACCTACAAGCGTTTTTTGCTACTTTTTTTCAAATAAAATGCTTATCGTTTGAATTTCAATCAGATAATTTTTCAATTTTTCACTTGTCGTGTCCTTGCCTTGTTTCTCTTGTATGCTGAAAAAAACAAATTCAAGCAAAAAAACTTCGTGATTTACAAATAATTCCTATATTTGCAGACTTAATTGTACAACCCGAATCGGGCGAAATGCCCTGATTGTTCTAAAAATTGTATTGAAATGGAAAATAACGAACAACTGAATCAAAATTCCAACCTAAACGAAGGAATTGAGAATGAACAGATTACGACAAAGGCTCCCAAAAAGGCCATTGACGCGAACGAGAAAAAGAAGATTGTCAAACTGATCCAGCCCAGCATCTTGCCCGGAAAGGTGAGAATCGAGGTGGCCACGCTTGTGGCTGAGGAGAAGACCGAAACGGTTCCTGTCGCGGATGAGACGTTGCCCGACATCGTCGAAGTTCCGGAATTGGACGAGGAGGAAGTGGTGGAAGACACCGACCTCGATGGTCTCAACAAGCTGCAACTCGTGGAGATGCTTGAAGAAATCGTTCAGAATCCTGACGTGCAAAGCATTAAGGACAAAGTTTCGGCTATTCGTCTCCGTTTCAATACGTTGAACAAGGAGGACATGGACAACGAGCTTGACCAGTTCTTGCAAGGCGGCGGCGAAGCCGAGAGCTTCCAGCATGTCGAAGACCCCATTGAGCAACGTTTCAACGCGGCTTTTGGCATCTTCAAGTCAAATCGCGCCAAGCAAACGGAAGACCTTGAGAAACAAAAGGTTGAGAATCTTGCCAAAAAGCAGGCCATTCTTGATGAACTGAAGGAAATCATCGCTTCCGACGATACATTGAAGAAGACTTACGACGACTTCCGCGCCCTTCAAGACCGCTGGAAGGAAATTGGGCCAGTGCCGGCTGCCGAGAACTCCAACCTTTGGAACAATTATCACTTCCTTGTTGAGAAGTTCTTCGATAAAGTGCGCATTGGCCGCGAACTCCGTGACCTTGACATGAAGAAAAACCTCGACTCCAAGATTGAATTGTGCGAGAAGGCTGAGGAACTGTTAGACGAAAAGTCAATCACCAAGGCTTTCAAGGCTTTGCAGAAGCTGCACGAGGATTGGAAGGAAGTCGGGCCGGTGCCGCAAGACAAGAAGGACGAGATTTGGGAACGTTTCAAGGCCGCTACCGACAAGATCAACCAAATTCGCCGTGAACACTATGCCAAGATAGAAGAAGAGCAATCAGGCAACCTCGAAGCGAAGAAAGCCCTTTGCGAGAAGGCCGAAGAATTGCTTGCCGAGGACTATTCCAGCGTGAATGCTTGGCAGAAGAAATCGACTGAACTCTCGGAGATTTTCGGCGTTTGGAAGACGGTCGGTCCTGCTGGCAAAAAGGAGAATGAGGAAATCTGGACCCGTTTCAGGACGGCGATGGACACGTTCTTTGCCAAGAAGAAGGAATTCTTCGCTTCGCTGAAAGACCGTCAGACGGAGAACCTTGAGCGCAAGACCCAACTTTGCATCGAGGCGGAAGGTCTGATGGAATCCACCGAGTGGAAAAAGGCTACGGAGCAGATGAAGAAGCTCCAAGAAGAATGGAAGACCATCGGCCCCGTGCCGAAACGCCACACCGACAAGATTTGGAAGCGTTTCCGCGCTGCCTGCGATACTTTCTTCAACCGCAAGAACGAGCACTTCAGTGGTCGCCGCACCGAGGAGGAAGCCAACCTCAACGCTAAGAAGTCTCTGATTGAGGAAATCAAAGCTTTCGAGCTGACACCAAGCCGCAACGAGAATATGGAAGCCATTAAGGCATTCCAAAAGCGTTGGATCGAAATCGGTTATGTGCCGATGAAGCACAAGGATGCTATCAATAAGGAGTACCGTGAGCTTATCGACGGTCTCTTCGACACGATGCGCAAGAACCAGAACGAGGCTTCGACCAATGAATTCCGCGAGATGATGGAAGGCTGGAAAGACGACCCGAACGGCAACGACAAGGTTCGTCGGGAGCGTATCACGCTGCAAAACCGCATCCAGAAACTTCGTGACGAAATCGCTGCTATGGAGAACAACATCGGTTTCTTCGCCAAGAGCAAGAATGCTGACCTGATGCGTGCCGAGTACGAGAAGAAGATCAACAAGGCCAAGGAAGACGTGAAGGTCCTTGAAGACAAGCTTAAGATTGTTGAGGATTAAGCTTCGACAAACTGACAACGAAAAAAGCACCTCAATCGAGGTGCTTTTTTATTGGTTTCTGCTGTAGAGACGGTGTGCAACACCGTCTCTACAAACAGTCGTGATTAGAAGTTCAGACGCAGGTTAAGTGCAGCTGACCAAGTGGAATAGGTGCTTGCGTAAGTATTCCAAGTAGGATCGGTGAAGGTGTATTCAGTACCGTTCCATTTCAGGATGTCGCTGCTGCTCAGGCGCTGCATGTTGCCCCAGCCTCTGTAGAACAGGTTGGCGAGGTTCTTCACATCGATGCCGGCGCTGATGGACGGACCGCAGTTGAACTTGTAGGTTCTCTCATACTTGAAGTTGAAGGTGTGTCTCCAAGGAGCCACAACAGCACCGCGCTCGGCATATTGGCCACGGTGAGCGCTCAGATACTTGTCGGCCTTGATGAAGTCATTGAAGGCAGCCTTGTTTTCATCGGAGGAGAAAGGCATGTCGGCGAGGTTGGCTTCAGTCGGGATGTAAATCAAGCTGTTGGAGCCGCCGTCACCGTTCACGTTGCTGGTCATGGTGTAGCTGTAGCGGGTGTAGCTGTAACCGCCCACATAGCAGAGGTTCACGCCTTCGTAGTAGAGGCCAATGGTCTCGATGGTGTGCTTGCCCGTATTCCAAGTCCAACCGGCATTCACGAGCACGCGGTTGGGAGAAACATAGGAGCTGTAGCCCAGTTCGTGGACATTGGAGCCATGGACGCCGAAAGCGTTGGTGTTGTAAGCCGAAGTGACTTGGTCGCCGATACCGTCGGTGACGTTCTTGCCTTCAGAATAGGTGTAGGCAGCCATCAGGTTGAGACCGCACTTGAAGTCCTTGCTCAACTGACCGGTAACGCTGTAGTAGTAGCCGTTGTTCTTGGTGTTGGTAATATAATAAGGTGTAACGGCTCTGCCAAGAGAGTTGTTGATGCCTTCACTGGTCCAGTGTGTTCTTGGGCCAGGCTCGCCGGGAAGCAGGATGTCGTCGTCTTGGACCAGACCAAGCTTTGTGACAGCAACAGAGGTAATGTCCTTGTTGTAGATGCCTTCAACAGTGGCTTTGATGCCGCCAGGGATTTCGATATCAGCGGCCAAGCTGCTCTTCCAAGTTTGGGGCATCTTGAGGTTCTTGTCCATGATGGTGGTGGACTGAGGAGCCGGCAGGTCACCCGTCAGCAGGAGGCTGCTGTTGTTGTTGATAATTTCGGTGGGGCTGGTGTAGAACTTGATTTCGGTTTCTTCGTTGCTGTTGATGTACTGATTCTGCAAGCAGTTGGAGTTACCCACAGTCGAAACAATCCACACGAAGGGCAGACGGCCAGTGTAGAGGCCAGAACCACCACGGATGATATACTTGCGCTCGCCAGTGAGGTCCCAGTTGAAGCCCAAACGGGGTGAGAAGTTCACGCGGGCCTTGGGCATGTCTGCAGTCGAGAGGCCCTTGATGGTGGAAGCAACAGCTTCGCCATTGGCATTGGTGTAGAAGGATTCGATGGTAGCCAACGAGTCAAACTCTTTGTTGGTGTTGTAAGCGGCAATCGAAGGATAGTAAGGCAGTTCCACACGCAAACCGAGAGCGAGTTTGAAGCGCTCGCTGAGGGTCATTTCGTCTTGCAGGTAGAGCGATCCTTGCATGTAGTTGAAGGAAGGATACACTTGCTCGTGATTGGCGTTGTTACCATAGGTGATAGCGAAAGCGCGAGGATTGGCGTTGTTTACGAAATCTTCCCATGAGTTGTAAACATAGTACCCAGCACCGCCCTGCATGAAGCCGTTCTTGGTGTTGTCCCACTCAAACTGGCCGCCGAGGGTGAAGTTGTGGATGCCGGTGAGGTAGCTCACTTCGTCGGTGACGACAGCGGTCTGCACGTCACGAAGGTTGCCATAGGTGAACGGGTCGGGACCGAAGGAAGTGTAAACGGCCGGAGTGCCATCTTCCAAAGGTTCCAGAATATCAACAGTGGGGAAAAGTTTGCCCACGAAGCTGCGAGGCTCATACTGGTGCGAATAGGTGGCACGCAGCATGTTGTTGCCACGACCGCTCAGGAAGCTGTGGTTCCATTCGGCAGCGACTGAGCTGAAGTTCTGCTCTTGGAAGTAACGGTTGCTCTCGAAATACAAGGCGTATTCAGAAGTACGGCCATAAGTATTGCGGTTGTAAACCGAGCTTGACAGAGGATTGATGGAGCTTGAAGGATCGGATGAATACTTGTTCTTCACCAAGCTGTAACGGATATTGAACTTGTCCTTGTCGCTGATGTTCCAGTCCACACGGGCCAACAGCTTGTAGTCAGGAGTGCTGGCGCTGTAGTTCTGGTAACGGCCGGGATCGTAACCGTAGGTGGTCTTGAGGAAATCGCTCATCATTTCCATGCTGGCCACGGTAGGACGGTTGTATTGGGTGCCACCGCCATAGATGTCGTCTTCACTTACGCGGGCGAAGTGGGTTTGACCGGGGTCAACGTCGCTCTGATATTCGAAGTTCACGAAGAAGAACAACTTGTCCTTCACGATGGGACCGCCAACGCTGATACCAGCGGTGTTGTCCAATGAGCTGGAGAGCTTCAGACGCTCGGGATAGTTGCCAAGTTCGTCTTTCACACCATACTTAGTACCGATGAGGCCGTCGTTGGTGAAGTAGTCATAAACGCTAACATGCCAGTTGTTGGTACCACTCTTGGTGACAGCGTTCACAGCACCGCCAGTGAAGCCGCTGTGACGGACATCGAAAGGAGTGATGTTGATGGTCATGGCTTCAAGAGCGTCCAAGGAGATGGGGCTACCGCCAGCAGGCAGGTTGCCGCCGATACCGAAGGCGTTGTTGAATGCGGCACCGTCAACGGTGACATAGGAAGAACGGTAGTTGCCGCCGCCAATGGAAAGGTTACCACCCAGCACAGTGGCCTGCGGGGTCAAAGCCAGCACGTCGTTGAGGCTGCGGGTAATGGTGGGCAGCGTGGTGATTTCCTCGTTGCTGATAGCCGTAGTGGCACCAGCACGGTCGCTGTCCATGCCGTTGGAGATGGCCTCGGCTGAGACGGTGACTTCGCTCAAGCCGATGGATTCTTCGTTCAGGCGAACGTTCAGGATCTTGGTCTCACCCAAGGTGGCGACAAGGCCTTCCTGTTTCACCGTTTGGAAACCGACCATGCGGACCTCGATGGTGTAGGGGCCGCCGGGACGGATGTTGAGCAGGCGGTAGTTACCGTTGGCATCGGCCACGGCATAATACTGCGAGCCTGAGGGCGTGTGTGTGGCAACAACGGTAGCACCCGGAAGGGTAGCCTTATTGTTGTCCGTGATTTTTCCACTGATGCTCGAAGTGGTCACTTGGGCCATCAAGCTAATGGAGGCGATCATAGCCACGAAAAAAGTAAGTAACTTTTTCATAAATAATAATTTTGTGTTAATAATTGAGTTGATTGTATTGATTTTCATTTTGTTGCGTTTTCAATCCATTCAATTAGACCTTGCAAATATAAGGCATTCCGACGAATTGCCAAGCCTTTATTTTGAAACAAATAAACCTTTTTTTCGGGAAAAAATCAACATGGTTTGTTCATAACTTGATAACCCGTTGATTCTGTTAGGATTGATAGGTTCTGCAAAGGCTCTGATGGCATCCTTTGACACCTTAATTAATTAGTCTAAGGAAAACGATTTGTCGAAAATCTTCTTTGGTTTCGGAAAGTTGTCGATTTTTTCCCTATTTTTGAGGCCGTAATACAAAGCATCATGAATAAGATCAAATCAATAGTATTTGCAGCTTTGGTTTTGGGCCTCGGCGCGTGCAACAACGGCCCTTCAAAGCTGTATCAGGCGATGGAAACGGAAGTGATGACCATCGAGACGAGAATCGGAGAGGCAACGAATTGCGACGAGCTTCAAATGCAAAATTTCGCCATCTTGGGCTTGCGCTCCGATATGGATAACCTGAGACGAGATGATGGCATAAGAGCATCAGAAATCACCCAACTCGAGCAAAAACTGGAACATTTGGACACCGCATGGAACGCCAAATGGGCCTCAATGAACTGCAACCAACTGAACGCCAACGTCGACGAACTGGACACCTCGGGTGAGGAAGACAGCGGCGATTTTTAGGAAGAATCATTTTGCACAATCATTATTGTAAAGGCTATGGCATTCTTTTATAGACATAATCCAAAGAAATTCAATTACAAACCGCGTTATTACGACCCCGAAGAGCAGGCTTGGGAGGAGAAAAAGGCCGCAATGGGTTTGGACTCGAAACTGACCCATGAGGAGCAACTCCGAATCAAGATGCGCCAAAGCTGGGGCGTGGCCAAAGAGGAGGAAAGTAAGGAAGAACAACGCGCCAAGTTGATTCGCAGAATCGTGTTGGGCGTTTTCGTGGCCTTTCTTTTCTATTTTGTTTTCTGTACGCCGCTCATGACCAACATCGTCCGCGGTCTGATGGGAAAATAGCGTATGCTTGACGTCATCAAACTTCTTCCCGACAGTGTAGCCAATCAGATTGCGGCAGGGGAGGTGATTCAACGCCCCGCCTCAGCCGTCAAGGAGCTGATGGAGAACGCTTTGGACGCAGGAGCCACCCAAATCGACTTGGCGGTGAAAGACGCTGGCAAGTCGATGATAATGGTGGTCGACAATGGCTGCGGCATGTCGGAAACCGATGCGCGCTTGTGTTTTGAGCGTCACGCGACCTCGAAAATCAGTTCGGCTGAGGATTTGTTCGCCATCCGCACCATGGGATTCCGTGGCGAGGCCTTGGCCAGCATTGCTGCTATCGCGCAAGTGGAACTGAAGACGCGACGGAAAGAAGATGAGGTGGGCACCAAGATCATCAACGAAGGCTCCGTCGTGAAGGAACAGACGCTGGTTCCCATGTCGGTAGGCACCACGTTCACAGTGAAGAACCTGTTTTTCAATGTGCCGGCAAGGCGCAATTTCCTCAAGTCGCCGCAAGCTGAGATGCGTCATGTGGTGGAAGAGTTCACGCGCGTCTCGTTGATGAACCCCGAAGTTGGCTTTACTTTGGTCAGCGATGGCAAGGAGCTATACCACCTATATCCCGGCAACCTCAAGCAGCGCATCATGGGCTTGTTTGGGAGCAGCTACGAGGAGAAGCTGCTTCCAGTCCACCAAGAAGCGGATCGGGTGTGCATCGATGGGTTCATCGTCAAGGCCGAATACGCCAAAAAGACCCGCGGCGAACAGTATTTCTTTGTGAACAAGCGTTTTATCAAACACGCCTATCTGCATCATGCCATCGAGAACGCATTTATGGAGATGGTTCCCAAGGACAGTTTTCCGGGCTATTTCCTGAATATTGAGGTTGACCCGTCGGATATCGACATCAATATTCACCCGACCAAGACTGAGGTCAACTTCTTGGATGTCAAGTTGGTGTATGCCATCCTTCATGCGGCGGTGCGCAAAGCTATCGGGCAACACAACCTCTCGCCGATGATTGACTTCGACACCCCTGCCGATTTGAACAATGACTTTGGTGCGATGTTGGACAACTCGAAGCCTTTGGTCATTCCCAACGTGCCCCTCGATCCGAATTTCAATCCGTTCTGGAAAGAGTCCGCAACTCGTGAGACACATTGGGACAAAGACTTTCATCGGGAAAAAAGCACGCCTTCGGGCGATTGGCGGTTGTTGTATGGCGAACGGACGGATTTACTGGACGAGAATGCCGAAAAAGCGGAAAACGACAAACCTAATTGCCAATATCTGCAAGTCAACCAATCCTTTATCGTTACGGCGGTGAAGTCGGGCTTGCTCGTGATTGACCAACATTTGGCACATTCTCGGGTGCTTTATGAGAAGTTCTTGAAGGAATTGGAAAACCATGGAGGCGTTTCGCAACAGGAGCTTTTTCCACAGGCCTTGTCGCTTAGCCTTAACGATGCTTCCTTGTTGAAGGAACTGTTGCCCGAGCTGGAGAACCTCGGCTTTGCTCTCGATCAGGTCAATCCGACCACTTTTATGATTAACGGAACGCCAGCCGATGCTGCGGGTTGCGATGCGGTGGCTTTGTTGGAAAAGATTTTGGAGAACTGTAAAATAAACCGCACCGATTTGCAGTTGGATAGAAAGTTGAATCTCGCCAAGACCCTTGCGACACAACTCTCCATCAAGGCGCAAACGAAACTTTCGGAAACGGAGATGCAAAACCTTGTGGAACAACTGTTTGCATGCAATGTAGCGGAGATTGCCCCTAACGGGAAAAAAGTATATATTATAATAGGTATGGAAGAACTATTTTCAAAACTCGGATAACCATGAACGAACAATTCAGTCCAACGGGATTTAAAGTGTTGCCAACAATAGTCAAGAATTTGTTGATTATCAATGTATTGATGTATTTGGCAACGATTACCCTGACCCGTTTCAATATCGACTTGTCCAATATACTTGGCCTGCATTTCTTTATGGCCAGCGGTTTTAGGATCTATCAACTGGTCACTTATATGTTCATGCACGGCAATTTCGGACACCTGTTTTTCAACATGTTCGCGCTTTGGATGTTCGGCAATACGCTCGAAAACATTTGGGGTTCAAAGCGTTTCCTGTTGTTCTATATGGTGTGCGGCATCGGGGCGGGACTGTGCCAAGAATTGGTGCAATACATACACTATGCAACTTCTTTGTCGGACTATGCCAACGTGAACATGGGCGGAAGAATCATTCCGATGGATTCCTACTTGAACATGATGACTACAGTGGGAGCCTCAGGAGCCATCTACGGCCTGTTGCTCGCTTTCGGCATGATGTTTCCTAACTCAATGATTTACTTCTATTTCCTGATTCCCATCAAAGCCAAATGGTTTGTCATAGGGTATGCTGTCCTTGAGTTGATTAGTGGTCTTGGTGGTGCCGACAATGTCGCCCATTTTGCCCATCTTGGCGGTATGCTGTTCGGCCTGCTGCTGATTTTGTATTGGAGGAAGAATGGATTGAGAGGACAAGACTTTGATTTGAAGAAATGGAAAGGATGGTTCTGGGGGATGAAGGAAAAGATGAGGAGCAAGCGAAAATATACGCCTTACGAAGAAATCAAGAACGAACCGCATGTGCCGCGCTCCGATGAGGAATACAATAGGCAAAAGGCTGAGAAAGAGCGTGATGTGGACGCCATTTTGGATAAGATTTCGAAAAGCGGCTATGCCAGCTTGACGGACGAGGAAAAGGAGTTTTTGTTCAAAAACAGCAAATGATATGGAAAGAAGAGAGCGAAGAGAACGGGGATTTTTTGGAAGGGTGGTGGTTTTCATCTTGACCCTATTGGCGGTTATTGGTTTAGTTGCCATGGCATTGAGTGTGTTGTGTCCGCATGTTGATCCGAAACGTTTCGTTTGGATTGCGTTCTTTGGACTTGCTTTTTGGGAAATCCTGTTGTTTAACATTTTGGTTTTCTTTGCGTTGCTGCTGCTATGGTCGCGAAAGGCTTGGATTTCGGTTTTGGCCTTATTGGTTGCCATTCCGGGCGTCAACAAATCCTATTCTTTTGGGAATACAGTTGAGATTGGGGACGGCATTCGACTGATGTCGTACAATGTTTATATGTTCCAATCTTTGGATGGGACGAATGATAAAGAAGCTGCTGCAAGTCACATGATTAACTTGATTCGGGAGCAGTCTCCTGATATCTTGTGTTGTCAAGAGTTTTCTATCTTTGCAAGAAGAGTTAGTCGCGCCAATTGCATCATGATGTTTGCTGATAGTGTAGGAATGCCCTACGTTTATTATAATAAAGTTAGCAATTATAGTGGGAATGTGATTTTTTCAAAATATCCCATAACCAAAGTTACAGAGGGGGATGGATTCAGCAATGAAGAAACATACGGTGTTTTGGTTTCAGTGGATGCAGGAGAAAAAGGAAAGTTCTATTTGGCTGACATTCATTTGGTTTCGAATATGATTACCCCAAGTGAAATTGACAAACTGAGAAAAGCATCCGATTATCAACAAAATTTGGATACGGTTGGCAGGTCGGTGGCGCACAAGCTGAAAGATGGCTTTATTGAGAGAAGCGATGAAGTCAAGGAAATGTTACGGGGTATTCCTGATGTGGATCTCCCAATCATCCTTTGCGGCGATTTCAATGATACGCCATTGTCATATACATACAGACGGATACAAAAAGCCGGTTATAAGGATACCTTCCTTTCCGTTGGACGCGGCATAAAACCGACTTATGCAGGGAAACTGCCTTTGCTGAGAATCGATTACATTTGGGCTAACGACAAGGTGACGCCGTTGCGTTTTTACCGCTATCGTCAAAAGACTTCTGACCATCATCCGATAATATTGGATTTTTCGATTAATCAACAAACAAAAACAGATATAATATGACACTGATTAAATCCATTTCCGGCATTCGTGGTACCATTGGCGGCCAGCCGGGCGACAATCTCACGCCAATAGACATGGTGAAATTCACCGCTGCATTTGTCAAATTCGTGCAACACAAAGGCGTAAAACGTCCTCGTATCGTGGTAGGTCGCGATGCGCGCCTCTCAGGATTCCTTGTGAATCAAGTGGTTTGTGGCACGTTGCAGGCTATGGGTGCCGATGTGATTGACATTGGGCTGAGCACCACACCCACAACCGAAATCGCTGTCACGGGACTGAAAGCTGACGCAGGCATCATCCTGACTGCCAGCCACAATCCAGCTCAATGGAATGCCTTAAAACTCCTGAACGAAAAGGGTGAATTCATCTCTGCCGCTGATGGTGCGTGGTTGCTTGATGTAGCTGCAAAGGACGATTTTGACTTTGTCCCGATTGAGGAAATCGGTAGTTATCAGCAAGTTGACGGCTGGATGGACAAGCATGTAGATATGGTCTGTCAACTTCCTTTGGTCAACAAGGAGGTGATTGCGAAGGCCAATTTTAAGGTGGCCGTAGATGCGGTCAACTCGACGGGTGGCATTGCCATCCCGAAGATGCTACGCGCCCTCGGCGTGAAGGAAGTGCTGGAACTCAATTGCGAGCCTACGGGCAAGTTTGCCCATACGCCGGAACCTTTGGCCCAAAATCTGACTGACATCTGCCGCTTCGTGCGCGAAAAAGGCTGCGACTTCGGCGTGGTTGTCGATCCCGATGTGGACCGACTCGTTTTCGTCAAGGAGGACGGCGAACTGTTTGGCGAGGAGTACACTTTGGTTTCAGTCGCTGACTTCATCCTGAAGCACACGCCCGGTCCGACGGTGAGCAATCTTTCTTCAACCAGAGCTTTACGTGATGTAACTCAAAAGCATGGTCAACAATACTTTGCCGCTGCTGTGGGCGAGGTGAATGTGGTGGAGAAAATGAAGGAAGTTGGTGCCGTTATCGGTGGCGAAGGCAATGGTGGCGTCATCTATCCCGAATTGCATTATGGCCGCGACGCACTCGTTGGCACGGCCTTGTTCCTCACTCAATTAGCCGAAAAGAAGGTGAAATGCTCCGAACTGAAGAAGGAGTATCCGCAGTATGTCATGTCGAAGAACAAGATTCAACTTACCCCCTCGACTGATGTCGACGGCATCTTGGCCAAATTTGCCGAAAAGTTCAAGAACGAGAAAGTGACCACCATCGATGGCGTGAAAATCGACTTTGAGGAAGGCTGGGTGCATTTGCGCAAGTCGAATACTGAGCCTATTATCCGTATCTATTCCGAAGGCAAATCCGAGGCCGAGGCTGATTGTTTCGCTAACATGATTTTGGAAGAGGCTAAGAAGATGGTATGATATTTGTAAAACAGCAAACTTTATAATTCACATTATTAACTTAAATCAACGAAAAATGAAAAAAATTAAATCTTTGATTGTATTGTCACTCATGCTATTTGTGGGTGGACAAATGATGGCCCAAACCCGAGGTGCCTTGTTTTTGGGCGCCGGTTTCCCTGTGAAAGACTTCGCAGAGTTTGAAGGTTTTAATGATTTCGCATTGACCACTGCCGATTTAGATGAGGACGATGGCGGTGCCGGAATCGGCTTCAATGCCGGTTTCAAATGG
>Ga0265298_10001905_pt1 | contig 30227 bp, 21 predicted proteins | sample AusTroGonzalo_MG_3_FD_193486 | JGI IMG/M metagenome (GOLD analysis project Ga0265298, IMG submission 193486) | Bovine rumen microbial communities from tropical cattle in Woodstock, Queensland, Australia - Gonzalo_01 | ecosystem: Host-associated > Mammals > Digestive system > Stomach > Rumen ...
ATAATAACAGTCATAGACTTCTTACCTGTCGAAGTGGTACCACCTGCCAGATTGATATAGTAGTCAGCGCTCTTACCTTCCTTATAGTATACGGTATTGGGATAGAGTACCTCACCATTGATCTTCACAGTGCCGTCATAACGTGGTACGATGATACGGTCGCCCTCACGTAAGATGGGGTCATCGTCAGTACCAGGATTCTTCAGGGCTTTCTCCAACTCGATACCTACGGGGTAGGTGGCATTGGTCAGCAGTTTCTTCACGTCGATAGAGTCGTTACCAGAGTTACGCTGGGCTGTACGCAGCACAATTTCCATCTGGTCGCGTTCCTCGGGCGTCATCTGGCGCATCAGCTTGGTACCTTCTGCATAGGCACGCTTGGTCAGACCACCAGCTTGCTTGATGACCTCGCTCAGACGCTGTCCCTTATTAGAAAGAGCGTAGTTTCCAGCAAACTGTACCTCACCTTCGATAGCAACATTCTGCTGTTCGTTATAATCGGGTGAACGGCGCACGTAAACTTCATCGAACGGCATCAGCGTGAAGTCGGGCTGTTCGGAAATAGTGAAATCGGGGTTTAGCTTGAAACTGAAGTTCTGGGCAATCTGATCGCCAGCCTCCATAGAGTTGGGATTTGTAACACGACGTGCCACATCAACTTTGGCTAATGAAGCAGCCTCAGTAGGACCACCGGCCTGGATAATCAGATCTTCTACAGTCTCGTTCTCGGCATAGCGGTAAACACCTGGATAAGCTACCTCACCATTGATGGTCACCGTCTTCTGCTCGTTGCGTTCCTGACGACTGGCCACGTAGATAACATCTTCGTTGCGCAGGGGAACATCGGGCACTGTACCTTCCAAGATACCACGGATGTCGAGACTCATCATCTCAAGTGAACGGTCTGCCTTTACGCGATGCATCACTGCATGTTGAGAAATAGCATCTTCAGTAACACCTGCTGCAGCTTCTACCAAAGCCTTAACGGTATTGATTTCACCTCCAACCTGATACATACCTGGACGGAATACACCACCACGAATCTCAACCATATTCTGATAACGGTTCAGCGTAGAGTCGACGCTGACGCTGTCTTCATCCATCAGCTTAAAATCGCTCATGTCGAACTCGCCAATGCTGAACACTGAATAACCTGCACCAGCCTTACGGTTGACGCGAATAGCCTTGGTGTAGGCATCGCCCGTAAAACCACCAGCATAGCGGAGTAGGGTAGCGGCACTCTCTGTAGTCTTCATCTCATAGAACATGGGACGCTTCACCTTACCAGTAATGTTCACCAATGCCTCGTACGGACTGACAGTAATCACGTCGTTATCTTGCAGGCGCACGTCACCACTAAGCTTGCCGTTTAGCAGGAAATCGTAAACATCGACATTCGACAGCAGCTTGCCCTTGCGATAAACCTTCACGTTACGAAGTGTACCGATATCGTTAGGACCGCCAGCCATATAAAGGGCATTGTAGACGGTAGCAAAGGCAGACATGGTGTATGTACCTGGCACTTTGACCTCGCCCATCACGCTAACTGTGATGGTACGTGTCTGCCCCAAGGTCAGCTCGATACTCGAACCCTGATAGCGGGGACCTAACACGCGCTTGAGTTTGGCTTTGGCCTGACTGACAGTTAGTCCACCCAACTTGATGACGCCAATACCTTCGATGGTGATGGTGCCGTCTGGAGAAACGGTCTCTGTCACACTCTCTTGTGAGGCTCCCCAGATATCTACGTTTACTGCATCGCCAGGACCAAGCACATAGCTCTGAGGTGTAGCAAGGTTCATAGAACTTTCGAAAGTCAGATTCTTGTTGTTAAACACATCGTGACCAAATATCTTTCGCTTGCTTGACTTCTCCTTCTCTAACTCATATTTCAGCGAGTCAGGCATCATAAAGTCGATGGCTTCGTCCATCTCCACGAAGTCTTTGTCCTCATCGTCATACGTGTGGCGCTGAATCTGGTTTGACTTCTTGCCGTCTTTGACACGGAATGGTGAGGCGTTCTTCTTATCCTTCTTCACCTGTTCTTCGCGCTGTTCGCCATTAGCCTCGCGCATACGAGACTTTACTGCCTTCGAGCCAGCTGTGATGTCTTCGGCACCCAGGGCACCGTTCTTGATTTGTTTCTGATACTTTTTCTGGATGCGGCGCAACTGGTCAATGGTGACGCCACGCTGCATCAACTGAGTGACTATCTGTTGGCGCGAAACACCTTTGGCATTCTGCTCAATCACATAGTCCATAATCTGATTGTCGGTCATACCCGACTGTGCCCAGCCTATCGTGGTTGCAAGGGCCAGACAAGCTATGATGGTAGATAATCGTTTCATAAGTACGCGTACATGTTATTTTTAATTGTAAAACACGCCAAAGCGCAAAATATTGTGCAAAAGTACAACTTTTTTAGGAAAAAAGTAAGGATTTATAAAAAAATGTGTATCTTTGCATTCGCTAAGTGCAAAATCATATTGGGGTTGACTGGATTTGACAGCAAGATGAGATGGTACGTAAGCATGCGGAGTGACGACTGTGGACTCCTAAATCACGTCGGTCAGAAAATTAATTGGCGAAAACAACTACGCTCTCGCTGCCTAATCGAAGTACAGTAGATTACTGGCTTTATTCTCTTACAAGGTGAGAGAACGAGACATCGCTCCAAGGATGTTGTTCCGAATCTGAGGGTTCAGCGGTGCAGGTAAATCGGAAATAGTTTGTCGGGCGCTTCGACTGTCAGATGAAATTTTAGAAGATAAGGGTGCAATTGGTGGTCCGGGTCTTGTTGCATCACGAAAATGAAGGCCGGAATAAGCATGTAGAAAGCGTATGGTTTCCTTGTTTGGACGAGGGTTCGATTCCCTCCAGCTCCACTAATTTTTAACTAAAAACAATGGCAAAACAACTTACTTCAAAGGTCAGTTGGGTCGGCAAGGTCGACTGGGAACTGACACATTTTCATGGTGACGAACTCTCAACTTTTCGTGGCTCAAGTTATAACTCCTACCTCGTGCGCGACCAAAAGGTGGCACTTATAGACACCGTCTGGCAGCCTTACGACAAGGAATTCGTCAGTCGTTTGAAGCAGGAGATAGACCTGCAACAGATTGACTATATTGTCATGAACCATAACGAGATAGACCATAGTGGCGCACTACCTGAACTGATGCGCGAAATCCCCAATGTACCTATCTACTGCACCAAGAAAGGTGAGGCTATTATCCGTGGTCACTATCATCAGGACTGGAACTTTGTCAACGTGAAGACGGGTGACACCTTGTCGTTAGGCGAAGGCACTTTGACCTTTGTAGAGATGACGATGATGCACTGGCCCGATTCCATGCTGACGTACTATGACGGTGATGGTGGTGTAATGTTCTCGAACGATGCCTTTGGTCAGCACTTTGCCACAGAGTCGCTATATAACGACCGCGTTGTCGAGGCCGACCTGATATATGAGGCTGAGAAGTATTATGCCAACATCCTGAACCCGTTCAGCGCGATGGTGGCTAAGAAGATACCCCAGATTGTGGCTATGAATCTTCCCATTAAGTTGATTTGTCCAAGTCATGGTGTCATTTGGAAAGATAATCCCCAACAAATCATCGAAAAATATCAACAGTGGGCTGATGCTTATCAGGAGGATCAGATTACCATTGTCTATGATACTATGTGGCAGTCGACACGTAAGATGGCTGAGGCTATTGCCGACGGTATCCGTGAAGTCGCTCCACAGACAACGGTGAAGATAATGAATATTAATCGTGACGATAAGAACGATGCACTTACTGAGATGTGGCGTTCAAAGGCTGTGCTCGTTGGTTCGCCCACAATCAATAATGGTCATTCGTTTGCCATTGCAGGATTGCTGGAAATGGCCAGTGGCCTGAAGTTTAAGAACAAGAAGGCAGCAGCCTTTGGATCGTACGGTTGGGGTGGTGGTGCCGTCAAACAGATTAGTACCAAACTGGAAGAGGCAGGTTTTGCCCTCGTCAACGAAGGTTTGCAGAAACTCTGGGTTCCCGATCAGTCAGTATTGGCAGAATGTACGGAGTATGGCCGTCAGTTTGCTCAAGCATTATAGGAAAAGAATTAACTATTGGATACTAATTATTATCATTTATGAAGAAAACCCTAATGAGTGTGGCATTCGTTGCCGCCGCAGTGCTGATGTTCTCAGCATGTTCAGAGAAGAAAACTGATGAAGTAAACAATTTCCGCATTCAGCGTGGTACTAACATCAGCCACTGGCTGTCGCAGAACAATGAAGACCGTGGTGAGGCACGTCGCCAGCATATCCAGGAGGATGACTTTGCCCGTCTTGATTCGCTGGGCTTTGACTTCGTACGCCTGCCAATTGACGAGGTACAGTTCTGGGATGAACAGGGCAATAAGCTTCCTGAGGCATGGGAACTGATGACAAACGCCATCAATTGGGCAGAGAAGCATCATCTGCGTACTATCGTCGACCTGCATATCATCCGTTCGCACTATTTCAATGCTGTCAACGAGGGAGGCAGTGATGCCAATACGCTGTTCACTTCTGAGAAAGCACAGCAAGATCTGATTAATATGTGGTATCAGCTGTCTGACGTGTTGAAAGTCTATAGCAATGACTCTGTGGCCTACGAGTTCATGAACGAACCAGTTGCCGAAGACCACGAGCAATGGAACCAACTCATTGCCAAAGTGCATAAGGCCCTGCGTGAGCGTGAGCCTCAGCGTACGCTTGTTATCGGTTCTAACATGTGGCAGAGTTACGGAACCATCAAACATCTGAAGGTTCCAGAGGGCGACAAGAACATTATTCTTTCATTCCACTACTACAACCCCATGATTCTGACTCACTATGGCGCATGGTGGACACCTATTGGTAAGTATACTGGCAAGGTGAACTATCCTGGCATTCTCGTATCGAAGGAAGACTACGAGGCAGCTAATGATACTGTCAAGGCGGTTATCGACGAAAACAAATTCACGACAGAGGAGTGGAACATCGACAGAATCCGTGCCGATTTCAAGGATGCCATCGAAGCTGCCAAGAAGTATAACCTGCAATTGTTCTGTGGCGAGTGGGGTGTATATGAACCCGTCGACCGTGAACTGGCCTACAAGTGGACTAAGGATATGCTGACTGTGTTCAAGGAGAACAACATTGCCTGGACTACTTGGTGCTATGATGCTGACTTCGGTTTCTGGGACCAGCAGAAGCATACGTTTAAGGATAAGGGTTTAGTGGACCTGTTGACTGAGAAATAAATCGGAATAACGAAATGCCGATATATCGAAATGCTGATATATCGAAAAAATAGAATCAATGAAAACTTTTGGATATTTTGACGATAAAAATCGCGAGTACGTCATTACCGACCCCGCAACACCGTTCCCTTGGATTAACTATCTGGGCAACGAAGACTTTTTTGGATTGATTTCCAATACCGCTGGTGGCTACGACTTCTACAAAGATGCCAAGTTCCGTCGCATTACGCGCTACCGTTACAATGGAGTGCCCATGGATGCTGGAGGCCGTTATCTCTACATTAATGACGGAGGTACCGTATGGAGCCCGGGTTGGAAACCCTGCAAGACGCCACTTGACGGCTATGAGTGCCGTCATGGTATGAACTATACCCGTATTACTGGTGCCAAGAATGGGGTAGAGGCTTCTGTCCTTTTCTTCGTACCCTTGAAGACGTGGGCCGAGGTGCAGAAACTGACGCTGAAGAACACCAGCAACGAAGTGAAGCGTCTGAAACTCTTCTCTTTCACAGAATGGTGTCTATGGAATGCTGCTACCGATATGGAGAACTTCCAGCGAAACTGGTCAACGGGCGAGGTGGAGATTGAGAACGGCGGTGCCACCATCTATCACAAGACAGAATACAAGGAACGTCGCAATCATTATGCCTACTACGCTCTGACCAATGGCAAGGCTGATGGTTATGATACCGATCGCGAGTCGTTTATTGGACTCTATAACGATTTCTCTAATCCGCAGTGCGTGATGGCAGGCAAACCCGCCAATTCTCTGGCACACGGTTGGAGTCCTATTGCCTCTCAATATATAGAGGTAACGCTGCAGCCAGGCGAATCGAAGGACTTCATCTTCTTGCTGGGCTATGTCGAGAACGAACAGGAAGAGAAGTTCTCAGCAGAGGATATTGAGCGTAAACGTAAGGGTGAACTCATCAGTTCTCAGGACTCTGACGTGACGTTGGTTAACAAGCGCAAAGCTCACGATACTATTGCCCGCTTCTCTACCGTCGAGGCTGTGGATTCAGCCTTTGCTGAACTGCGTCTGATGTGGGATGGTCTGCTTTCGAAGTATACCGTGGAGAGTAGCGACGAGCGTTTGAATCGTATGGTGAACATTTGGAATCAGTATCAGTGCATGATTACCTTCTGCTTCTCACGTTCTGCTTCATTCTTTGAGAGCGGCGTGGGTCGTGGTATGGGTTTCCGCGATTCCAACCAGGACCTCGTGGGTTTTGTCCATCAGGTACCCAGTCGTGCTCGTCAGCGCATCATCGATATTGCCTCCACTCAGTTCCCAGATGGTGGCTGCTATCACCAGTATCAGCCTCTCACCAAACGTGGCAACAATGACATCGGTGGCGGATTCAACGACGACCCCTGCTGGCTCATCTTCGGTACCGTGGCATACATCAAGGAAACGGGCGACTTCTCTATCCTTGACGAGATGGTGCCTTGGGACAACCAGCCTGGTACGGAGGTGTCGCTTTTCGAACACCTGCGTATCTCGTTCAACCACGTCGTCGAGAACCTTGGTCCTCACATGCTGCCACTCATTGGTCGTGCCGACTGGAATGATTGTCTGAACCTGAACTGCTTCTCATGGGATCCCAACGAGTCATTCCAGACAACGGAAAACAACAGCGAGGGTTCGAAGGCCGAGTCGTTGATGATTGCAGGTCTCTTTGTACTGACGGGCAAGCAGTATGTGGAGCTTTGCGACAAAATCGCAAAGCACGATGAGGCTAAGCGTGCTCAGGGCTGCATCGACTCGATGGTTGAGGCAGTGAAGAAGCACGGATGGGACGGCGAGTGGTATCTGCGTGCCTACGACTTCTACGGCAACAAGATTGGTTCGAAGGAATGTGAAGAGGGTAAAATCTTCATCGAGAGTCAGGGCTTCTGCACGATGGCCGGTATTGGTTTGGAGGACGGTATGGTCGACAAGGCCCTCGATAGCTGTAAGAAGTACCTCGATTGCGAACACGGCATGGTGCTTAACAATCCTGCTTTCACCCGTTATTACGTGGAAATGGGCGAGATTTCAAGCTATCCCGCTGGCTACAAAGAGAATGCCGGCATCTTCTGCCATAATAATCCTTGGGTCATCATTGGCGAGACAGTAGCCCGTCGTGGCAACGATGCTTGGGATCACTACACCAAGATTTGTCCTGCATGGATTAAGGACCAGCAATTGCATAAGGTCGAGCCATATGTCTATTGTCAGATGGTGGCAGGTAAGGATGCTGCCAAGCCAGGTGAGGGTAAAAACTCATGGCTTACGGGTACCGCCGCCTGGAACTGGATAACCATCACGCAGTATATTCTTGGCATTAAGCCTACCTACGACGGTATCGAGATTGACCCCTGTATCCCCTCTACGCTGAAAGAATATACCGTACACCGTGTCTTGCGCGATGCTTCTTTCGATATCACCATCAAGAATCCCAACGGCAAACAAAGTGGTGTCAGCAAGATTGTTCTCGATGGCAAAACCATTGAGGATACGACAGTTCCGGCTACTCCAGGCCACCATGTCGTAGAAGTCATTATGTAATAGTAAAAAAGGAAAAAAAGAAAAATGGCTACACTAAAAGAAAAAATAGGCTATGCGTTGGGGGACGCTGCAGCTGGAGGTATCACATGGAAAGTGATGTCTATAGCGTTCCCCCTGTTCTTTACTAATGTCTTTGGTCTGACCGTTGCTGATACGGCTACGCTGATGCTGATAGCCCGTATGTTCGATGTCGTCACCGACCCTCTGATGGGTTCGTTGGCTGACCGTACGCAGTCTCGCTGGGGCACCTACCGCCCTTGGCTCATTCTGGGCGCTATACCCTTTGGTCTCATCTTTGCGCTGTTGCTCTATACGCCTGACTTCGGTCCTATGGGTAAGCGTATCTGGGCCTACTCGCTCTATCTGATGATGATGGCTGTCTATACTGCCGTTAACGTACCCTACGGTTCGCTGTTAGGTGTGATGACTGATAATGACGATGAGAAGAACCAGTTCTCCTCTTTCCGTATGGTAGGTGCATACGCTATGGGCTTTATCACCTTGCTGTCGTTCCCCTATCTGCAGAAGATGGTGGGTGGTTCTGATCAGCACCAATATGCTGTTCTTGGCGCTTTCTTCGGTATCGTGGCTGCTGTTGGTACGCTGGCTTGTGGTTTGCTGACCAAAGAGCGACTGAAGCCCATCCGTGCTGAGAAGTTCTCGTTCAAGCCCTTCCGCGACCTGTTTCGCAATCGCCCTTGGATTATCCTGACCCTTGTTGGTGTCTGCACCAACTTCTTCAACGGTTTCCGTTATGCCGTAGCGGGTTACATGTTCGAGTATTGCATGCATGGCGACGTCACCGTCTCTGGTCTCATCATCAACTACACCGTCTTTATGACTTTTGGCGAGTTGACCTGTATGGTCTTCGGTGGTGTGTCGCCTGTGTTTACTAAGTGGGTTGGTTCCAAGCGCAAGGCATTCATGTGGGCTGCTGTCATTTGTGCCGTCACCTCCGTGGGCTTCTTCTTTGTGCCTATGGATCCTGCCTATATTTGGGTTATGGTGGCTGTTGTCATCCTGACGTCCATCGGTATTGGCATTTATTCGCCTCTGTTGTGGTCTATGTATGCTGACGTGTCCGACTATGCTACTGAGAAGAACGGTACCTCATCAACGGGTCTTATCTTCTCCAGTGGTACGATGGCTATGAAGTTTGGTACTGCCATTTCCGGTTCCCTCGTTGCCCTGCTGTTGGGCTTCGCAGGCTTTATTTCAGGTACTGATGCTACGGGACAGACCGTTATCACCATTACTGATGCCGATTCGGTGAACCGCATGATATGGTTGCTGTTCTCTATCTTCCCTGCCATTATTGCTGGTCTCATGCTGGCATTGCTTTACATCTATCCAATCAAGAAGTAAGCGGCTAAATACTTGTAAAGTCTGTTTTTACAAAGAGAATGAGGGTGTGCCAAATTGAAATGGCACACCCTCTCTCTCGTGTTCTATTATTATCTTTTATAGGGGTAGCGTCATGACAAAACGTGCACCGTTGGTGTAACTGGTGTCCAGCACGATGTCACCACCCAGACGGCGACAAATGCTACGGGCTACGGTGAGTCCGATACCAGTACCAACTTCGTATTCATTGAGCTGTACAAATTCCTCGAAGATGTGTTCTGCCTCACAGGCAGGTACGCCGATACCCGTATCCTCCACAACAAACTGCACCATGTCGTCCTTCTTGTCAATCATCAGGGTAATGGAACCCTCCTTGGTGAAACGTTCAGCATTGTTGAGCAGTAAGACGATGGCACGCGTAGCAGCATGTTCATTGGTTTGCAACGATAGCTTGTCAACGCCTTCAGCCAATTTTAGGCTAATGGGTATGCTGTCTCTATTGTAGGATACGATAACGTTGATAGCTGCTGAGGCCAGTTGCGTCGCAGGCAGATTATCGTTACGCTCAATAACCGTCTTGCTGTTGACGTCACTCAGCTCCAGCATTTTGTTCACCAACTCGGCAATTTGATTAGTGTTCTCAACGATTTTCTCGTTTAGCTCTTTTTTCGTGTATTCGTCGAGTTCCATGTCTGATGACGTGAGAATCTGTGTGAATCCGGAAAGGATGTTCAGCGGCGTACGAATTTCATGCGACATCTGTTGGATGAACGAAGTCTTCATGCGCGACGATTCTTTGGTGCGCTCGTTGGCTTCCGCCAGTTTGCTATAGGCTCTCTCCAGACGCATAGACGACTGATGACGGAAATAGATGATAAGTACGAAACAGCAGATGACTAATACAAGGGTGAGGATGGTGGCAATATAGCGTTGGCGCACCAGATGCGACTTATGCTCTGCAATCTCCGTCTCCTTCTGCTGCATATTATAGATAGTGGTCAGCTCCATAGCCGCATCACGCTGCATGAGGTCGATAGCCGTATCCAACTCGTCACATATCTGTCTGCTTACAGCATTGGTGGCTTCGGAACGGTGGGCAGCCAGATTTGCGCGATATTTAGGCAACAGATACTGTTGTATGATATCCATCGATGGCGTGATATCGTAAGTCTTCATCTGTTTGTCCAACACCTCGTAATTGTCGGCAGCCTCTTCCCATCGCCCTGCCACCATCAGGTAGTTGTTGGCTTCCATCTTCCCTTCGTTGGTCTGCACGTAATGCGACTTCTCAGCCTCGTTATAGGCTTTTTCTGCCTCTGCATGTTGTCCCAAACCTTCCAAGGCACTGGCTTGATAGATATTCAAGCGTGCCTGCTGCTTGTCAACGAAGTCGGGTTCAGGATTAGCCAGCTGATTATAGTAATCCAGGAGTTTCTTTAATTTCTGTGTCCAGTCGTATGCCTCATGGAAACGGTTCATCTGCAGATAGGCATCTGTAATCGTTATGATACCTGCAATGGCGGTAGTGAAGTTCGATCTGATGGGGTTTTCCTCTACAACGTCGTAAAACAGGTTGTAGGCTTGGTTGAAATTGACGATAGCCTCGTCAGGACTTCCCAGTTTTATCTGACAGCAGCCCACAGCAGCTTGCAAATAGGCATAGTCGCTATTCTTCTGATAGTTGGCCTCTGCCATTTTCTTCAGCGCAGGCACAGCTACCTTCATCGTTGCCTCATATTCGCCTTTCAGTAACAGTTCGCCTGATAGACGGTTAGCCGACTTTGCATAATACTCCAAATCCTCCTTATTGCGTATATCTGAGTTAACAGCCTGCTTCCAGTACTTTTCCGACAATCGCATCAGGCGTTGACGTGAATAGGCGTATCCTCTCCAGTAGTCAGCATGAATACTGGTAATCTGGCCTGTACCCTGCAACGTATCGGCCAGCTCCAACAGTCTCTCATACTGGTGACCTTTGTGGGCCACACTGAGCAGGCTGTCAGCATTCACTCTGCCAGTCTTTACCTCTTTTTGGCCACATGCTACCAACATGACTGTTACCAGCATGGCCATTAGTAATATGTTCAGTATTCGATATATTTTCATACGTGTTTTATTGCTACTTTCTTAGTGGCCTCTGTGGTTGTTTCTATTGTCGCTCCATACTTGTTGAGGGAGTAGGATATAAATGCAAACATGCCCACACCAGCAATCAGCAACAGCGTGTAAGGCCAGAAATCGGTGGGGAATATGCCAGTAATAATGACGCTACAGATACCAAAGAGTACTATCAGGTCGCAGCACACCTGCATCCAGCGTACAAAATCCATCACGTTGCCATACGAGAGACGTACCAGTCTGGAACTCACCTGATTGTACGTCAGGTAGAAAACGAAGACTATCCATGCAGCATAGGCAAAGTACATGCAGTAGGATATCAGCGTGAACGTGGGTTCTTCTTTCCATAACAGGGCCACCATCCAATACACTAATAGCCCGATGAAGTAATACAAACTGTCTCGCACCACAATCCGTCGCGTCAAGTAGTTTGGGTTCAGCAGCGGTGTGTATCCCCAGCTGAAACAAATGGCACCCAGATGAAAGTAGGAAACTGTCAATGCCGAAGCTGCTGTTGGCCATGTGTAGCGCCACATCACCATACAATGCAATATGTAACCCAGACCAAATACGCCTATCCACAATGCCGTGAGCATTCGTGTGCGATAATACACGGCAAACTGCCTATAGGGCTTGCTTCCCCTCAATAGCAAACCAGCCATGAGGAGGTTGATAACCCCCGTTAAAAATAATGCAGCCTGATAAATTATTTGTTCCATTTTAACCTATTTGGCTGCAAAGGTAGTGTAATCTGAACAAATAACCAAATATATTTGTATTTTTCTATTTCACAATCATTGTGTAGCTTTTTTTTCAGTATGACGTAGTCAACATTTCTTCGAAAAATCTGCCAGAATTGCAATTACATGCGTGCCTTTTGCTTCTCTCCAGCACCGCTACCACGATACTTCGAGCGAGCCTCGTTGAACTTCCATGTCAGGTTGAAAATGAAGGTGCGACGCGTAGGATTAAGAACAGTCAGTTCGCGTGGACCATAAATGGTAGCCTTGGTCTCGTCACTATTAAATACGTCGTTGCAACGCAGGTCGAGGGTAAGTGAACCCATACGACGCAGGCTGATGTCGTGTTGCACGCCAAGGTCGAGATGTCCCTGAGCCTTCATCAGACGGCAGTTGCCTACATCGCCCTTAGGCGAGAAACGCATTTCAGCATTGATGCGCCAGCTCTTTGGCAGCTCGATGGTGTTATCCCAACCTATGTGCAGGTAAGGACGATCGAGTGTGATGGTGGTACCATAGGCTGTAGGCGCCTTGTAGTTCTGGAAGAGCAGATAGACAAACCATGAAGGATGCCATGTTAAGTGAGAATTGAAAAGTGAAAAGTTAAAAGTGGGACTGGCATATGGATTGAAGCTCAGCTGATGATAGTCCTCCTTGGAATTGACAGGACGCACCAGACAGATGAGTGGATCGTCTGCACCAGGATATGGTTCTGTAGACATCGTTGTTTCATCCTTTACACGACTGTAGTTGATGTTGATGCCCATCCACTTGTAGCCTGCACTTAGCACAATACTGTTGGTGTACATGGGCTTCAGATAGGGGTTACCACTCTGGTAGGCATAGCGGTTCAGATAGATTGTTGAACTGGTCAGATTGCCGTAGGCTGGGCGCTGAATGTCGCAACGATACGAAATCGATGTCTGAACCTTACCTATTGGAGCAGAGATGACTAATGTCGGGAACCAGTCGCCATAGTTACGGCACACCTCGTCATCGCGCACGCCAAAGTTATAGTAGTCGTTCTGCAAGTGCTCGTAGCGCAGACCTGCCTGAACATATACCTTTCCAAACTGGCGCCCGTACTCCACGAATCCTGCTGCCGACTTCTCGTTAATCTCTGTGTCGGTAGTGGTTACAGGAACAGCTTCGGAAGCCTCGAAAGAGTAGGCATCGGTACGATGGTTATATGAGTACTCGCCACCTATAGAGAGGTTACCCTTCAGCAGCGGATAGCTGAAGATAAGCTTTGAGGCCCAGAAGTTGTTGGCACTCTTGGTGTTGCTCTCAATGTTACGCACCGCATAATTACCAGTCTTCGCACCATCAGCCCAAGCCAGTTCCTTGGTGTGTCCAGGAGCCTCTGTATCATCAAACAGTCCGTCAATGTTCAGATCGATGCCCAGTTTACCCACCTTACCATTATAATAGGCATTGAAGATGTGCTTCTTGAAGTGGTTGTCCTGCCATACCTCACTCTCAGAACGCTCTGTAAAGATGCCGTTCTGATATTCGTCAGTATTAAACTGACTGGTCAATTCGTCGCTGGGGTGATAGTCGTACTTGTAGAAGGCACCCAAGCTGTGGTTCTCGTCTATCATGTAGTTAATCTGCAACTGTGGCAGCAGGCCCTTCCATTTATGTCTGGTCTCCTGCTTGGAATAACCATTGACCTCGTCATTGCCCACCAGATAGTACATATCGTCCTCCTGCAAACTCTTGCTATGGCCATAACTACCAGCCCAGAATGATGCTGTGAGGTCAAGTCCACCTGTGCGATAGTTAAGGTCGAGCAAGTTGTTTGCCGACCAGCCATACCGATACATGCCCTGAGCTTTTTCCTGAAAACTGAAACCCTCGCCCTGAGCCTTCTTCAGCGTGATGCGCACTACAGCTTTGGTCGATGCTGCATAACGTGCACCAGGATTCTGAACCACATCGACATGCTGTATCTGATCGGAATTGATACGGCCCAGCTCGCTTACATCCTGCAACTTGCGACCATTGATGTAAATCTCGGCAGCGCCACGCCCCATTACCTTGATGCCCCCATCTTTCTCAGCCTCAAGCGATGGAATCTTCGACAAAGCGTCGCTCAACGTTCCTGCCTTCTCAAGTATGGTTCCTGCAACGATGGTGCGCATAGCATCGCCCTTGACACGGGTCTTGGGTAGGCGTCCTTTCACTACAATGCCGTTGAGCTGTTGTGTTTGGTTATACCAGATGGTTGTGTCAGCATAGAGACTGTCATTATTTTCAGCTGATGCTGTCATCGTCATCATCATTACAGCCATCAGGGCTGTCACCCTAAAAATACTCTTTTTCATCTTTTTTACTTTTTATCTTTATTCTTTTTACCGTTTGACGCTGTAATGCTTTAAAAAGTTGCAACGTTTTTCAGTTTTTAATATCCACGCCACCGATAAAGTTGTTGGCTATGATATGAAGGCAGGGGGCTTCCTTGTCTGCGACTTTTGAAGCACAGTTGCCTACGCCGCCAATGAAACTGCGACTTTTGACGACGACGTTCACTGTCTGAGGCACAAAGAGTTCTATACCGCCACAGAAGGTATGGATCTCTATCTCTTCGTCTTCGGTAATGGTAGCGTTTCGCAGGTCCATACGGATGCCGCCGCAGAAAGCGTCGAGACGGGCTCCGTGGAACACTTCGCCACGATAGATGTACTCATCGCCGCCATAGTGCACGCTGCAACAGATGCGCTTACCGTCTTCACCAATAGGTAGCGGACGCTGCAACCACTGGTCTGGGTCGCGACGATAACTGTTCACAATCATCGAAGCACCTAAATAAATTAATGCGACTGGAGCAATATAAACCGTCCAGGGCTGGCGCCACAGCCAGTCGTTCTCAATGATTCCCCACATGTTGGCCAGTTTCCATGCACCAGCCACAATCAACAAAATTCCAATAATCGTTCTTGGTTTCATAACTATTACTTTTATAAAAATAAACTTTTCTGGGTGCAAAGTTATGACGTATCATTAAACACTCCAAATTTCTGGGATATTCTGCGTAGGTTTGTGATAAATGGACATGGAAATGGGATGAAACGGGCATAAAGTGACGAGCGGAAGCAAATTTTTCACTCTTCACTCTTCACTTTTCACTTCTTTTTAGTACTTTTGCAGACAGTATGAATCAAGGTCACAAAGAAACTATCACTATCCGTGTCATCAGCTGCGCCTTTATGGTGTTGGCAATTGCTATTTTCAAGCCCTTCGGACTCGAAGTCTGGCAATGGCAGGCTTATATCCATCTGCTGAGCATCTTCGCATTGGGTTTGCTCAGTTGTTTCCTGACGGAAATCATTCTGAAATATGTGATTCGTATGCCTCGTTCCTACGATCGTGGCGTCAGTTATATCATCAGTCGCAATTTCCGCTTCCAGTGTATCAATACGCCGTTGGTGTCGCTGCTCATTTGTCTCTATCGCCACTTTGCGATGAGTGACATGGTAGAGGGTAACAAACTGTCATTAAGCAATTATCTGGAGACGTTGGTGATTATTGCATTCCTCTCCTTTGCTATCGGACTCTATTGGCGATTCAAATTCCGTACCCGTTATCTGGCTGTAGAACTGGAGGAGACCAGACTCATGAACGAACAGTTGAAGAAATTGCAGAATTCAGGTCAGGATTCACAAATAATAGAGGAGGATAGCGCCAATCCGCATTCACAGATAACACTCGAAGGTAACACGAATGAACATGTTACCCTCGAGATTTCTGACCTATTATATATAGAAGCAGTTGGCAACTATGTTAAAGTGTGCCAACTGCAAGCTAATGAGGTGTGTACCCACATGCTCCGTGCTACGATGAAACAGATGGAAGACGCGCTGCAGGCTTATCCCATGATCGTGCGTTGTCATCGTGCCTTTATGGTCAATCTCGGGCAGGTGGAGCAAATATCCTCTAATTCCCGAGCCATGCAGCTCGTGATGCGTCACAGCCACGATGCCATCCCCGTATCGCGCAGCAATGTCAACAAACTGAAGGAACTGCTGGGATAGGATTTCTCTATTCTACTATCTTGATGGCTACGGCGTGGAGCTGTTGCCAGCCTGCATGGTCGGTAAGGCGAATCATGAAGTGGTAATCGCCAGGAGCGGCATCGGCAGGAATCTGGATGTCGTGGTGTGCGTCGTATAGGCGCTGACCAGCTGGGATGGTAAAGTCTTGATTATAGGCCCATGCCTTGCCTTCGCTGTGTTCATGTTCATGCTCGTGTTCGTCATCGTCGTCACACTCGCCCATGTCGTGGTCGTGATCATGATCGTCAGCCTCAGTGCTATGTGAGTGGTGGTCGAAGTTGTTATGTATCTCGATGTTGTAGGCACCAAGCTCTTGGTCATCGCTCATCACGTAGTGGAACGGGATAACGTCGCCAGGATGATACTGCTGACAGTTGACGGGGTTGGCGGTGATACCCTCCGTACTGATGACAGGCGGTGTCATGTCTTTGTCGTCATCTTTACCGCAAGCATTGAAACTAAGTATAAGTATGGTCATGAGAGCCATCATAAGGCTCATATTGATAATTTTTTTCATTGTTGTCTAATTATTTAATGTTTGTCTAATTGAGCGGAAGCAAATTATTCACTTTTTTCTCTTCACTTTTAACTTTTAAAATTCCAGCCCCACCATCAGCGATACGTTGCGCCCAGGTTCGGGCACATCGATGAGGCGGTAATAGCTGGTGTGATCGTAGTATCGGCGGTCCAGCAGATTGTCGGCATGCAGGGCTATGTTGAGTTTGCTTTTGCGTAAATCAATCTGCTTGCCAGCCGATAGATTCAGCGTCCAATGGCCATCAGTCGGCTTTTCTGGGGGGACAATCTCGCGTTGAGCGCCTACGATGCGGGCATTCAACCCTACGAAGGTGTTGCCATGCCACTGGAACGAGTATTTGACACTTGCATCTACCGACCACGGTGTGCTGAAGGGTAGGGTGTAGCCTTTCTTCTGACCTGAAAGCTGTTCGGCATAGAGATACTCGCCTTTTAGCTCGGCTTCCCAATGGCGGTCGATAACCCACGTAGCCTGTGCCTCCACACCGTAGCGCAGCACACGGGCCTGAGTGTAGTTGTAGAGTTGTAAACCCTCCACATACTCAGCCGTAGGATTCAGGTAGATGTAGTTGGGGAAGTAGTTGACGTAAGGATCTACCTGTAGGCACACTACGTCGTTGTCCCAGTGGATGCCCATGTCTATCTGGTAGCTCTCCTCTGGGTCCAGATTGGCATTGCCGCGTTCGTAACGGAAGATGTGATAGTTTACGCCGTCGGCACCCAGTTCCTTGGGGATGGGTACGCGGAAACTCTTGCCTGCATTAGCCTTCAACACCCAGTGGCCTACAGCGTAGTTAATGCCTGCCGACCATGTGAGACTCGTGAAGTTGCGGTTCACGTCAGCGGAACGCTCCTTATAGACGGACGTTCCATCGGTTGTGGGTGTTAGGAACCAGTCGTGATAGCTGCTGATGTGGGTATGTGCATGGTCCAGACGGATGCCAGCATTCAGTTTCAACCTCTGGTTCACGGTGTAGCAGTCCATGGCATAGGCCCCGATACTTGTCGTCTCGAAGTCAGGGATGATAAAACCCCAGCCGCCTCGGCGGTTGTGCTTGTATTCACCGTTTACGCCAGTGCTCAATTCGTGACGTTCGCCCAATGCCAGATGCAAGGCGAGGTTGGCTGTCAGCGTGTTTTTCACGAAGCGGCGCTCCAGCGTTTCGTCGGGTTTTGGCATATAGCCGTGACTCACGGGCTCACTCAGTTCCTCGCGGTGGTTGTTCTGCCATGCCAGATTGGCTTCTGCACGCAGACGGTCCCCTTGCCATGAGGTATGGCTCAGCACCTTCAAGTGGTTTACCCACTGGTAGGGCAGGTCTATGTCACGTCGCGAATGGTCGTAGTCAATGTCACTTAAGCGCACCTCCAAGCCGTGGGCGTTGGCAAAGAAACCACTCTTCGAGTAACTGTCGCTGATGCGCAGATCGGTATGGAAACGATAGCCTGCATAGCCCAACATCACGCTACCGTCGCGCTCACAACCTGCTGTATTGCGCAGCCGCTGGTCTTTCAGACGAATCCAGTAGCTGTAATACTGTATGCTGTCCGTTGGCACACGATAGTCGGCATAGTCAATCAGCGTGGCACCTACACGGTAGAACCATTTGCCGTGCCTTCCGCCCAACTTTGCCGTTACGCCTATTTGCTCGTTGTTCGAGCGTCCGAATATCTGCACACTACCGCTCAGCGGCTCAGTGGGCACGTGGTTGGTATAGAGGCTCAGCACACCGCCGATGGCATCGCTACCATAGAGCAATGCTGCAGGCCCTTTGATAACCTCAGCACGATCAACAGCAAACTGGTCTATCTCCAGCCCGTGGTCGTTGCCCCATTGCTGTCCTTCATGCTTGATGCCGTCTTCGCTTACCACCATGCGGTTGAAGCCCAGACCACGTATCGTTGGCTTCGACTGTCCTGAGCCAATGGCCATAGCCTTCACGCCTGGTATGCCCTCCAAGGTCTGCATCAGCGAACCCGAGAAGTGCTGCTGCAGGTAGTCATGGCTCACCTGCACTGCCGACTGCGACGTGCGCATCTGAAAATCATGTTGTCGCTGTCCGCTAACGGTCACGCCCTTTAGCACAACAGTAGTGTCATCGGGTGCCACTTCACCATGACCGCTGGCCAAGCACGCCATCAGCGCCGCAGCCAAAATGGATGTTGTCATCATTCTTTCTCCATTTCCTTAATAATACGAAACTACTGCCGGCAATCCTATGGATGCCAGCCTCCCTTGTCAATGCTAAATGGAGAAAGCAGGGGGAGCCCTCAGACCGACGATGCCGCTATGGGCAACACGGACATTGCGTTGCAGGGCATCGATTCTGACACTGGCCACCTTATTAATAATGATAAGGCTTACAGTGCCTATGGCCACAAATGACAATGTGATAAACTGGCAGAGCACGCAGTCGTGCATCCATGTCGCAGTTTGCGTCAGGTGGCCGTGACAGTTGTGCTGCATACAATCGGCACACTCCGTCGTCGTCGACGCTGCCACGTCCTCATGGACATGGAACGACGAGAAAACCACCATTGGCACAAACACTGCCAATAGTAACCATGACGCAATATGTCGCTTGTTATCCAGTTTCACAACTATATCCTTCTTATTTCAAAATATAATTTCCATGGTCGTTTTCTGCACCTGCATACCCATGCTGCGATAGAAGTGTAGGGCAGGTTCGTTACCTTCCCACACATTCAGGGTGATGTGGTTGCAGTCTATAGACTTCGCATAGTCACGGACGTATTCGTATAACGCTTTTCCTACGTGTTTGCCTCGTGCTTTTTCGTCCACACAGATATCGTCAATATACAGCGTTTTGATGTCCTCTAACAGCTGGTCGTTCCTAACCTCAGAAATCTGACAGAAAGCATAGCCTAACACCATACCGTCATCAAAGACGAAGATAGGCTTGCTGTCATCGCTGAGCATTGTTTTCAGTTCCTGCTCGTTATATTTAGTTGTGTTGGGCTTGAACAAATCAGGGCGTAACACATGATGCACCATGTCTACCTGGTGCAGCAGTTCTATGATACGCTTGATATCTTCTTTCTTTGCTTTTCTAATCATAAAAGTGATAATTCCCTTTTTTGCGCTGCAAAGTTAAGAAAATTATTTCATTCTATGCTGCAAAAATACGATTTATTTGGAAAAAATCGCTATCTTTGCATCATTATTTGAATAATATTTAGGTTATGAAGAAGAAAACACTGAGAATTAGATCGTTCCGCTCCTGCTTAATTGCAGTCTTGTCTGTGCTGGGACTTCACTCGGCTTGTGGTCAGGGAAATTTTGAAAATGCAGATGTTAACGGATTCGCAGAACTTGTGGCCGATACCAATGTCGTGGTGCTTGACGTGAGAACCGCCAGCGAATTTGCTGAAGGACATCTCGAACGCGCCATCAACATCGACTATCATCAGAACGACTTTCTTGAAAAAGCAAAGGCTACTTTGCCCCATGACAAAAAGATTGCCGTCTATTGCCGAAGCGGACGCCGTTCTTCTGGTGCAGCAACCAAACTAAGTGAAGATGGCTACAAGCTTGTGAACCTCAAAGGTGGTATCGTCGCTTGGAAAGAGGCCGACATGCCTGTCATGACTAAATGATCTTCAGGTGTCTTACTCAATCACTTCAATATAGAAACTGAATGGACGGAAGCCGTCATTGCAGCTAATCATGGCACTCATTGGGTTCTTCATCCAGCCATCGTAGAAGTTTCCTTCACCTCTGGCTAACGATTCCACGAATTCACGCATGGAGTACCACGCAGCAGGACACATTCCTACAGGGCATTCACCATTCTCAGAGATCCACTGCTGACCCTCCCTGACATCGCAGGTGTGCTCAATGGGATTCTCATACTCTTCCATCAGGTCATGGTAGACCGTCTGACGTATGGCGGTTATTCTAACTTTCTCTGTTTTCTTCTTCATATCTTCTAATTTTGCAATTATGCTGCAAAAATACGAATTATTTTGGAAAATTTCGCTATCTTTGCATCCGTAATTTACAAATTAATCAAATAAGAGACTTTATACATGAAGACAAAAGCACTTTTAGCAATCGTCTTGTTTACATTGCCGATGAGCATTTCGGCACAAAGAATGACAAGTTTTGAAACAGGATGGAAATTCCATCGCAATGGGGTGATTAACGCAGAAATGCCAGATTGTGATGACTCATCTTGGCGCACTGTGACGCTGCCGCACGACTTTAGCCTTGAACCGTCGGTGACGATCAGAGACTCACGAGTTTCGCTGAAGGAATGGGACCATGTACAGGTAGGACCATTCACACGACTGAACATCGGCAATTCGGACCAAGGACAAATCCCTGGTGGAGAAGGATGGTATAGAAAAACCTTCCAGCTGCCGTTAGCTGCCGGCCAGTCGATGGACGACTATCTCAGTAAGAACGAGGTAAGCATACAATTTGATGGCGTATATAACAATGCGGAGGTATGGGTAAATGGTCGGAAGACAGTTATGAATTTGCATGGCTATATGCCGTTTGTAGCTCACCTCAACGACGTGTTAAAGAACAAAGCCTACCGCCTGAAGGACGAAAAAGAAGTGAGCATAGCCGTGCGTAGCCTTAATGTGGATCACAACTCTCGCTGGTATTCCGGCAGTGGCATTTTCCGACGCGTGTGGCTCATCACTACTGGCAAGCAGCATCTCAACCAGTGGGATGTCTTTGTTGACGGTTCGGAGGTGTTGCCCAAAAAGGGAGCTAACGTGAAGATGACTGCCAAGGTGTTCAACGATGACATGAAAGCCGCTTCAGGCGAGGTGGTATTCGACATTCTAGATGCTACAGGTAATGTCGTGGTAAGCACGACAAAGCACTACCAGGCACCAGCAACGACAATGGGCAAACGCGACAAGAAAGGAGTGGAGGTAAATACCGAGATGTTTGTCAAGTCGCCCCACCTATGGTCGGACGTCGCCCCATACCGCTACACAGCCCGCATCAGCGTGATGAGCGGAGGAAAGCAATGCGACCAAATGGAGATACCTTTCGGTATTCGTACCATAGCGTTTAGCGCCAAGGAGGGCTTTAAGCTTAATGGCCGTCCAGTGAAGTTAAAAGGAGGATGCGTACACCACGACAACGGACTTCTTGGTGCTGCAGCCATCGAACAGGCGGAAATACGTAAGGCAGAACTCCTCAAGGCACAGGGATACAATGCCGTGAGATGCAGCCATAACCTCCCGTCGGAGGCATTCCTCAACGCCTGCGACAGTATCGGACTTCTTGTTATGGATGAAGTGTTCGACCAATGGGAGAGGACTAAGACCCCCAATGACTATGCGACGCTCTTCTCTAAGGAGAAACTGCAGATAGAGGAAGGCAAGATTATACCTCAGGGAATAACCAACTTCGAATACGATGCCGCTTTGATGGTACGCCGCGACCGAAACCACCCAAGCGTCATAATCTGGAGCATCGGCAACGAGATATATCAGCGTGACGATCCTCGTGGTCAGGAGATAGCAAAAACGATCTGCAAGGTCATCAAGAGCGAAGACACGACACGTCCCACGACATTGGCCAACTGCGACTATTGGGACCAGCGGGGCAAAACATGGGACAAGGATTCCTATAGGGCCTTCGAGAATGTGGATCTTGGCGGCTACAACTATGGTACGCAGTTTTACGAGAAAGACCATGCCAAGTATCCTGAGCGCATCATCGTGGGAACTGAGAATTATCCAAGTGCTATCGGTGGTACATGGAAGTTCGTCGAGGAGCATCCATACGTCATTGGCGACTTCGTGTGGACTGCCATCGACTATGTGGGCGAAGCAGGCGTAGGACACACCTTCGAACGCACCAACGACGCATGGGTTCAGCTCATGTCGTGGCCTTGGTTCAACGCTTGGTGTGGCGATATTGACATCACGGGCAGCAAGAAGCCGCAGTCGTACTATCGCGATGTGGTTTGGCGTCGAAGCAACATCGAAATGGCCGTACGTCCTGCCATCCCACAAGGCGAACATGAGGAAGTGCGTGGCTGGGGATGGACAGCCGAGGAGCGTCACTGGAATTGGGGCAACTATCTGCCTTTTGAGCTTCGTCCGGAAAACTATCAGTCAGAGAACATGCGCCGTTCTGTTACGCACGACATCCATGCCCATCGCAGCGACTCCCTGCGCGTCAATGTGTATTCGCGCGAGAAGAGGGTGCGACTCCTGATTAACGGCAAAGTGATAGGCGAAAAGGACGTCAATCCGGATAACTTCACAGCCACTTTCTGGGTAGCATACGAACCAGGTGAACTCAAGGCGGAGGTAGTAGGCAAGGTCAAGAACGGCATGCCGACAAGTATCTCATTCCATACGGCAAAGGCACCAGCTGCCATACAGATGCAGCCATTAAAGCCCAGCATCACGGCTTCGCATCATGACCTGGCATACATCTATATTGATGTGGTGGACGAGGATGGCAATCTCTGTCCCACGGCCGAACTGCCCCTCAAGGTTGAGACATCAGGCGCAAAGCATATCGCTATTTGTGGTACAGGACATCCATCCGATATGAAGTCATTCCGCACCCTCACACCGAAGTCTTTCCGCGGCAAGGCCGTCATCATCATTCAGCCTCAGGATGAAATAGGAGAAGTCACCATCAAGGTCACTTCTCCAAATCTCAAGTCCGCAGAATACCAACTGCGTATTAACTGATGGATTAGATATACTTTTGTCGAATGGCTTTAGGGAGTTTCGATGCTATAAGAAGATAGGACTCTTTGATCCATTCCATGACTTGCGAATCGTCCAGTTGGTCGTAATACACGTCGTTCCAATGCTTTTTGTTCCAGTGCCAGGCAGGTGTGACAGCGGAGAATTGTGCTCTAAGTTGCTCATTCCTGTCTGGCGCCAGTTTCAGGGCAAGTCTTGGCTCGGTATCTTCCATATCTTGCTTGTCACAGCCTAACCAAAGGCAGACGAATATCTTTCCTTCCAGTCGGAAGGTGATAATGTCATCGCCAAACGGCTGGTCTTCGGTTACGCCAGGGAGCGACAACGTGTATTCTCGTACTTGCTCGATATTCATATCGATTACATGTCTAAGAAGTTCTTGATGTGGCCAAAGATGGCCTCAGTTTCTGCTATAGAGTAATAATTGGGGTTTGTGAAATTGTCGCTGTGGACACCATCACGACAGATGATTCGGACGACGTGCGGGTTGGTGCTCTCGTCGATGGCTCCACCCGTCATTGCTGTTAATGCAGCGGAAGTGTCTTGCTTGAAACCCGCTTCAGCTTGCCGTTCTTCCATTTGAACGTGTCGATATACGCTTTCTGGTAGTCGCGGGCTCTGCTGGTAATGGTCTTGGCCTTTCTGTCGATGTCCGGCTCCTGAATCTCGTCGAATTCTGGTACGGGATAGAACTGGCGCGTGTAGGGATTCCACACGTAAGCTTTGTTCAGCGTGTTGCCATTGGGTTGCATGCCTACATATATCATGACGTCGGGAATACCGTCGAAGTTGATGTCCTCGTTGCTGACCCATTCCCAGTTCTTAGTCAGCAGGTCTCTGCTGATGGCGCCGCTCATGTCCTCCTTCACCGTGAACGCCTTCTGACCACGCTTCAGGAAGTCCACCTCAATCTTGTCCAGCCATTCGCTGTCGGGGCCATCCGAGCTATATACGCGCTCTTTTGTCTGCCACTCTAAGCGTGTGGGAGCTGAGAGGACGGCAGGCGGACCAGGATACCAGTTGGGCAATTCGCGCGTCTCTTCGAAGTTCGACAGCTGCAGCACACGCCCCGTCGTCGGATTCTTCCACGACGCGCGGCGCATCTGGAAGTCGCCCTCTACCTCGACATAAGTCACATACAGAATGCCCGTCAACTCGCCATCAGGCTGATACTCTGTGAAACGGCTGACCGTCTCGTCCTCATCCTTCGAGACGATAGGTTTCTCCGGGTGCCAGCCCTCGACAATCAGGATAGGGGCAGGATTCTTAGCCTTTGGATAGTACAGATAGCCCGCCGTCATCCATTCATCGTCCGAGTTTTGTGTCGTCTGGAACATCACCTCTACGGGTATCTTGCCGTTCATTAGGGCCTTAAAGCCACGATTTTCGTAATGCTGCTGCGCCCACGCTATGGTTGTACAAAGCATGAGCAGTAGGGATAGTAGTGCTGACTTGACCGTTTGTTTCATCCTTCTTTATTCTTACAAGTTACTGATTTCCTGCTGCGAAGGTACGATAAAAAAACGAGTCCACCAAATATCAGCGCATTTTTTCTTACTCAAAGGATATTTCTTGCACCATTTGCCCCGGGTCGCCAATAATCAGCGTCAGCTTGTGGTGCTTCTTGTTGCGGTTGATGGGCAGCGACAGCACGAAGTCCTTACGGTTCTCCAGTACTTGTAGCTTCCAAGGGTACGACCATTCCGTGAACTTGTTTTCACAAACCACGGGCGCACTACCGTCAATGCTGACGCCCATGCGATTGCTGCGGTCTTGCGTGATGGGCCAGAAGGGTACCACCGATAGGCATAGCGACAGCGTGTTGCCGCCATCCTTGCTGCATTCAAACGGAATGTCGATATGTTGCGATGCCAGACTGCCGGGTTCCTGTGCATCGTCCAGCGGTTGTCCCATCTGCAGGGCTATCCAGTCGCAGCCTATGCCTTCCAACAGTCGGAAGGCGCCGCGTGCCTTTACCTTGCTCAGGTCTATCTTGTTGGCATAGCGCGTGCGCTGCTGACTCTGAGGCAACTTGTAGGCATCTGTCGGACGGCTTACCAATTCAGGCATCAGGTGGTATTTGGCGGTATAGCCTGGTGGAATCTTCGATATCATCTGGTTCCATTTACCGTCCAACTGCGTATTGTAGCGTTCTGTCAATTGTATAATAGTGTTGTGGGCTGCAATGGTCTGCATGTATTCTCTTGCATCGCCCGTCTCGTGATGTTCCTGTGCCAAGAGGAATTTGCGGTTCATCTGGTAGGCTGCCTTCACCGAGTAGCCTAACATTTCGAAGAATGCAGGTCGCAGGGTGGGGGACAGCTGCTTCTCGATGTCGTCCACCGCATCGGAAATAGCTTGGTAGTCGGCCAGTCGCTGACGACGTTCTGCTGGCGTCAGGTTCGAGTCGTGCAGACGGTTGTTCTCGTCGCTGTCCCATTCCATTTCGTAGCCCATGAATTCGGGTTTGCGCTGCCAGGCCAGTCGGTAGTAGGTGTCCAGAATCTGCTGGAATTTTGCTGTTAGCTCTTGGCCGCCGAATAGTTTGGCCAGCCACTGCGCCTGATAGCGGTTGGCGTTGTCGTAGCTGAAGTCCTCTAAGCGCCACGCCATATCGAAGAACTGCTGCATCTCGATTTCCATGGGTTTGATGTCGCCAACGTTCAGCAGCCAGTAACGCTGGGCCCCGGCGTCGTAGGCCTTCTTCAGTTCCTCGTACATCAGCATGGGTGGCGTCGTGGCTATCCAAAGGTAGTCGTGGGGCGTACCTAAATAGCTCAGGTGGTAATAGACGCCTGCGCCACCCGAGCGTTGCTGTTCTGCCGCGTTCGACACGCGCTTCATGTAGCCGTAGTTGTCGTCGGGCCACACCAGTGTAATGTCGTCGGGCACGCGCAAGCCTGCATCGTAGATGTCCAGCGTCTCCTTGTAGGGCACGAAAATCTGGGCTATCTCCGTCGCTTCTTTCTGCTTGTGGCGTGTCAGTATTTCGCGCTGGTCGGCAAACACCGCTTCCAGCGTCCTTGCCCTGACCTTGGGGTCTGTCGAGCCCTTCATGGCCTCGTCGTGCAGTCCGCGCATGCCCATGGTATAGATGTTGTCGTACTGCGCCGTTTCGCGAATGCGGTTGTCCAGTTTCTGCCAGATAGTCTGCTTGTTGGTCAGGTAGTTCCACTCGCCGTCCTTCGCCTTGTCCCACTCCGATTTGGCAGCGTTGTTGAACAGCAGCGGTTCGCAGTGGCTCGTCGTTATCATGATGCCCCATTCTGCCGCCACGCGCTGACTTTCAGGATGACTGTAGAAGGCACCCGTGCAGTCGTGCATGGCTGGTGCCAGCATGTTGCCGCGCAGGCGCAGTATCAGTTCGCACACCTTGTCGTAAGTCTTCGGTCCTATGTCGCCCAACTCCCGTTCGAAGTTGTTGGCAGCCCACGTCTTCAGACCCCAGTCCTCGTCGTTGATGAAAATGCCGCGATACCTGACCGAGGGCTCTTCGGAAGTGTAGTTCTCCTTGTAGTCCAGCGTCGTCTTGTGGGCTACGGGCACATCGGCAAACCAGTACCACGGACTGACACCAATCTGCTGGCTCACGTGCAGCACACCGTAGGCCAGTCCGCGCGCGTCGCTGCCTACGATGGTCAGTCGTTTGCCACGCGTCGTGATGCTATAGCGTTCCCACGAGCCCCGCAACTGTCTGACGTCCACGTCTGCCGCCACTTCTGCCGCATGGTCTGCGGTAGCCAGAACGATTGTCGCCCCCTTTTCCGTTTGGTGTACAATCTGGGGTCGAACGCCTATGACGCGCTCTATGTCCTCGCTCATCACCCTGGCCATTTTCTGTACCAGTGGTGCGTCTTTTTCCGACGTGACGATTCGGCACTCTTTCAGGTTTACTGCCGTTGCGACCATCGTGACGGTTAAGCCAATGATGATTAGTATCTGCTTTTTCATGTCTGCAAAGGTAACGATCTTGTGGTATTATCGCGTCCCTTTCAGAATGATTCTTCGGTCGTTCAACAAAAACCTATGCATTATGAAACAAAAAGACGGACGCAAATCCCTTGCGCCCGTACTTTTTTTATTTATTCTAAGTTGAGTCTTTTGCTCTTGGGGTATTTCACTTTGTATTGCAAAATGAGTTCCCGCTGCTCGCCAGGATTCAACTGCAGAGCCCAGCGGACTATGCCTGTATGCTCGTCGCGTCGTCCACCGCTCAGCTCTTCCACGCTGACGTTGATGTCAGAATTGCGTGCAATAGGCGTCTGGTCGAAGACGGTCAGGGAAACGGCATCCTGACGCGTGTTCTTCACCGTGATGCGCCACGTCACCGTCTGCTCCTGATTGCTGCCAAGGAATCGACGCTGCGATTTCTCATTGACCTTCGTGCGCTGCAAGCGTATATTCTGGTCGCGTCCTAATGAGAAATGCAGCGTGTCGGTGGATGCCGTCGGGTCGAGGTAACTCTTGCCCACGAAGGAATTGTCGAAATACACGTTGGCCTCTCCGGGCAGTAGATTCAGGCGCTGCCAGTCAGTAGCGTCAGCCACGAGGAATGTCTCCTTGTCAATCTTCGGATAACCACGGTATTCGTACTGGGCTGCCAGGTCGTAGCGGGCTATCTCGATAGCTGTGGCACCGCTTCTCGGACTGTTGGGAAGGGTCAGCGGGTGCTTGATTTCAAACTCATAGCCGAACATGGCCTGCTGCTGAAAGTTCTCAATCACGACGCTTTCTCCCAAATCGCCTTCTTTATCGGCTATGTCCAATCCTGCAATGCGTCCCTGCAGTGCCTCGTCCACGGTCATCACGTTGCGCTCTACCGATTTCAGGACACGTCTGGAACCTGTCGACCTGTTGTATCTGATTTCGGGTTCAAAGTCCAGCCAGTAGGTAGTCAGCGCTGGAGCCACATTCGAGCGGTTCGGATTGGCCGACGACAGCGTCAGGGCAATATTCTTCCACTCCTCCTTGGTGTTCTGGTAGATGTTGGCCTTGTACGACAGTTGCAACGGCTCCTTCGTGCTGTTCGAGCGCACATCGTAGGAAGGGTACCATCCGGCATTCCTGACATAATACGATATGTTGAAATCGGCACGTCCTGCCTGCTGGGCGTTCAGCTTCACCTGAATCTCTGTCACGGTAGCAATGTTCACCTTGGCTATCGAGTCCCTCTTCGACCGCTTCTGTTTCAGTTCGTCGTTCAGCGTCTCCAACTGCTCGTCCAGTTCCTGCTTGCGCTTCTTCAGTTTCAACACTTCCTGGGCATAGTAGCCGTTCAGTTCCTTGATATTGGCCAATGGCGTGGCAACGGTACGACCTGCTACAGAACAATTGCCTTTCACCAGTTCCAACTGTTCTGCCAGCATGTCCTGCTCGTCCTTCACCTGCTGAATGCGACGCGCCACGGTCTTCACGCCATCTTCCGCCTCATGCATCTTCCTGGCATGAGCAGCAGAGTCAGGGTGGGCCATGCGATGGCTGACACCTAATACCGTCAGGCGTCCCTTGGCCTTCACCTGCATGCTCTCAAAATCCATATAGGGCGACATGCCTGTAAACGTCACAACTTGTTCGCCGGCAACCAGTTGCACGCTCTTGCTACGTTCCACCTGAGCGCCATTCGAGAAAATGGTCACACGGTTAATACTTGCCGTCTGCTTCTCAACGGCCACCGCCATAACAGCCATCATCAGGCCAGCTATGGTGAATAAAATTCTGTTCTTTTTCATAGTCAATCGAGTAACGATGCAAAAGTAGGTAAAAAAAATGAAAGTGCAAAATAATCAATCAAAAAAATGAAGGGCTAACCTCTCGGCAGCCCCTCATTACTAAACTAAACAAATACTTTATTTCATCTGAATCCATGTGGTTAAAGAGACGATGCAAAGGTACGGCAAAATTCTGAACCGCGCAATACCCAATAATTGGTATTTTACTATTTGTAAAAAAATCAGATTTCAGCATATGAAAAATGACAGATGACAGATGACAGTTTTAGTTTAAGGGGGTGGTCGACCTATAGAGAGAATTATCTATATTAATAATTGTATATTTATACTATATATATAAATATTTATAAATAATAATAGAAATAGTATTATTCTTCATGGGGCTGATGGGCTTTGTTTCGAAACTGTCATCTGTCATCTGTCATTTTAGCCCTGTTGTTAGCATATCCTTATCGGGCAATAACATGGCATTATCGGGCAATAACATGGCATTATCGGGCAATAACATGGCACGGGTCCAGGATACGTTGGTTCCGGAGTCACCGGGTTGTCAATGATGTCTGAACAGGATGCCATGCCGATAGTTGTCAGCAACAGCAATAATAATTGTTGTAAGGTCTTCCTCGTCATGTTCTTGATATTTATTGTTACAATCGTTTCGAAGGCAAAGATAGGCTTTTTTTTCAAACTCACAAATATTTTATTGCCAAAATAAACAACTCACAAAAAAAGAGATGTTGCCTCACGGCGACATCTCTTCGGTCCTTCACAGGATAACTTAATAATTACTGAAGGGTGCCCGGACGGACTCGAACCGTCGACATTCAGAACCACAATCTGACGCTCTAACCAACTGAACTACGGGCACCATTTTAAAGAACGATTGCAATCTCCGCAAGGCTTTCTTCGACGAGCGAAGCGCCTTTTCGGCGATTTGCGGGTGCAAAGGTACGCATTTTCTTTGATACTGCCAAATATTTGACTCTTTTTTTTGCAGTTTTTTTAAAAATGGGAGGGAAAAAAGAGAGGCGCTCCATCTGAAATGAACCCCGAAAGTTAGACAAAAAACTTTCGGGGTTTATTATGTCAAGAAGAAAGAAACATGGTTATGCAGAGTGTTTGAAGTACATGCATATGATAGAAGATGGAATATCCATACATTCTA
>Ga0265298_10001906_pt1 | contig 30224 bp, 19 predicted proteins | sample AusTroGonzalo_MG_3_FD_193486 | JGI IMG/M metagenome (GOLD analysis project Ga0265298, IMG submission 193486) | Bovine rumen microbial communities from tropical cattle in Woodstock, Queensland, Australia - Gonzalo_01 | ecosystem: Host-associated > Mammals > Digestive system > Stomach > Rumen ...
AGACTACGCCAGTACTTAACAACATAATAGCCACACCTACTGCAACACCTAGTGTTGCAATACGTATGGCCGGTTTAGAGACACGTTTAACATCGTCAGAATGTCGGAACAATCGACTTGCTATAAACCATGTAAACATATCCCTCTATGTAAAATTATTGTTATTACTTGATCGTTGTACCAGGATAAGCCTCAAGTGCTTTACGCAATACGAAAAGGGCACGGGTCAAATCCTCCTTCTTAAGCACATAAGCGAGACGGACTTCATCTCTACCAGAGCCAGGAGTGGTATAGAAACCTGCAGCAGGAGCCATCATAACGGTTTCTCCCTCATAGTTGAAATCGCTTAGGCACCAAGCGCAGAACTTTTCTGCATCATCAACAGGCAGCTTGGCAACTGTATAGAAGGCACCCATTGGAATGGGACTATAAACACCAGGAATACGGTTAAGACCGTCAATAAGACACTTCCTGCGTTCCACATACTCGTCATATACTTCACGACTATATTCCTCTGGTTCATCCAAGCTAGCCTCAGCAGCAATCTGACCAATAAGTGGAGGACTCAGACGGGCCTGACAGAATTTCATAACAGCCTTACGAACCTCCTGATTCTTGGTAATAAGGGCACCTATTCTGATTCCACACTCGCTATAGCGCTTGCTGACAGAGTCAATCAAAACGACGTTATTTTCTATGCCCTCCAGATGACATGCGCTGATATAGGGACTGCCTGTATAGATGAACTCACGATATACTTCATCAGAGAAAAGATACAAGTCGTATTTCTTTACCAAATCACGAATCTGATTCATCTCACGTCTGGTATACAAGTATCCCGTTGGGTTATTAGGATTACATATCAGAATAGCGCGAGTCTTCTCATTGATCAGTTCCTCAAATTTCTCTACCTTAGGCAAAGAGAATCCTTCCTCGATAGTAGTGGCAATCGTTCGGATAACAGCTCCGGCAGATATAGCAAATGCCATATAGTTAGCATAAGCGGGTTCTGGAACAATAATCTCATCACCAGGATTTAGGCATGCAAGGAAAGAAAACAATACTGCCTCAGAACCTCCACTGGTGATAATGATATCGTCTGCAGTGAGGTTGATATTATACTTCGCGTAATAATTTACAAGTTTTTTTCTGTAACTAAGATATCCCTGACTAGGACTATATTCAAGGATTTTACGGTCTATGTTATGGATTGCATCAAGTGCCGCCTTAGGAGTTGGGAGGTCAGGCTGACCAATATTAAGATGATAGACATGAACTCCACGTTCTTTAGCCGCAAAAGCCAATGGCGCCAATTTACGAATTGGCGACTCAGGCATCTCAAATCCACGTACAGAAATTTTTGGCATCTTTAATCTTTATTTCTAATATAAGTTGTTATTAATCTTTTACCTTCTTCAGCACGCAGGCAGTTCGGGCAGGCAGATATAATTGAAGCCAACCCTTATTGTCACGTGCCAAGACATTATCATAGTTTGTCAAATGAGTTAATTTATCATCGTTAAAGCCATTACCGCCAAAGGATACATCATCTGTATTGAGCAGGTATTCGTAAGAACCTTGCTTAACCATAAATCCGTAGCCGCAGTATGACCTTGTTGGGCTGAAATTAAAGAAAAACAGCAGATCACCACGTTGGTAGGCAAATACCTGATCACCGTCATTATGACAAATCTCCTGGACAGGCTGTTTCTCGAAATGCTTTTGCTTCTTGATAATCTTCAGCATGGCAATATCAAAATCATTAAGATAATGATAACAGAGAGATTTATCATCAACAAGATTCCATTGTCTACGTGCATACTTATAACTCCAACCATTGCCTTCGCGTGGGAAGTCTATCCATTCGGGGTGTCCGAACTCATTACCCATAAAGTTCAGATAACCGCCATTTATGGTAGTTGCTGTAAGCAAACGAATCATCTTATGTAATGCTATACCACGTTCTACAGAAGAAGTCTGGTCACCCTTCTTGAAATGCCAATACATATCAGCATCTATAAGACGGAAGATAATAGTCTTGTCACCCACCAGAGCCTGATCATGAGACTCAGCATATGAGATTGTCTTCTCGTCCTTTCTGCGATTGGTTAATTCCCAAAGCATTGCACTTGGTTTCCAGTCCTCATCCTTTAGCTCCTTGATACTCTTAATCCAGAAGTCAGGAATATTCATAGCCATGCGGTAGTCAAAACCATAGCCTCCATCCTTAATCGGAGCAGCCAAACCAGGCATACCACTAACCTCTTCTGCAATAGTTATAGCATGCTTGTTGACCTGATGTATCAGATCATTTGCCAATGTCAGATAGGTGATAGCGTTTCCATCTTGATGTCCGTTGTAATAATCGGCATATTCACAGAAACTCTCGCCAAGTCCGTGGCTATAGTAGAGCATTGAAGTAACACCATCAAAGCGGAAACCGTCAAAGTGGTATTCTTCAAGCCAATATTTGCAGTTAGAGAGCAGAAAGTGCAGGACTTCATTCTTGCCATAGTCGAAACAGAGACTGTCCCATGCAGGATGCTCATGCAAAGCACCCTGATAGAAATACTGATTAGGATCACCTGCGAAGTTACCCAATCCCTCATTTTCATTCTTGACAGCATGGCTGTGTACAATATCCATGATGACAGCGATGCCCTTGGCATGTGCGGCATCAATCAAAGACTTTAATTCCTCAGGTGTTCCAAATCTGCTGCTCGCAGCAAAGAAACTACTTACGTGATAACCGAAACTCCCATAATATGGATGTTCCTGAATAGCCATTATCTGTATGCAATTGTATCCTAACTTTGCTATACGAGGTAAGACATTATCACGAAACTCTGTATAGGTACCTACCTTTTCTGCATCCTGCCCCATACCAATGTGGCATTCATAAATCAACAACGGATCTGTCTCTGCTTTGAACTTAGGATTCTGCCATACATACTTCTCTTCAGGGTCCCAAACCTGAGCACTGAACAAATGTGTATCAGGATCCTGTACGACTCTGGTTGCCCATGCGGGAATACGCTCGCCACAACCGCCATTCCAATGAACCATCAGTTTGAAGTGAGTTCCGTGACGGAAGTTCTTGTTCTTGATTTTAATCTCCCAGTTACCGGTGCCTTTTATGCGTTTCATAGCATATTTAGCACTTTCTTTCCAGTCATTAAAATCTCCGACAACAAAGATGTCTATAGCGTTGGGGGCCCATTCTCTCAGAATCCATGTATCCTCCGTTTTATGCAGACCGAAGTAGAGGTATCCTGTGGCAAAATCATTAAGGCTTCCCTTTTCGCCAACTAATTCAATCTTCTTGTCAATAGCAGCCTGATATCTGCCGTTTATTGCATCAGAAAAAGGTTCCAAATATGCGTCGTTCTTGATTAGCTTGAGCTGACGCGGTGTAACACAAGAAGGACTCTTTACCTTTTTTGTTACATTTGTTGCGGTTTTCTTGGTGGTAGCTTTGGTGCGTGCCATAATGTATAATTTTATAATTTTAATCTAAAGTTATGTTTTTAGTGGATTGTTAATTTTGTTCTGACGTTGTTCTTACTTCGCCGTTTAAGTACGTTACTTTTCTTATAATTGTACCGGTTTTGTCTTTTTCGACAAATTCACCGTTACGCTTACCCAAATGGTATTCACCCTCAGATCTGACTCCGTTGGCATCTTCCTGAATACCGAAGCCTTCTTTCATTCCCTTTTGGAATCTACCCTTAAACTTAACGCCATCAGCCTGGCGGAGTATACCATTTCCTTCCATCAGACCATTTACCCAATTACCATCATAGACATCTCCGTTAGCCCATGTGTATTTGCCTGCGCCGTGAGGCTTGTCTGATTTCCAGTTTCCTATATAGGTTGCCCCGGAATTCCATGTACATGTACCATACCCTGTTCGCTCTCCATTCAGGAAATGACCAACGTATTTGTCGCCGTTTGGCAAAGTGGAAATTCCTTCACCTGTTCTTTCTCCATGTTGATATTGCCCCTCATACCTTGTGCCATCGGCAAAGATATATATACCTTTACCATGTTTCTCATCATTCAGCCAATCACCAGTATAGGAATCGCCTGAAGCGTATGTATAAGTTCCCTTACCATTCTTTTTGTTTTCTTTCCAATTGCCTTCGTATTTATCACCGTTGTGCCAATCATAGACGCCATAGCCGTCTCTCATATCGGCCTTCCAATGACCATTGTAATAGGCTCCATTGGAATGAGTATATACTCCCTTACCATCTCTCTTGTCTTGAACCCATTCTCCTTTGTAAACATCACCATTGTAGTAATACATGGTTCCTTCTCCTTCCTGATAGTCGCGGAACCAAAGACCTTCATATCGATTATTGTTTGAGAAATAATAAGTGCCGAATCCATGTTGTTGGTCCTGGAACCATTCACCGTCATATTTTTCGCCATCAGAAAACTGGTAGACGCCATGACCCTCTCTTTTCCCTTTTACATAGTTGCCTGTATGGAAATCACCATTAGGATACTTTGTAGTTCCCTTCCCATAGGGTTTTCCCTTGAACATCTCACCCTGATATTCGCCTCCTCCGGCAGGGAATGTATAGTTCCCGATCTTTATTTGTTGGGCATGGATCTGAGAACAGAATAATAGAAAAAATGTAAGTATATATTGTTTTAACAAACTCATCTTGAATATTTTTTCAACAAATTTAATTATATGGTCCGACACTGCAAAATCTACATATAAACTTTAAATGTTTTTAAACCAAATCCCAAGCATATGCTAATTTGACAAATTATCCAGCATTACCTCCTCTATTTCCTCTCCCTCTTCAAACTCGTCATTATAGGAAGCACAGGGATTAAAATTACTTGGAACAACAAAATTCTCAGTAGGAGAATAGTGCAGGCTATTATCTGCATATACTTTCTGTAAGAAGTATGCGGCTATAGGCAAGGCAGAATTTGAACCCTGACCATATGCTGTTGCTGCAAAGTGAATGTCACGCTCTTCACCACCGACCCAAGAGCCGAATGTAAGGGAGGGAGTATACCCGACGAACCATCCATCGGAATTCATGTTAGTAGTACCAGTCTTACCACCCATGGGAGCATATATCTTATATCTGTTACGCATTCTACCACCCGTACCACTGTCAACAACACCACGCATCAGAGTAATCATTTTGTAGGATGATTCTTCTGAAATCACCTCATGAACACGAGGCAGGAACTCAGCAACAATATTACCTTCTGAATCCTCTATTCTGGTAATATACATAGGAATTCTTCTTACGCCCTTCATGGGGAAAGCAGAGTATGCGCCTACCATTTCAGAAACGGATATGTCACAAGGCCCCAGACAAAGAGACATTGACGGCACAATATCCTTATTCATTATACCATACTCATGCAGAAGTCTTACAAGGGCGGAAGGGGAAAGCTGACTCATCAACCAAGCAGAAATCCAGTTGTTACTCATTGCCAGGCCCCACTTCAATGTAACCATCTCACCATATCTGGCCCTACTGCCATTTCTTGGTGTCCATGTCTGGTTACCCACCTGATATGTCTGCTGTATGTTAGGAGCTTCATCACAGGGACTCCAACCATTCTCCATAGCCAAGGAGTACAAATAAGGTTTGATGGTAGAACCGACCTGTCTTCTTCCCTGAGTACACATATCATACTGGAAATGAGAGAAATCCGTTCCACCCACATAGGCCTTTACATATCCAGTCTCGTTTTCCATGACCATGAATCCAGATCTCAGGAACCTTTTGTAATACTTGAGACTATCTGAAGGACTCATCAGTGTATCTATTTCACCGTGAGGCGTATAAACAGCCATTTCAATGGGCTTATTGAAAGCGTCTTCTATTTCAGACTCTGAATATCCGTCAGCCTTCATCTGGATATATCGTGCACACTGACGTTTTGCACGCTGGAATTTCTTGGCAACCTCATCTGCACTCAATGAGCTGGCATACGGAGCATTCTTATTTGACCTCAATTCCTTTTCGAATACGGGTTGAAGCTCATCTACCACATGTTTCCTTACAGCCTCTTCCGCATACAGCTGCATTCTGGAATCAATGGTAGTATAAACTTTTAATCCGTCAGTATAAATATTATAGTTGGTTCCGTCTCTTTTAACATTCTTATTACACCACCCATATGCTGGATCTGTTTCCCATGCAAGTGAATCCTCGTAGAACTTCTGGTCTTGCCAACTGGCGTAATCAGACCTATTGGGTTTCTTGGCCATCAGAACCTGTCTCAGATAATCACGCAGATAGGCTGCTGTACCCTCTTTATGGTCTGTTCTATGAAAATTCAAATCCAATGGCTGGAGCTTTAACTGATCAGCTTCATCAGAAGTAATGTAGCCGGCTTTCTCCATCTGAGCCAGAACCACATTCCTTCTCTGCACACACCTTTCGGGATTTCTTACGGGATTAAAGTAGCTGGGGTTCTTACACATACCTATCAAAGTGGCACTCTCAGTGACGGTTAGGTCTTTGGGGTCCTTGCCGAAATAGGTCTTGGCAGCAGTCTTAATACCCACAGCATTGTGCAGGAAGTCAAAATGGTTCAGGTACATTGTCAGAATCTCCTCCTTGGTGTAATAGCGCTCCAACTTTAATGCTATTACCCATTCAATAGGTTTCTGAAGGAGCCTTTCCTTGACATTCTCAGCCTTCTCAGAATAGAGCTGCTTGGCAAGTTGCTGAGTAATGGTACTACCACCACCCGCACTCTTTTGCATAAATATTCCACGTTTAACAATAGCCCTGAAAAGTGCCTTAATATCAATACCACTATGTTCATAGAAACGCTCGTCTTCTGTTGCCACAAGTGCCTGAATTACAGATGATGCAACATCATTATATCCAACAAATATTCTATTTGCCCTACTATAGCTCCACGTTCCTATCAACTTGCCGTCAGCAGATATTACCTGTGACGCATATTTGTTAACAGGATTCTCTAATTCCTCTATTTCCGGCATATAGCCAATAAATCCATTAAAGATGCAATAGAAGATGCCTCCGGCAGCAACAACCATCAGGATATATATTGTCCAAATATACAGAAAAACACGTTTCCTCATAATAGCGAATATTTGGCTACAAAGTTACAAATAAATTTTTATAAAACCGTCAAATAAAAACAAAATAACGTACATAATATATCAACACAGGCACGTGTATTGCATGTAACAAAAAAAATATATAATTTTGAAGCCCGAAATATAATATGTAATATTCTCGGATAATTATATGGAAACAAGAAGTCTTGTAACAATTGCCAAGCATTCCAAGGAGAAGCTGTTGTATCTCATTGAAATGGCTCAAGAGTTTGAACGCCATCCAAACAGAAAGATTCTGGATGGAAAAATCGTAGCAACATTGTTTTTCGAACCCAGTACCAGAACAAGATTAAGTTTTGAGACTGCAGCAAATCGTTTGGGAGCTAAGGTCATTGGCTTTGCCGACCCAAAGGTAACAAGCGGGACAAAGGGAGAAACCCTGAAAGATACCATCATGATGGTGTCCAACTATGCAGACATCATTGTCATGCGCCATTATCTGGAAGGAGCCGCTCAGTATGCAAGCGAGATTTCGCCCGTACCTATTGTTAATGCCGGTGATGGTGCCAACCAACATCCAAGCCAGACAATGCTTGACCTTTATTCCATCTACAAGACTCAGGGAACATTAGAGGATCTGAATATCTATTTGGTGGGCGACCTGAAGTACGGCAGAACGGTACATAGTATTATTACTGCCATGCGCCACTTTAACCCCACGTTCCATTTCATTGCTCCTGATGAATTGGCAATGCCTGATTATTATAAGATGTATTGTAAGGAGAACAATATAAAGTTCTACGAGCATCAGGACTTCGATGCCAATACCATAGCAGACGCAGACATTCTCTATATGACTCGTGTGCAGCGTGAACGTTTCACTGATTTGGAAGAGTACGAGAGGGTGAAGGACCGCTACCTACTAAAGGAAGATATGCTCTTCCGTGCTCGTCACAATATGAAAATTCTGCATCCACTGCCCCGTGTTAACGAAATTGAATACAGCATCGATAACACGCCATACGCCTACTACTTCCAGCAGGCTCGCAACGGATTGTATGCAAGACAGGCATTGATATGTGATGCCTTGGGAATTACATTAGATGATATTAAAAAAGACAAAACCATTATTGCATGAAACGTCAGGAATTACAAGTTGCAGCACTCGAGAACGGTACTGTAATAGATCATATACCTTCAGCAAAAATATTCGAGGTTATCAGTTTGCTTAATCTTGAGAAAGTTAGCACCTCTGTCACCATTGGTATCAATCTGAAGAGTAAGAAGATGGGGCACAAAAGTATTCTCAAGATTGCAGACAGATTCTTTACTGACGAGGAATTAAACCAGTTGTCAGTAGTCACGCCCAATGTCACGCTGGCTATCATACGTGATTTTGAAGTTGTAGAGAAGAAGCAGGTTAAGATGCCAGACGAACTTATTGGCATCATCAAGTGCGACAATCACAAATGTATAACCAACAACGAGCCCATGAAAACCCACTTCCATGTTCTGGACAAGGAAAAAGGAATTTTGCAATGTCGTTATTGCAACAGGGAAGTTACATTGAACAACGTGAAATTAATCTAAACAGGAAAATTTGTTATAATTATTAGGTATTGTATCTTATGGACAAAGACACTACTATTTTCTCGTTGATCGAGAAAGAACATCAGCGTCAGATGCGTGGCATTGAGCTTATCGCATCAGAAAACTTTGTAAGTGACCAGGTTATGGCTGCTATGGGCTCATGCCTGACAAACAAGTACGCCGAGGGGTATCCCGGTAAGCGTTACTACGGAGGTTGTCAGGTTGTTGACGAAGTCGAGCAGCTTGCCATTGACCGTGTAAAGGAACTCTTCGGTGCAGAATATGCTAATGTGCAACCTCACTCTGGAGCTCAGGCTAATGCAGCAGTATTCTTGGCTTGCCTGAATCCCGGCGACACCTTCATGGGCTTGAACCTTGATCATGGTGGGCATCTTAGCCACGGTTCACTTGTTAATACCAGCGGTATTGTGTACAAGCCTATTGGTTATAACTTGAATAAGGAAACCGGTCGAGTTGATTATGATGAGATGGAGCGTCTGGCTCTTGAGCACAAGCCCAAGATGATTATCGGTGGAGGTTCTGCCTACAGCCGTGAATGGGATTATGCTCGTATGCGTAAGATTGCAGACTCAGTAGGCGCAATCCTTATGATTGACATGGCTCACCCTGCCGGTCTTATCGCTGCAGGTCTGTTGGACAACCCCGTTAAATATGCTCATATCGTAACAAGTACTACACACAAGACCCTGCGTGGTCCTCGTGGCGGTATCATCCTCATGGGTAAGGACTTCGAGAATCCCTGGGGAAAGAAGACTCCCAAGGGCGAGGTTAAGATGATGTCTGCCCTGCTCAACAGTGCAGTATTCCCTGGTATTCAGGGAGGTCCACTGGAGCATGTAATTGCTGCCAAGGCCGTTGCATTCAGTGAGGCTCTCTCACCTGCTTTCAAGGAATGGGCACTTCAGGTTAAGAAGAATGCTGCCGTTCTGGCCGACGAGCTGATTAAGCGTGGCTTTAATATTGTTTCTGGCGGTACAGACAATCATTCTATGTTGGTTGACCTCCGCAACAAGTATCCTGATTTGACTGGTAAGGTTGCAGAAAAGGCTCTTGTTGCAGCAGACATTACTGTTAATAAGAACATGATTCCCTTTGACACACGCAGTGCTTTCCAAACAAGTGGTATCCGTTTAGGAACACCTGCCATCACCACACGCGGTGCTAAGGAAGACCTCATGATTAAGATTGCTGATTTCATCGAGCGCGTTCTGAACGCTCCAGAAGATGAGAATGTAATTTCTCAGGTACGTAGCGAGGTTAACGCCATCATGGCAGATTATCCTCTCTTTGCATATTAAACCTTAATTAGAGCGGAGGAGTTTGTCAATTTCCTCAAACTCCTTCCCTCTATTCAAGAACAAATAGATGCGGTATAGATGCCTACCCCATCGGTCTTTATTCTCAGGCTCTAATTTCCTTACCATTTCCATACAGGGCTGTGCTTTTCTGTAAAGAGACTCAATAGCCTTCTTATCTTCCAGACATTTGGGGTCTAACAAATCTGTACAAGCACCATCCTGACGAATCCAGGCAAGATTCAGGAAGGAGATTCCTTTATTGTAATATGCGTCCGTATAGGTACTGTCACGACGTATTGTGCTGTCAGAGTACTCTATACATTTCTCATAGTCATTCTCAGCGAGCATATACTTCGACTTAGAGAACCAATATAAGGGTTTCTCTGGGTCAAGTTTGATTAAAGAGTCTGCCAAAGCAAGCCCCTCTTTATACATATGCTTCTCACAATAGACATCGGCCAGATTAACAAAGAAGAAATCATGGCTGGGATATTTCCTTACACCATCAACCAGATCCTTAATATAGGAAGAATCATTCTTCAAGGCCTGATGAGAGCGACATTTGTATTCCTGCAAGATAGCTCCCTCGTGTTCTCCAACAGCGTTGAAGGCCTGATCTATATATTTTAGTGTATTATTATACTGGCCAAGTTTATAACTCGAGAAAGTGGCCCAATATGCTACCTTAGGAAGATTGGAATCAGAAGGACGGGTATATGTGTAATAAGAATCAAAGAAACTGTATGCCATGGCATAATTGTTCTTCGACAGATAGTACTTACCACCGTTCAGTATATTGGACAGATGTTTTGAGCGCAAGCTGTTTGTCTTGGAATTGTATTTCTGCTTCACAATACCCTTGGCATTAGGAAGGGCATCTACACTGTCGCACTTATACAGATTGCCATACATATTCAGCAAGGTACTGAACAGGGCTGCCGTATCACAGACTTGCTTCAGATAGGCTTTTGTATTTTGGATACTGTTCAGAGATTCGTCCAGCAGCGCACATGTATAATAGATGTTTGCCCTGTCCTTGTTTGTCAGATTCTCTCTATCCAAAGCACCTATCAGATTCTTCTTGGCGTTATCCTGACCATTGGAATTTTTAATGGCCAAGTTAGCAGCCTTGTACAAGGTTGCCAACTTGACTACTTTCGGGGCTTTCTGCTTATCAGCAGCATAAGCGCCCGTATTAGCTAAACTTAATAAAATGAATAATAATAGAAAATGTTTCATTATTCACCAATCAGTTTCGACATTTCAGAGGCCTTGGCAGCATTACCGGTTACGGTATAGCACTGCTTCAACTCATAAGCCCATTTCTCTGGATCATCGGGCATACATTCACGAGCCTTCTCAAAGAATGGCAACGCCTCAGCAAAGAGAGTCTTTGTCTTCTCAAGGGTTTCTTGAGCCTTAACTCTGTTCTTGATAGAGCTGATGGTATTATTCAAGTCCAGGGCCTGACGATATTTACAAAGACCGCACTGATACCATGAATCGTATGAGTCGCTTTTAATCTCTGCACATTTCTTGTACAACACCAGGGCATCGTCATATTTGTTGGTAGCGAACAACACGTAAGCTTTACCATAGTTGGCAATGTACACATTAGGATCAACAGCCAGGACAGCATCTGCATATTCAACCATCTTGTCCATACCGGACTTCTGATAGTATGCCAACAGCATCTGTATGTATTCTGTATTATTTACAGGATCCTTCAGAGTTGTCTCGCGCAGGTAATTTGCCCATGCAACAGAGTCACCCTTCTCCAGATAAGACATTACCTTAACCTGTTTTACACCTTCAGCACCCTCAGCAAACTGCAGGGCCTTCTCATAATACTTGTCCATAGCATCGAACATCTTGGCATTATGAGCTGTATGGAAGGCGTAATATGCCATCTGTGCCTCACTGATACGCATGTCAGGCATACCAGCAATCTCGGGATAATTCTTCTCATAGTTCATTGCAATATCGTATGCCTCCAAAGCCAAATCGGCGCGATTGATATCAGCAGTAAACTGAGCGGCATAGATGTAATAAACACCACAGTTGGCCAGATTGTCTTTCTTTGACTTCAAGACAGCCTCGTTTCCATACTCACCACTTGTAGGCTTAGTGTACTTCAACTCCTTGTGCAAGCTCTCTGTCAGAGTCTTCAGATTGTTGTAGAAGTACAATGTATCGAAAGCCTGCTTGTTAGAAGCCTTGAAGAGGAACACGTTGTTTACAGGCAGAGCCAAGTCAGACAACAACTTATAGGTCTCGCCATATTTCTTTTCCTCAATGGTGTTGGTCTTAAATGCCTTATATACTAAATCTATTGCTTTGCCATACTTCTCCAAGAGCACTTTCTCATCAACAGTCTTGTCCTGGATTTTAGGCTCCAGTTCCTCCTTGATTTTCTGAGCCTCAGCCAGACAAGTCTTAGCTTCTTTCTTAGCTTCCTTCAGAGCAGCTTTCTCTTCAGGAGTCTGTGCCATTACGTTGCCTACACAGAATAGTACGGCAAGAGATACAATAATCTTTTTCATAACGTTAGTATTGTTAATAGGTTGATTATTAGTTGTTTATTCGTTTGACTCATTTTCGTTCGCGGTTTCCTCGGAAGCCTCTGTTGTCTCTTCCTCTTCATCTGAACGGGGAACGACACTCAGGTGACTGATAACATCATTACGCTTCTTCAGCTCTATGACCTTAACACCCTGAGTAACACGACTCTTGGTAGTCTTGATATCATCAGCATGCAGACGGATAGTGATACCGCTCTTGTTGATAATCATCAGGTCATCCTCATCCTTCACAACCAAGATGGCAACCAGATATCCGGTCTTCTCAGTGATAGCTATGGTCTTGACACCCTTACAGTGACGGCTTGTCTTGCGGTACTCCTCCACGTCTGTTCGCTTACCGAAGCCGTTCTCACTCAATACCATGATGCTCTCATTCTCAACATCGTTGATTACGCACATGCCAATAACACCGTCTCGGGGATCCTTGTCAAGGATGATGCTCTGTACACCAGTACTAACACGACCCATAGGACGAACCTCTGACTCGTTGAATCTAACAGCACGACCACCAGCGTTGGCAACAATAATCTCATTGCTACCGTTCGTCAGCTCAACAGCTACTACACTGTCATCCTCGCGGATATTGATAGCGTTCACACCGTTGGTACGAACACGACTGTATTCTGTCAGACAAGTCTTCTTGATGATACCCTGCCTGGTGGCAAACATCACATAGTGAGACTTGCAGAAATCGGGATCGTTCAACTTGCGGATGCACAGGCAGTTTGTTACGCTGTCGCCGGCATCTATGTTCAGCATGTTCTGGATAGCACGACCCTTGTTGTTCTTACTTCCTTCGGGGATATCATAAACCTTCAGCCAGTAGCAACGACCACGTTCTGTAAAGAACATCATCGTGTTGTGCATGGTGGCAGGATAAATCTTCTCTACGAAGTCGTTATCGCGGGTAGCAGTTGCCTTAACGCCAATACCACCACGGTTCTGAGCCTTAAACTCAGCCAGAGGAATACGCTTAACATATCCCAGATGAGAGATAGTAACAACCACCTCATCATCAGCATAGAAGTCCTCTGCATTGAATTCCTCAGCGCTAGGCAGAATCTCAGTACGACGCTCGTCACCAAACTGATCCTTTATCTCTATCAGCTCATCCTTCATAACCTTGCGGCAGAGGCTGTCATCAGTAAGAATCTGGTTGTAGTACTTAATCTTCTCCATCAACTCATCGAACTCCGCATGCAACTTCTCCTGATTCAGACCTGTCAGCTGAGCCAGACGCATATCTACAATAGCCTTTGACTGCAACTCATCCAACTGGAATCTGGCCTCCAGGGCACGCTGTGCATCAACAGGGGTCTTGCTCTTCTTGATAATCTGAACTACCTCGTCAATATTATCGCTGGCAATGATAAGACCCTTCAGGATATGTGCACGCTCCTCAGCTTTACGCAGGTCGTACTGGGTTCTACGGATAGTAACCTCATGACGATGCTTTACAAAATTGCTGATGAAGTCTTTCAGCGTCAACAACTGGGGGCGGCCCTTTACCAGAGCAATGCTGTTTACAGGGAAGCTTGTCTGCAGAGGAGTCATCTTGAACAACTTGTTCAGTACAACGCGGGTGTTGGCATCACGCTTCACATCAACCACGATACGCATACCCTCACGGTCGCTCTCATCGTTCACATTACTGATACCCTCCAGCTTCTTGTCAGAAACCAACTGAGCAATATACTCAATCAGCTGCTGCTTGTTTACACCGTAGGGAATCTCTGTAACAATAATCTTATCATGCAGGTCACCGCTCTCTATGTCGGCCTTGGCACGCATAATCACACGGCCTCTTCCAGTCTCGTAAGCATCCTTGATACCCTGCAGACCCATAATGTAGGCACCTGTCGGAAAGTCAGGACCCTTAACATACTGCATCAGGGCCTCAACATCCATATCCTCATTGTCGATGTAAGCCACACAGGCATCGATTACCTCGCTAAGGTTGTGAGTTGGAATATTGGTGGCCATACCAACAGCAATACCTGTTGCACCGTTCACCAAGAGGTTAGGAATCTTGGTAGGCATAACGGTGGGTTCTGGCAGGGTGTCGTCAAAGTTCATGGTCATATCAACGGTCTCCTTATCCAGATCGTCCATCATAGCCTCACCCATCATACTCAAACGAGCCTCGGTATAACGCATGGCAGCAGGACTGTCACCGTCTATAGAACCGAAGTTACCCTGACCGTCAACCAATGTATAACGCATTGCCCATTCCTGAGCCATACGCACCAGGGCACCATATACAGAGCTGTCGCCATGGGGATGATACTTACCCAGCACCTCACCAACAATACGTGCACTCTTCTTATAGGGTTTACTATGAACATTACCCAGCTCCTTCATACCGAAGAGAATACGACGATGAACGGGCTTGAAACCGTCTCTGACATCAGGCAAGGCACGAGCCACAATAACACTCATAGAGTAGTCAATGTAGCTCTTTCGCATTTCCTGCTCAATGTCAACTTTGATAATTCTTTCTTTGTCTTCCATTTATTTTTTGTTTTACCTTTATTTCAAAACCACATTGGGATTAAAAGCCCAAAAGTGCCACAAAGATACAACAAAAAAATGAAACATGCAAATATAACAATTGATATTGTTACTATTAACAACATTTTACAAACACACGCTCAGAAAGAGTCAACCCTATTCAGGAAAAGACAGACAACAAGATGCAGCAACTGTGCAATTGTGCAATTGTGCAATTGTGCAATTACTGCACGGTTAACCCGTCATTCGCTCATCAACAAGCTGACGTGCTATTTTGCGTGCATATTTTTGGAAATAATTTTACACTTCCACAAAATTGCCGTACTTTTGTGGCATCAAAAGATAAAGAATAAAACAGCGGGCATTAAAAGAAACAATTGCAAGTATTAAGAGTAACAATTGAAAATATTAATAGTAGCAAACACAAGTATTAACACCCATTTCCACAAGGAGAGGGACAGCAAAAAATAACAAATACAAAATATACGGACATTACAACAAATCAAGAGACAACGAATTTAAGGTTGCCGCCCCCCTAAAAAAAAACTCACGTTCGAGCAATACAAAAAAAATAGGCTCAACTGTTCGTTAAGCCTATCTGATAAATTGTTTAAAATACTCTATCATACGATGCCTTGAGCCATCAGCACTTAAAAAACCTTGGCTACGCCGAGCTTTCCGCTACGATGACGGTCATCACACAATGCCCTGAGCCATCAGCACTTAAAAAACCTTGGCTACGCCGAGCTTTCCGCTACGATGACGGTCATCATACAATGCCCTGAGCCATCATAGCTCTGGCAACCTTCATAAAGCCTGCCACATTGGCACCTTTTACATAATTGATGTAACCGTCAGGCTGGGTACCATACTTGCAACACTGTTTGTGGATGCCGTGCATAATCTCATGCAGACGCTTGTCCACATCAGCTGCACTCCAAGACAGATGCATAGCGTTTTGACTCATCTCCAATCCACTGGTGGCTACACCACCTGCATTAACAGCCTTACCTGGGGCGTAGAGAATCTTGTTATGCAGGAACAAGTCGATAGCATCAGGCGTACAACCCATATTACTGATTTCGCCTACGCAGAGCACCTTGTTAGCAATCAGTTGCTCAGCATCCTCGGCATTCAATTCATTCTGCGTAGCACAAGGAAGAGCAATATCAACCTTCACCTCCCAAGGCTTCTTGCCTGGATAGAAAATAGCACCAGGGAACTCCTCAGCATAAGGTGCGACAATGTCGTTTCCACTGGCTCGTAATTCCAACATATAGTCAATTTTACTACCTTCAATGCCATCAGGATCATAGATGTAACCATCGGGACCGCTGATGGTAACAACCTTGGCGCCAAGCTCCGAAGCCTTGATGGCAGCACCCCAGGCAACATTACCAAAACCACTAATGGCAACAGTCTTACCCTTGATATCCTGCCCTGCCGTCTGCAACATCTCGTTTACGAAGTAGAGACCACCAAAACCTGTTGCCTCAGGACGAATCAAAGAGCCGCCAAAATCGAGCCCCTTACCGGTAAGGACACCACTGAAGTCGCGCGTCAATTTCTTGTACTGACCAAACAGGTAACCAATCTCTCTAGCCCCAACACCTATATCGCCGGCAGGAACATCAATTTCGGGACCAATATAACGGTACAATTCACTCATAAAGGCTTGGCAGAATCGCTCTATCTCGGCATCACTCTTACCACGTGGAGAGAAGTCGGAACCGCCCTTGCCACCACCCATAGGCAATGTAGTAAGGGCATTCTTGAAGGTCTGCTCAAAGCCCAGGAATTTAAGAATACTCAGATTAACTGATGCATGGAAACGAAGTCCGCCCTTGTAGGGACCAATGGCACAATTAAACTGTACACGATAACCCAGATTCACCTGCACTTGCCCCTTGTCATCTACCCAAGGCACACGGAAGGTGATAATACGCTCAGGCTCTACTAGACGCTCCAGGAGCGCTTTACGCTCGAACTCCGGATGCTGATCATATACATCTTTAATAAATACCAACACTTCGCGTACTGCCTGCAAGTATTCTCTCTCGCCAGGATGACGCCTTTCTAACCTCTGCATGAAATCATTAATGTCTAGCATGATATCTTATTCGTTTTAGTTGTTTAACGGTTTAAGAGTTTAAGTCATTTATAAGTATAACACAAAGTTACAACACATTATTGTCATATCCAACAATTACCCGACAAAATTTATACACTTTCCTATCATTTTGTAAAGTATAACTTGCCAAAACAAGGTGATTAAAGGTGATTTCTGTGACATTTTATCGTTTTGAACGGTTAGCGGTTAAGGGTTAGCGGTTAGCGTTGACGTCAGGGAACAAAAAAAAGAAGCCGTTTGGCTTCTTCCTAGTTGCGGGGGTCCGACTCGAACGGGCGACCTCCAGGTTATGAGCCTGGCGAGCTACCAACTGCTCCACCCCGCGATGTTTCTTGTTTGCGACTGCAAAGGTACGCCGATTTTTTGGATTGTCCAAATGTTTTACAAGAAAAATGTTATTCAACATATAAATCAACCCAATTATTGGCACAAAGTGTTAAATATGTGCAAAAAAGTAATCATTTTCTGCACACTTTCAGAGAAATGTGCTAACTTTGCAAAAGTTATGGCAGTAGTTAAAACAAGAAAGAAACTAGTGGATGTAGCCAGACAGCTGTTTGCCAAGAACGGTCTGGAGAATACTACAATGAACGACATAGCCCAAGCCTCTGGCAAGGGAAGGCGTACATTGTATACCTATTTCAAAAGTAAGGAGGACATCTACTGGGCTGTCATAGAAGAGGAGTTGGACATCATGTCGGAACGCATGAATGCCGTAGCCAGTCAGAAGATGGAGCCGGAGGATAAGCTGGTAGAGCTAATCTACACACATCTTGACTGCATAAAGGAGGCCGTGCAACGCAATGGTAACTTGAGGGCAGAGTTCTTCCGCAACATCATAATGGTGTCAAAGGTCAGAAAGAACTTCGATCGTAACGAACGCAACCTATTCTCCAGCATCATGATGGAGGGGGTACAGAGCGGCCGCTTTGTAGTGGAGAGCATCCCCTTGGTGGTGGACATCCTACATTACTGCATAAAGGGTCTGGAAATACCTTATATATATGATCGCTTGTCGAAAGGTCTGCCAAGTGGTGTCAGTCGTGGTATTGTGCAGAAGATTCTGCATAAAGCACTGGCAAGAAACGAGAGGCATGTTAATTACTACCTTTAGACCTTTAGTTCAAAATTCATAGTTCATAGTTCATAATAAAAGAAACATATTTAATCAAAATAAATAAAATGAGATTATTGGAAGGAAAGACCGCAATAGTAACTGGTGCGGCACGTGGTATTGGTAAGGCTATAGCCCTGAAGTTTGCACAGGAAGGCGCTAATATAGCATTTACCGATTTGGTTTTGAACGACGAGATGGCTGCCGGCATGGAAGCCACACGCAAGGAAATAGAAGCTGTAGGTGTTAAGTGTCTGGCTTATGCAGGTAATGCAGCCGACTTTGCAGAGACAGAAGAAGTAGTAAAGAAGATCAAGGAAGACTTCGGTACTATAGATATTCTGGTAAACAACGCAGGTATCACCAAGGACGGTTTGATGCTGCGTATGAGCGAGCAGCAGTGGGATGCCGTTATCAACGTAAACTTGAAGAGTGCATTCAACTTCATTCATGCTTGTGTACCAATTATGATGCGCCAAAAGAACGGTTCTATCATCAATATGGCCAGTGTAGTGGGTGTTCACGGTAATGCAGGACAGTCTAACTATGCCGCTTCAAAGGCTGGTCTTATCGCTCTGGCTAAGAGTATCGGACAGGAGATGGGGCCCAAGGGTATCCGTGCCAACGCTATCGCTCCCGGCTTTATCGAGACAGCTATGACAGCCGCCCTGCCCGAGGAGGTTCGTCAGGAATGGGCTAAGAAGATTCCTCTGCGCCGTGCCGGTCAGGTTGAGGATATTGCCAACACAGCACTGTACCTGGCCAGTGACCTGTCAAGCTATGTCAGCGGTCAGGTTATCCAGGTTGACGGTGGTATGAATATGTAATGAAAGTTTTATACGAAGACAATCATATTATTGTTGTAAACAAACAGAGCGGGGAGATCGTACAGGGAGACAAGACTGGCGATACTCCCCTCTCTGATATTGTGAAGGCCTATCTGAAAGAGAAGTACAACAAGCCGGGGAATGTGTTCCTGGGTGTGGTGCATCGTCTGGACAGACCTGTATCCGGCGTGGTGCTCTTTGCCAAGACCAGCAAGGCCCTACCCCGCCTGAACAAACTCTTTGCCGAACACGAGAAGGTAAAGAAGACTTACTGGGCCATCGTGGCCAACAAGCCAACTCAGGAGAGCGGCACCCTGACACACTGGCTGACACGCAACGAGAAGACCAACACTGCCAAGGCTTATGACCGCGAGGTTCCCAACTCAAAGAAAGCGGTACTGGATTACCGACTTATAGCCGCCAGCGAACGTTATTTCCTTTTGGAAATACAACTGCATACAGGTCGCCACCACCAGATAAGATGTCAGTTGGCAAAGATGGGATGCCCAATCAAGGGCGACCTGAAGTACGGCGCTCCTCGCAGCAATCCTGACGGCAGCATCTGCCTGCATGCACGCTACCTGGAACTGGAGCATCCCGTGTCACATGAAGCCATAAGTATCACAGCTCCCGTACCGCAGGAAGCTCTGTGGAGAGCCTTCTGCAAAGATTAACATTTTTTTTTGCGCGCGCATACCTTCATATAATAGTTTTTTACTACTTTTGTGTTGTAATTTGCTTTATAATTAGAGGTATCCGTTTATGAAACGTGCACTGAAATGGGCCAGCGCCATTATTCTGACACCAGTATTACTCATTATTATACTGATGTCGGCCTTCTATATTCCGCCCGTGCAACGTTGGGTAGTAAGGGAAATCTCTGAATATGCCAGCGAGAAGAGCGGCCTTAACATCACCATGCAAAAGGCCGCCATAACATTCCTGCTGGATCTGGACCTTCATCAACTGCATATTGACAACCACGGTAAGGACATCCTGAATGTAGAGACGGCTACGGTAGACCTGAACTTCTGGCGCATTTTAGCCCTTAAAGTGGGAGTAGAAGCTGTAGAACTGCAGAACGGAGACATCAACACACGCGACCTTATTGCAACCCTGCAACTGAAGGGAGAGCTGAACGACTTCCATCTGAGAGCCGACAATGTAGACCTGCGTCACAACTTGGTAACATTGAATGGTGCTACTATAGACGGATGCGACCTGGACATCGCACTGAAAGACACTACAGTCATAGATACTACAGAGAGTGCCCCCATAACATGGGGATTAGACATAGAGCAAGTTGCCATCAAGAAGAGTCGCATCCTGCTGCACATGCCCTATGACAGCATGCTGTTACAGACAGGGATACAGGAGGCTCTATTAGAAGGCGGAGACATTGACCTGGAGAAAGGTATCTATCGTATCAAGAAACTGAAGATGCAGGCAGACTCACTGCACTACGACCTACCCTATGAACCGCATCAGACAGCAGGTCTTGACCCCTTACACATCAGTCTATATAATCTAGCAATCGACCTAGAGAACACCACCTTCAAGCAGCAGGAGAACTACTTGGCCATGAACCTGAAGAACCTGCAAATGAAGGAGAAGTGCGGTCTCAGCATCGACACCCTGAAGGCAAACCTGATGATGGACGACAGAAGCGTTCTGGTAGAGGGTCTGAAACTGGTTACCATGCATAGCAAGGTCAGCGGTGATGCCAACGTAGAATGGAGAGCCCTGAAAGGAAGAGGCGACCTATCTGCAGTACTAAGGGCACGCATAGGACACCAGGACATACTGGCTCTGACAGGGAACTACCTCCCCAAGGATCTTAAACGTGTATATCCCCAACAGCCCTTAGAGATGGATGTTGCAGCATACGGCAATGTGGACAGTCTGAACATTGCTGATAGCAGAATCACCATACCTACTGTCATTGACATACGCACCAATGGCAATATCACCAACCTGCTGGACAGCCTGCACCTATCGGCCGACCTGAAGTGGGACGTCAAGACCATGAACCTGAACTTCGTCAGACAATACTTAGGTCTGAACAATATAGCCTTGCCTGCCATAACCTTACATGCAGATACCAAGCTGAAGGACTGCAACAAGCTGACGGCAGATGCCTTGCTGCAAGAAGGAAGAGGCAATGCCCACCTGAAGGGTAACATAGACTTAAGCAGAATGGTCTACGATGCCAAGATGCGCATCAACAATCTGCAGATTCACCACTTCCTGCCACATGACAGCATCTATAAACTAACGGCCAATGCAAACATACAAGGTATGGGGACCGATATGCTGGCTGCAGGCACAAGATTGGAGGCAAAAGCTTACATGGAACATCTGAAGTATGCCAGCTGGGACTTGGACAGCGTACAGGTATTAGCTAAACTGAAGCAGGGAGAAGGCAGGGTGGAGATGAGCAGCGACAATGACCTGCTACGTCTGCAGGCCTGCGCAGAGACCAGCATAAGACAAAGGAAGATGACAGCCTCCAGTTTCTACCTGGACCTGAATCACATCAACCTGTATGCCCTTGGTCTGGCCAAGAAGAGAGTCAGTGCCAGCATGGTCATGCATCTAGAAGGTGACTCAGACTTTGACCAGACACACAACCTGACAGGTAGTGTAAGGGCTTTACAGATGAACGTCAATGACACCATCTTCTATCCAGAAGACCTGGCTCTGACAGCACATCTGAATCCCAGCAGCATTAAGGCTGACGCAGCAGCAGGAGACCTGTTATTCCACATGGAATCAGAGCAAGGGTTGGATTCGCTAATGGCCAGAAGCAACAACTTCTTGGAAGAGCTGGGCAAACAGATAGACAGCCTGCGACTAGACCAGGACAAACTACGTACCCTGTTACCCTATGCAAATATCCATCTGCAAAGCGGACAGAAGAATCCTATCTTCAACATCCTGAATCATGTAGTGGGGTACAAATTCAAGGAAATGCACATGACCCTAACCAGCAATCCCGAAAGCGGACTGAATGGAGACGGATACATGTACCATCTGAATACCGGAGCCATTCTTCTTGACACCATATCATGCCAAATCCGTCAAAAAGAAGAAGGTCTCGCCATGCAGGGAAGGGTCAAGAACGGCCCCAAGAACAAAGTGGTTAGCTTTGAGAGCATTATAAATGCCAGCCTGACAACAAACGGTGCCGCCGCCCATCTTCTATTCCTGGATGCCAAGGGCAAGAAGGGCATAGACACAGGTCTGAAGGCTGAGGTAACCCCAGAAGCCCTTAACGTGCACTTCACTCCCCTGAATCCCATCATTGCCTACAGAAACTTCAAACTGAACGCGGACAATTACATACGCCTTATAAAAGGCAACAAAGTAGAGGCAATGATAGACCTACTGGCTGATGACGGCACAGGCTTGAAACTGTACTCCATAAAGAACGACTATGCCCAGCAAGACCTTTCGGTAAGCGTCAACAGGTTGAACCTGGGAGAATTATCATCCGTTATACCGTTCATGCCTATGGTAGAAGGATACCTGAACGGAGACCTTCACTACATGCAGGCAGATAGTACCATCACCGTCTCTACTGACATGAAGGTGAAGGGAATGAAGTACGAAGGAACCGGCATGGGCGATATGGGCATGAATCTGATTTACCTGCCCAATGCAGACGGTAGCCATCATGTGGACGGCATAGTATCGCAGAACGACCGTGACATTGCCTACCTGAGCGGTACATACTGGGAGAAAGACAAAGAAGGACAGATAGATGCTACAGCTGAACTTAGCAGACTGCCATTCAGCCTCGCCAATGCTTTCATGCCACCTGAGACTATCAAGATGTCGGGCTATGCAGTAGGAAATCTGGAGATAAAAGGAAAGACCAGCAATCCCATCATGACGGGAAGCATTGCCACAGACTCACTCTACATCACAGCAGAGGCATACAATATCAATCTGCGCATCCCCAATGATACGCTACAGATTAAACAAAGCCATATAGACTTGCCACAGATAAAGGCCTACGCTGCAGGAAACAATCCGTTGACACTGGACGGCAGCATTGACTTCAGCAACTTGGAGAATGTGCAGCTGAACCTGGATATTGCAGCCAAGAACTATCAGTTGATAAACGCTTCCAAGACACGTAACGCCCTGGCATACGGAAAAGTCTTTGTGGATATCAACAGTCGAATCTGGGGAACGCTGAACGACTTGAAGGTTCGCGGCGGACTGAATGTATTAGGTAACACTGACGTCAGCTACGTACTGAAGGATTCGCCCCTTACCGTAGAAGACCAGTTATCTGACCTGGTAACATTCTGCGACTTTACCGACACACTGAGCGTGGAAACTGACGAGACCTCCAACCAGCACCTGGACATCCAGATGAACATTAACATAGATCCAACGGTGAAGGTTCATTGCCTGTTGAGCGACGACGGTCGCGACCGCATAGAACTACAGGGAGGCGGCAGTATAACCATGACCTACGACCTGCAGAACGAACTGCAACTATTCGGTCGTTACACCATAGACGAGGGTACCATGCGCTACTCTATCATGGCAATACCGCTGAACGACTTCAAGATAGCCAACGGCAGTTATGTGGAATTTGTGGGTGACATAATGAACCCACGACTCAGCATTGCCGCCAGCGAACGTGTGAAGGCCAGCGTAACGGAAAACAATGTGCCCAAGAATGTAGCCTTTGACGTAGGTCTGAAGATCAGCCAGACGCTGGAAGATATGGGACTGTTGTTCACGCTGGAGGCACCTGAGGATATAACCGTACAGAACGAGCTCTCTGCCATGTCCGAAGAAGAACGCGGACGTATAGCCATCACCATGTTGGTAACCGGCATGTACCTGAACGATAAGAGCGGTATGCAGGGAGGCTTCGATTACACCAACACCATGAACGCCTATCTACAAGGAGCCATCAACAATCTGGCAGGACAGGCACTGAGCAACACGGTGGACCTGAACTTCGGAATAGAAAACAACACACAGCAAGGTGGCGAAACAACAACAGACTATAGCTTCAGCTTCAGAAAACGTTTCTGGGGCAACAGGGTAAGCATCATTATAGGCGGAAAAATCAGCACTGGCAAGAATGCCGTCAATACAGGACAGACCATCATTGATAACGTATCCATGGAATACAGACTCGACAAGAACTCTACAAGATACGTACGCCTGTTCTACGACAGAAACTACGAGTCGTTACTGGAAGGCGAGATAACAGAAATGGGAGCCGGCCTTGTGCTTAGGAAACGAGCTGAACACCTAAAGGATCTATTCATCTTCCGCAGAAAGAAGCAAGAGGAAAAGAAATGAAAAAATACTTCCTATTCATATTGACAACACTAAGTCTGACAGCATGTTACACAACAAAGAACCTGCCAGAAGACGAAGTATTGTATAGAGGTATCAAGAAACTGGATTATGATGCACAACTGAAACGCGACAGCATACAGGGGCAAGGTGTTATAACGGCATTGGCAGATGCCTACAACACCGTAGAAGGACTGCTGGCTGGCGATGCCAACGCCTTGAAAACAGAAGAGGCAGACAAAGGACTCATAAAAGACAGTCTGAAGAAAGCAGACAAACAGGATGCCCTGAACTACGAGACAGCCAAGGAAGAAATAAAGGCAGCCCTCGCCTATTCTCCCAACGGAGCTATCATGGGAAGCAGCTATTATACTCACCCATTCCCCGTCAGGCTATGGATTTATAATAAATATGTAAACAGTACCAGCAAGTTCGGACGGTGGATGATGAACCACTTTGCTGCCACACCCGTTTATGTAAGCAGCGTCAATCCCAAGGTCAGAAGTACCGTAGCACATAATACACTCAGAAACTATGGATATTTTCGCAACAAGGTGACGTATGACACCATACCCATGAGCAACCCCAGGAAGGCAAAGATATCCTATCATGTCAAACCTGGCCCCGTATTTCATTTAGACACCATAAAGTATCTGCCATTCTATCCACAGGCAGACAGCATCATAAAGGCTACCATGAACCAGTCCCTGCTGAAGCAAGGAAAACCTTTCAATGTACAAGACCTTGACGCAGAACGTAAAAGACTACAGAAAGAATTCCGCAACAACGGATACTTCTATTATAGACCAGAATACATATCCTTCAGAGCTGATACGGTAATGATTCCGCAAAAGGTACAGATACAGGTACGTCCCCTACCTGAAACACCTGCTCAGGCCAAACATCCTTATTATATAGGAAACACACGCATCAACATCTACAAATACAACAAGTTCCAACTGACAGACAGTATTACCTTCAGAGGACAGACCTATGCCTATAGCAATACAGAAGACAGACCCCCGCTAAGGCTACGTGCTATCCTGCCCAACATCTTCCTGAAAAAGGGAGACCTATTTCAGCAAACCAACCAAGACGTGACACAGCAGAAACTTGCTGATATGGATATTTTCTCTTCCATGCGAGTGAGTTTTGTACAACGGGACTCTACCCTTAACAACGACACATTGGATGTTGTAATATCCGGAATGCTGGACAAACCTTACGATGCAGAGTTCATAGGTAAGATAACCAACAAGAGCAACAACTATGTAGGTCCTGGTATAAGCTTTGGTATGCGTAAGAGAAACGCCTTCCGCGGTGCTGAGACATTGGGACTGAATGTCTGGGGGTCATACGAATGGCAAACCGGTGCACACGTAGAGGGACGTAACTCGCTTATCAACTCGTACGAGTACGGAGCTACCGCTTCACTATCCTACCCCAAGCTGATGATGTTCGGCTTAGAAAAGAAAAGGTGGCGAAGGCTAATCTCAAGCACCAACTTCCAGTTAGATGCCAAATGGGTGAACAGAGCCAAATATTTTGGCAGGGTATCATTTGGCGCATCCATCAATTACACGCTTCAAAAAGGAAAAAACATAAAGCATGAGTTCAGCCCCTTCAGCCTCAGCTATGACTTATTGCTGAACAGTACGGAACGTTTCGACTCCATCATCACAGCTAATCCTGCCTTGTATATTTCTATGCGTGACCAGTTTGTACCCAGCATGGAGTACACCTTTACCTGGACAAAGGAGAAGGAGAAGCATCTGCAGACCCTGAAGGTAAACCTAAAGGAGGCTGGTAACGTAACATCAGGCATCTATGCCATCTGCGGACAAGGATTCAAGAAACCTGAGAAAGAACTCTTCGGTGTTCCGTTTGCACAATTCGTAAAGCTATCGGCACAGTACACACACCGGTTCACGCTTACCCCACGCAGTTGCATTGGCACACGTCTGTTTGCCGGAGTTGTATATAGTTATGGCAACGCCTCAACAGCACCATACAACGATTTATTCTCTATTGGAGGTGCCAACAGCATCAGAGCCTTCTCTATCAGAAGTATCGGCCCCGGCTCATATCACCCGGAAAGAAGCTCCTATTCGTACATAGACCAGACGGGTGACTTTAAGCTGGAAGCAAATCTGGAATACCGGTTCCCCATCATTGCCAACCTATACGGTGCAGCCTTTGTTGATGCTGGTAACGTATGGCTCATAAAAGAAAACAGCAACCAGCCTGGCGGCCAGCTGAAAATGTCCGAATTCGGAAAGACCATAGCTTTGGGCACGGGTGTGGGATTACGTTACGATTTGGACTTCCTGGTACTCAGGTTCGACTTGGGAATTGGCATACACGCTCCCTATGATACAGGAAAAACCGGCTATTACAACATGCCAAGTTTTGGCAAATCGCTAGGTTATCATTTTGCTATCGGGTATCCATTCTGATAATAAAAGACATGAGAGAAGGATTTTTACTGTAAAAACAAGCATAATTAATAAAATAATGTGTACCTTTGCGTACCATTTGAATTTAACAGGATTATTAACAACAACCAATAGAACATTAACAACAAATAATATAATTAAATAAGAATGAAACCTACATTGTTTCTTTTGGCTGCCGGTATGGGAAGCCGCTACGGAGGTCTAAAACAGTTAGACACATTAGGTCCTCAGGGACAAAGTATTATGGACTATAGCATCTATGATGCTATCCAAGCTGGATTCGGAAAAATCGTTTGGGTTATACGTCGTGACTTTGAGGATCAGTTCCGCACACAGATTCTTGCCAAATATGAAGGCCATGTTCCCTGCGAACTTTGTTTCCAAAGCCTGGATGCACTGCCTGAGGGATTCACCGTTCCTGAGGGTCGTCAGAAGCCTTGGGGTACCAACCACGCCGTTCTGATGGGTAAGGACATTATCAAGGAGCCATTCGCCGTCCTGAACTGCGATGATTTCTATGATCGTGATGCCTTCATGGTAATGGGCAAGTTCCTTTCTAACCTTCCTGAAGGCAGCAAGGGCAAGTATGCTATGGTGGGCTTCAGCGTAAGTAATACACTGAGCGAGAGTGGTACCGTTAGTCGTGGTATCTGCGAGAACGATGAGAAAACTCACTATCTGACCAGTGTTGTAGAGCGCACAAAGATTGAGCGCCGTGATGGTGTTGTTCAGTATCTCGACGAGAACGAGAAGTGGGTTTCAATCCCTGACAATACACCTTGTAGCATGAATTTCTGGGGCTTCACCCCCGACTACTTCGCATATAGCGAGGAGTACTTCAAGGAGTTCCTGTCTGACCCCAAGAACCAGGAGAACCTGAAGGCTGAGTTCTTCATTCCTCTGATGGTTGACACCCTGATCAAGCAGGGCAAGGCTACCTGTGAGGTATTGCCAACTACCAGCAAGTGGTTTGGTGTAACATACCCAGAGGATCGTCCCGATGTAGTTGCCAAGTTGGCTAAGCTACATGCTGACGGACAGTATCCCGATCAGATGTTCTAAGACAAATAACAAGAACCACCGTAACTCAAGAGACGGTGGTTCTTTTTTATCAATAATCTATTCGAAGTCTAAGACAAACATATCAGTGGTTACGCAAACGACGTAGCATCTCCTGATTGATTGTCTTTATCCTGCGTTGCTGCTTGCTGATATCCTCACGGATAAGGTTAATCTCAGCATTCATATTGTTATAGAAATCTGTAAACGCACGTATGAGAGGTGGCGTATAAACCTGCTCGTTGGTATTCACCACCATGTGAATGCCTTTCGGAACAAGACGTACCTCTATATCTGTACCCTCCTCCTTAGGATCACCGTCAAAATGGATAACGCCTGGTGATTTACGATGAATACGCAAGCTTTTACACTTGAAGGTGCGGATTCGGCTATTTTTATCTATAGTCTTATTGAAAAGCTGAATAGCAATCTGTGGTGCCTCCAAGACAGTGAAAGGCTCCATGATAGTAACATCCATCAATCCGTCCATCATACTGGCCTGAGGAGCTATGAACACATTGTTTCCATACTGACTGGCATTGGCACATGCAATAAGGAAAGCCTTGTAGTGCTGCTTCTCGCCGTCAATCTCAATTTCGTATGTATCCGGCTTATAGCGCAAGCCTTCTCTAAGTGTATTATCTATATATGTAAGTAAACCGCGACGCTCGCTCTTGGCGAATTTACTGCTGACAAAAGCATCAAATCCTAAACCACAGGTACAAAAGAAAGGCGTATCGTTTATCATTCCATAATCCAAGACTTCTATAGTACAGGTTGACAAAACCTGAAGAGCACCTTCCGGATTCATCGGAATAAACAGATGTCGTGCAAGTCCGTTTCCGCTGCCGCAAGGGATAATACCCAACGCCGTGTTGGTATGTATAAGACAACGTGCAACCTCATTAACGGTACCGTCACCTCCTACCGCAACAACTACCTTAATTCCCTCTTCTACAGCCTTACGGGCAATCTGACCGGCATGACCGCGAAACTCGGTATACCAAATTTTTACATCGAAGCGTGATACTTCCATGTACTCAGGTATCAGGTTTACAATCTTACTTTTATCGGTGGTACCTGAAATTGGGTTCACAACGAACCAAACAGAGATTCTATTTTGCATAAATAATGCACAAAGTTAGTAAAAAGTGTATAAAACAACATCATTCTGAAGTTGAATAATCATATATTGTGTGTTTTTTTCAATCCACATTATGTGATTTTTGATAAAAAGTCGTACCTTTGCAAAAATTTTCATGAGAGGCTTTGCCTCCGAACTTAAAATCAAAAATGGGATTACTACAAGAAAAACTCTCTAAACACCCTTTCTATTCCTTATCTAAAGAGATAAAGGAAAAAGGCATATACCCATATTTTCGCGAGATTGAAGGAAAACAGGGTACAGAAGTTGAGATGGGTGGAAAACATGTATTGATGTTTGGCTCAAATGCATACACAGGTCTTACCGGTGACGAGCGAATTATTGAAGCCGGTTGCAAGGCTATGCATAAATACGGAAGCGGTTGCGCAGGTAGCCGATTCCTGAACGGAACCCTTGACATTCATGTCCAGTTAGAGAAAGAACTGGCAGAATACGTAGGCAAGGATGATGCATTGTGCTTCTCAACAGGTTTCACCGTAAACAGCGGTGTTATACCTCAGTTGGTTAGCAAGGATGACTACATCATCTGTGACGACAGAGACCATGCAAGTATCGTTGACGGTCGCCGTCTCTCTTTTGCCACTCAGCTGCACTACAAACACAATGATATGGCTGACCTGGAGCGCGTACTACAGCGTTGCGAGCCAGACAAGGTGAAGTTGATTATTGTGGACGGTGTATTCTCCATGGAGGGTGACCTTGCCAATCTGCCTGAGATTGTTAAGCTGAAGCACAAGTACAACGCCAGCATTATGGTCGATGAGGCTCACGGCTTAGGTGTATTCGGAAAACAAGGTCGTGGTGTTTGTGACCACTTTGGTCTTACAGACGAGATTGACCTGATTATGGGTACATTCTCTAAGAGTTTGGCATCAATTGGCGGTTTCATCGCTGCAGATCAGATTATCATCGACTCTCTGCGTCATACAGCCAGAACATACATCTTCAGCGCCAGCTGTACACCTGCTGCTACTGCTGCTGCCCTTGAGGCTCTGCACATCATTAAGGCAGAACCTGAAAGACTGGCTGCTCTGTGGGATGTTACCAACTATGCGCTGAAG
>Ga0265298_10001907_pt1 | contig 30223 bp, 19 predicted proteins | sample AusTroGonzalo_MG_3_FD_193486 | JGI IMG/M metagenome (GOLD analysis project Ga0265298, IMG submission 193486) | Bovine rumen microbial communities from tropical cattle in Woodstock, Queensland, Australia - Gonzalo_01 | ecosystem: Host-associated > Mammals > Digestive system > Stomach > Rumen ...
GTGAGATTATCTTCAACGGTAAGGACTTGCTGGCAATGAAACCCGAGGAGCGTGCCCATGAGGGTATCTTCCTTTCTTTTCAGCAGCCTGTTGAGATTCCTGGCGTCAGCATGGTCAACTTCATTCGTGCTGCCTTCAATGCCAAGCGTCAGTATCAGGGCCTGGAGCCTATGAGTGCCGGCGACTTCCTGAAGCTGATGCGTGAGAAGCGTAAGATTGTTGAGATGGACAGTCGTCTGACCAGTCGTAGCGTAAACGAAGGCTTCTCTGGTGGAGAGAAGAAGCGTAACGAGATTTTCCAGATGGCTATGCTGGAGCCTACCTTCAGCATCTTGGACGAGACGGATAGTGGTCTGGATGTAGATGCCCTGCGCATTGTGGCTGAGGGTTTCAATAAGTTGCGTACACCACAGACCAGTGCCATTGTTATCACTCATTACCAGCGACTGCTGGATTATCTGAAGCCCGACATCATACATGTCCTTATAGACGGTAGAATAGTGAAGACGGCAGGTCCGGAGCTGGCATTGGAGATTGAGAACCGCGGATTCGACTGGATTAAGGAAGAGGCAGGCTTGTAATTATGACAGATTCAGCAAAGCAATATACCGACTTTTACGCTCAGGCTGGCAAACTCATTGGCGAGCGTTCCTGCGAGGTGATGAATGCACAGCGTCAAGCTGCCTTGCAGACGTTTGAGGCTTTGCGGTTCCCTACCCGTAAGGTAGAGCGCTATAAGTACACCGATGTGGCTGCCGACTTTGCTCCCAACTACGGAATTGCCCTTACACCCTTGCAGGTGAAGGACCTTCCCTTCTGCCATCGTATCAGCGAGGCTCCCATAGATACCACGCCCTATTATAATCAGTTGGCCGACAAGCAGGATGCCGTAGTAGCACTGAATACGCTGCTGGGTGTAGATGCGTTGGTCATTTATGTACCACGTAATACTAAGGTACAGCATCCCATACAGATAAGTAATGTACTGAAGGGCGAGCAGGATACTATGGTTAACCGTCGTATCCTTATCATAATGGAGGACTGTGCCGAGGCCGATGTTATCATTACGGACAGAGCTGTTGACCAGACACACTTCCTGACCAATCAGGTGGTGGAGGTCTTTGCCGGTGACGGCAGCCATCTGAACCTTTACGAGGTGGAGGAGACCCATCTGCTCTGTACCCGCTATTCCAGTGTGTTTATCCGTCAGGGCAGGGACAGTCAGGTGCGTCACACCAGCTTTACCCTCTTCAACGGTCATACACGCAACCGCCTGGATGTTGCCCTGCAGGGCGAAGGTTCAGAGGTGGTGCTGAACGGCTGTGTGATAGCCGACAAGATGCAGCGTGTTGACAACAATACGCTTATAGACCATCAGGTGAACCATTGCCAGAGCAACGAGCTCTATAAATATGTACTCGATGATAATGCCGTAGGTGCTTTTGCCGGCAGAATCCTGGTGCGCGAAGGTGCCCAGAAGACTATCAGCAATGAGACAAATGCCAACCTGTGCGCCACCTCTTCGGCCCGTATGTACACCCAGCCCATGCTGGAGATTTATGCCGATGATGTGAAGTGCAGTCATGGCAGCACTGTAGGACAGATCAGTGATGCCGCCCTCTTCTATATGCGTCAGCGTGGTATCCCCGAGCAGGAGGCTAGGCTGTTGCTGAAGTCGGCTTTCATTACGGAGGTAATAGAGGCTATCCCCCTGGAAGCTCTTAAAGACAGATTGCATCTGTTGGTGGACAAGCGCCTCAGAGGTGAACTCAGTAAATGCGAAGGATGCAAACTTTGTAAGTGAAGAGTGAAGAATGAAGAGTGATGAATTTGCTACCGCAGTGCTCGCTAACCGATTGTGAATTATGAATTATGAATTGACCAGGAACGATTTCCCTATCCTCACCAAGACCATCTACGGGAAGTATCCGTTGGTTTATCTGGATAATGCGGCTACTACGCAGAAGCCGCGCTTGGTGGTTGAGGCCATGACGGAGGAATACTATAATGTGAATGCCAACGTACACAGGGGTGTTCACTTCCTGTCGCAGCAGGCTACCGAACTGCATGAAGGCAGTAGGGAGACCGTAAGAAAGTTCCTGAATGCCCGTAGCACAGCTGAGATTGTCTTTACACGTGGTACTACCGAGAGTATCAACTTGGTGGCACAGTGTTTCTCGGATGCTTGCATGAAGGAAGGCGACGAGGTGATTGTCAGCGAGATGGAGCATCACTCAAACATCGTTTCCTGGCAATTGCAGCAGCGCAAAGGCATCAAGTTGCGTGTGATTCCCATCACCGATGACGGGAAACTACGGATGGATGAATACGAAAAGCTCTTCAATGAGCGAACCAAGATAGTTAGCGTAACCCACGTCAGCAACGTCTTGGGTACCATCAATCCGGTAAAGGAAATCATTCGCATTGCTCATGAGCATGGCGTTCCCGTGCTGATAGATGGTGCTCAGAGTACGCCCCACATGAAGGTGGATGTGCAGGAGCTGGATTGCGATTTCTTTGCTTTCAGCGGACACAAGATATACGGCCCCACTGGTATTGGCGTACTGTACGGCAAAGAGGAGTGGCTGGAGAAACTGCCTCCCTACATGGGTGGTGGCGAGATGATAAAGAATGTGTCTTTCGAGCGTACAACCTTCAATGAACTTCCCTTTAAGTTCGAGGCCGGAACGCCTGATTATGTGGCAAGCACGGGTTTGGCAAGGGCTTTGGATTATGTCAGTGCCATCGGCATGGATGCCATAGAGGCTCACGAGCGTGACCTTACGCAGTACGCCATGCAGCAGATGGCTGCGATAGAGGGTATGCACATCTTCGGCCCCAAGGAAATTGAACAGCACGATGCCGTCATTAGTTTCCAGGTGGGGAATATTCATCACCTGGATATGGGCACTCTGTTGGATAGATTGGGCATCGCCGTCCGCACTGGTCATCATTGTGCCGAGCCGTTGATGCACCGTTTGGGCATAGAGGGTACTTGTCGTGCCAGCTTTGCCCTGTACAATACCCGTGAAGAAGTGGATGCCTTAGTGGCTGGTATAAAGAGAGTAAGGCAGATGTTTTAGAAAAGCCTACCCCGGCCCTCCCCAAGGGAGGGAGAAAAAACGATGTTAGAAGCGTATTATAAAAAAGGTGTGATTGAGGCTGGCTGCGATGAGGCTGGTCGTGGTTGTCTGGCAGGCCCTGTGTTTGCCGCAGCTGTAATCTTGCCTTCTGACTATCAGAACGAGATACTGAACGATTCCAAACAACTTACCGAGAAGAAGCGCTACCAGCTACGTGAAGTGATAGAGCGCGAGGCACTGGCTTGGGCAGTAGGCATTGTGGATAACCACGAGATAGATCAGATAAACATTCTAAATGCCAGTATCCTGGCTATGCACAGGGCGCTTGACCAGTTGAAGCTGCGACCCCAGAACATCATCGTGGATGGTAATCGCTGGAAACCCTATAAAGATGTGCCAGCAACTACCATTGTGAAGGGCGACGGCAAGTACCTTTCCATAGCGGCAGCCAGCATTCTTGCCAAGACATACAGGGACGACTTCATGCTGCGCATCCACGAGGAGTTCCCTCAGTATCATTGGGACAAGAACAAAGGCTATCCTGCCAAGGTTCACCGCGAGGCTATCCGTCAGTTCGGCACTACGCCCTACCATCGTATGAGCTTCAACCTCTTGGGAAACACACAACAACTGGAATTCGATTTTAACTAAGATATTTCTATAATCACATAGATAAGTAAAAACATGAGACTAACCTTACATTTTATTCTACTATGTTTCGCACTGACCCTGACAGTGAGTTGTACAAAACCTGACCGTAGCGAGGAGGTGAAAGAACTGCAAAAGGAATTGCAGGCAGAATTATTCACGACCCCTGAACATGCATTATTGCGAGTGGATAGTGCCGAGCAGGTGGGCCTGGTTTCGAAAGAAGCAGCCAACTTCCTCAGAGCTACTTTATATTCACAAATGGGAAAACCGCGATTGGCTATTTTCTACGGTGAGCAAATCATGCATCATCCAGAACTGGCTGACGAAGGCTATAGCTATTATTCAACTGTCCTCTGGCTCTGCAAAGAACTGAAAAGACATGCCGAATGGGGAAAGGCACTCCAACTGGCCGACGAGGTGAAAGGTTACGTAGAAAAGGGCGGCGTAGAGGAACAGACAGCCTTGCGGGTAAAAAGCAGTTTGCTCGTAATCAAAGGTGATTGTGAGAAGGATATGGGGCATATTGAGGAGGCTGAGCGCTATTATCTGGAGGGCCTCAACTTGCTAATGGACAGCGTAACGACCCCTAAAGATTACTGGGTCATTGATGGTCTGGCCATAGCCGTTGTAGAGACAACAGAGTTCTATCTGGAGTTGGGCAAACCCCAAAAGGCGCTGCCCTTGATAGCAAAAGGGGACACCGCTATAGCCCGCATGAAACGCTGTCCTGACATGCCGGAGCAAGTTTACAACACTCGCCGCAACAACAACATCATCGTTCAGGCGCTGAACTATGCCGCTAATGGTTTCTATGAAAAGGCTGAGGCGCTCTATCAGGAGCATCGTCAAATCCCAGACATGTCTACATACGACTTGGTAGCCGAAGCCCGCTATCTGACCATGGTCGGTCGCTACGATGAGGCTATTCGCATGTTCCGCAAGACAGACTCTCTCTATTTGGCCAAAGGTAACGACATCACCAGCAGATATATCCAGAACTTCATGATGAGTCATTATCGGGCGTTGGAAAAGGCAGGACGCAATGAAGATGCCATTGCTTATGGCAACTATATGCGCCATTTGACTGATTCCATCCACTTGCAGGAAAGGAAGGTTGACGTGGAACAGCAGGAGGAAATCCACCAAAAGGAACAGGAAATCATCACTAGTCGCCAGTCGCTCACTATTCATCGCATCATCCTCATTGCAGCCTTCCTTATCTGTCTGCTCATCGCCTATTTCCTATGGCGCTCCCATATATATAATAAGGTATTGCTTGCGAAGAACCGCCGTCTGTTGGCCGAGATTGAGCAACGTGAGCGGGAACAGCAGCAAGCCATAGAGCAGTTGCAGGCCGAACCGGAGGAAACGCTTACTGCCGGTCAGCAACTCTTCCGCCGTATCTGTACGCTCATGACAGAGCAACAGCCTTATACAGACGAGAACCTGAACCGTGATATGTTGGCCCAGCTTCTTGGCACCAATGCCAAGTATGTGGTACAGGCTATTCACGAGTGCTCGCATGGAGAGACCGTTACGGACTTCATTACGCGCTACCGTCTGGAGCGTGTGGCGCGTCTGCTCAAAACTACTGATGATGCCATTGCCATCATTGGCGAGATGTCGGGTATTCCCAGTCGCGCCACTCTGGCACGTCTGTTCCGCAACGAGTACGGCATGACGTGTACTGAGTTCCGTGAAGTAGCAAGGGAAAAACAATAATTTTCATTCATACAAATAAGTAAAAACATGAAACTAAACTTACAACTTATTTTATTCTCTGCAGTGCTGGCATTGACGACAGGCTGCGTGGACAATGGCATGACAGGTCACGTTTCCAAGTCCGACAGTATCTATACGCGGGATAATATTGTTAAGTATCTGTTTACAGATCCGGAACTTGGACTCAGGATGATAGATACAGCCGAGACACGCGGCGTGATAGATGTAAACCAAGCAAACTATGCTAGAGGGTACTTCTATTATAGCTCTGACAAAATTCAGGACCTCGACAAGACTAGAGACTATATGCTGAAGGTTCTCAATAATAAGAAGCCTGCCGTTGATAGCGCTACCTATATCAAGGTGCTGAATTGTCTGGCTGCGGTATATTCAGCGGCTCCCAGCACCTACCAAGATGCCATACAATATGCCTTGGAGGGCGCACAGCGGGCGCATAAAGCCAACGATCTGCCATCTGAAGCAAACTTTTACTACACAGCTGGCATTGTCATGGAACGTATGCAGTACGGGAGTGGCATGAAGTACTTAGAGAACACTGTTGAAATCTACAAGAAGTTGGTCGACAGCAATCCGCAGATGTTACCTAGTCTGTCGAATATTCTTGGCGTCATATCACGATTCGCAGGCGAGAAAGGATATGCAAATGCAATTCCCTATTTGAAGGAACGACTGCAGATTGTAGAGCGCATTGAAAAAGAAGGTATCGCGGTGCCTGACGGATTCTGTAACCAGGAACGTGCTTCAACCTATGGCTTATTGGCAGTCTGCCAACTTGAAACCGGTGATATTTCCGAGTCCAAGAAGTCTGCCGAGGCATTTGAAAAGGTCAAAGATACATCAGACCCTGTTTTCCAGGAAGACATTATGCTTTATTATGCATATACAGGCGATGTGGCCCGTGTCCAGCAAATCTATGATAAACTGGAACCTATCATACGCAAGAGAGAAGATACCTTATCTCTGTTGTATCAGGCGTTGGTAGAGGAATATGCCATTGGTCTCAATGAGGGTGGTCGCTATCAAGAAGCTTACCATACACTTAAGCGTAGTAAGATGCTAAAAGATAGTCTCACCCAGCATGAGCGACAGCAGGAAACATTGAAATATGCTCAACAGTTGAGGATGCAGGAGAAGGAGTTGCAACTGAAGGACGAGGAAGCGAAGTCAGCCATCTATCGTATCCTTGCCGTTGCAGCTTTCCTCATTTGTCTGCTCATTGCTTTTTTCTTGTGGCGCTCCCATATATATAATAAGGTGTTGCTTGCGAAGAACCGTCGTCTGTTGGCTGAGATTGAGCAACGTGAGCGGGAACAGCAGCAAGCCATAGAGCAGTTGCAGGCCGAACCGGAGGAAACGCTTACTGCCGGTCAGCAACTCTTCCGCCGTATCTGTACGCTCATGACAGAGCAACAGCCCTATACTGATGAGAACTTGAACCGTGATATGTTGGCCCAGCTCCTTGGTACCAATGCCAAGTATGTGGTACAGGCTATTCACGAGTGCTCGCATGGAGAGACTGTTACGGACTTCATTACGCGTTACCGTTTGGAACATGTAGCGCATCTGCTCAAGACTACTGATGATGCCATTGCCATCATCGGTGAGATGTCGGGTATTCCCAGTCGCGCCACTCTGGCACGTCTGTTCCGCAACGAGTACGGCATGACGTGTACTGAGTTCCGTGAGGTAGCGAAGGAGAAATAGTTATTGTTAACGTTTTTTTGGGGGTATTCCGTAAAAGGGGTGAAATTAGAATATAAAGATACCCCGATGAAATGGCGATTTTTTGAAATTTCCCAGATTTGAGACACACTTTCCCGCCAGTGAGACATCTATTTTTCTAATTGGAAGTTATTTTGCACTCAGAAAAATAAATAAGTCAAACGATATATGTTGAACAACGGATGGATATTTGTGATAGCAGTAGCATTGTGTGTTGCCATGGTTATGGTAATCCTGGTGCTGATTGTCATCATTATCTTTCAGCGGTGGCGCATCAGCGATAGCAATGTTCATTTAGAGAAGTTTATTACTGAGAACATGGAGCTGCGGGAGAAGATGAGGAAGGTAGAAGCCCTATAAATATTATTAGGTGGAAAAACATACTTAAATTAATAAATATATAACATTATGAAGTTTTTTATTTCGGAATGCGTACATGTGGTCGGACGGCTGACCAATGCGCACAAAATGGCGAGGACACTTACATTGCTGCTGCTCGCTGTGTTCCTTAATTCCTTTATGGCACGGGCTGGTATAGACCCATGGACGAAAGAGGACAATAGTATAACATGGGGTTGGTATTATCCCAACGCGTGGAATGCCGTATCCTACAATAGCTGTAATCGTATGGCTTGGAGTAGTACGCAAAATATTGGCTGGTTTGATGGCTATGGATTGTACGGCACTTCATTTAGTGGTTGGTCCAGACGTGAGCCATCCAAGCTTGTAATCAAATCGCTATACAAGCATGTGGAGTTTGTCCCCTCATATACGCGAATGAGACTGAACTATAATTTTAAATTGGCCACTTCAAGTGCATCTTTAAATCAAGCTGTAGCATTGTATGCAAGTAATAACCTGGAGGCCCTTAAAAGTACGGACGTAGATAATACGGAATCATATACTAACGGTAGTGGTTCCGCATATCATCTTGCACATATGTGGAATGGTCAAGGAACTTATAAATCTGACCTTTTAGGAAGCTACTTTGATTTTGACAATAGGAGTTCCTCTTCTGCGAATTATATAACTTGGAATCTGTTACTCAATCAGGTTATTGGAAACAATAATGGGGTTGAGATTGGTATGGGTAACTGGGTTGGTTTCGAAACCGTAGGATATAATTGGACATATTATTACTATAAGCACATCACTTTCAATGCTAACGGCGGTAGCGGCTCAATGTCGCAACAAACCATTGAGAATAGCGGTAATCTAAAGGCCTGCACCATGACCCGCAACGGCTATGTATTCGTTGGGTGGAACACCCAAAAAGACGGCAGCGGAACATTTTATGCTGACCAAGCATCTATTACCGCAAACTCATCAAGTAAAGGCCCAATGACACTTTATGCGCAATGGTTGTCGATAGCGAAAAACCTGACTGGTGAGTTCCGTCAGGAGGACTACAAAGTGAAACTGCTTTGGAAAACCGCGCAAGGTCAGCCTGGAAACGGAAAGTTTGTTATCTACCGCGACAACACGAGGGTTGGCACGGTTTCGCATACATTCCAAAACAACGCGACTGCAGACTTATCTTTCGAAGAGAATATTAAGAATATTACATTTCCATACGAGAGTAATGTAACCTATGATGTCTATTTGGTACCAAACGGTTGGAGTGAAGACACTAAACGGGCTGACGCGAAAGCATCCGTTACAGTAAATACCACGCGCCACGTGCCAGTGAACACCCCTAATGCAGTGCCTAAAGAAGACCGCATAATATTTACTTGGACATCCAATCGTTATGACGCAAGTATGGGACATAGGTTTTATATTTATGTGGATAACGAGACAACCCCCATCGACACCATCATACCACTCGTCGACCAAGTCAGCTTCCGATGGGAACACCGTACTACCGATAAACATAGTAGTCGGAAAAACGGCGTAGATAATGGTGTTCATTATACCGAGGAGCCACTGAATGCATGTTCACCACATACTTACCGCATTGAGGGTGCCATCGGCACAAAGAAACTCGACTCACGGGAGTTTAAAAGCACAGCTATTGGCAATGGTACACTGTTCTACTCCTTCGATGCCACGAAAGGTGCTTATCCCGGCACGGTGAAACTGCAATGGCATGTGAACCGTCAAGGTTCCACCGATGCCAAAACCTACGTAATAGAACGTCGTCGAGCAGAAAGGGAAAACGAGGATTGGGCAACAATCACCCGTATGTCAAGCGCGGAAGACTATCTGATATACACTGACGATACACCGTTGCCTGGCGTGTTCTACGACTACCGCGTGACGGTGATTGACAAATGTGAGGACGGAATTGAAAAGAAAGCCTTTGCTGACGATATTGGTTTTGCCCAGACCACAGGTACTATGAGCGGCCGCATTACCTTTGGTTCTACAGGAAGTTCCGTAGCTAATGTAAATGTTGAGGCAAGACTGACAGGTACTTCAGGTGAAGACAATACGCAATATCGCGCTATGCGCTTCACCGATCCAATCGGCGAGGTGACGTGGAACTATCCCTCATCAACTTACGCCGCTGGCAAGTTTGCAACAAACGATTTTTCTATGCAGATGTGGGTGAATCCCGAGACATTAGACGAAGCCAAGATTGTTCGTCTGAACGGCGAGACATGCTACATTGGTATGAATTCTGAAGGCAAACTGACGCTGGATCGTGGAAAGACCTTTACTTCTTACACTTCGATAGCTGGTACAGGGAATTGGTCTGAAGCCGATAACTACAAGCGTTTGGTAGACAATAACAATATAAGCAAGTGGTGTTGTGAGTTAGGTGGCGGAATATACGTGGAATTTAATACGTCAGACGCTATCATCCCTACAGGATACGTACTCACCACGGGTGATGACACCAAGACATACCCCAATCGTAACCCGACGGAGTGGAAACTCTATGGCAAACTGAATGAGGGCGACAAATGGACGCTTCTTGACAGTATAGCCAACTATACCTCTCTGCCAGCAACTAACCTGACTGATGTTAATTTCAATTTTTCAAACTCCCAGCCGTATAAGTATTTCCGTTTTGAAGTAAAGGCTGTAAAAGGATATGAAGGTACTACCACAAATTACTTATTCCAACTTCAGGAAATGAAGCTGCGAGGCAGTGATCACGTCTATACTTTTGACAATACTGTGCTGAAGGCCGGACAATATAACCATGTTGTGCTGACACGCAGCGGACAGACCGTGACAGCCAGTGTGGTGGGAACCGATGAGGCTGGCGCACCCGTGTTGAACAGCAGTACACAGAATATAGATGGAGACTGGACTGTGTCAGGTGCTACACAACTTTCTTTAGGCCATTTTGTGGGTCATGTGGATGAGTTCCGTATTTGGTCGAAGGCTCTGAATGATACGGAAATCCTTGAGAACTACGACCATCTGCTTGTTGGTAACGAAAATAATCTGGAAACCTACTGGACCTTTGACGAGGGACTGAGTAAACAATTCTTTGACTACTCGCGCGACGGAACAGTTTACCGCCAGCATCATGGTAAGACGGGCAGCAATGCCGGACCCTCGAACCTGACGCCTGCACAGCTGAAGCTGAGGGCCAAGACCGATGCAGACGGTAACTATATCATTCAGGGCGTGCCCTTCCGTGGCGAAGGTACTACATACGCCGTTGTTCCTACCCTGGGTATTCACCAGTTCAACCCTACGCAGCAATTGCGTTTCGTGGGCAATAACTCTCTGGTACACAACGGCACCGACTTTACCGATATTTCATCGTTCCCTGTACGTGGTACCATCCGCTATGCCAACACTGACTACCCAGTAGAGGGTGTACAGTTTTATGTTGACGGACAGATTTGTGCCAAGGAGGGCGAACCCATTACCACCAATGTCAATGGTGAGTATGAAATCAGCGTGCCCATAGGTCAGCACTATATCACCGTAGCCAAGCAGGGACATGAGTTTGCCAATGACGGTCGCTATCCTGCCGATCCCCAGAAAACGGGTACTCTGGTGAACTATAACGATGCTGTGAAGAACCTCGACTTTGAGGATATCACTCTGGTTACCGTTGCCGGTCGTGTTACCGGCGGTAAGATTGAGGAACAGAAGCCTTTGGGCTTTGGTCAGAGCGTTAACAACATTGGTCAGGCTACTATTACATTATGCATTGATGGCAAATACGGTTTGAACGTGGTGCGCAACGTACAGGGAACCACCGTGAGCTACGACAGCAATCCAGACAATCTGCCCGTTAGTTCGCCCACTGCTGATGTGCAGAGTATTGCCTATCGTCAGGGTGGCAATTCTGATGATGTGCAGAAGATTGTTATCAAGACCGACCCTGCAACGGGTGAGTTTGCAGCCCTGCTGCCTCCTATCGACTACCGTGTAGAGAGTATCGACATTGAGAACAATCAGCAGATTACCTTCGATAACCTGCCCGTGCTCTATGCCAACGATCCCACAAAGACACAAACTGACTCTCTTGCGGTTGAAGGTTCACACACTAAGAGCTTTGAGTATGTGGCTAAAATGATTATGAGCTACTACACCGATCCGCATCTGGAGATTACCCAGGAAGGACATACTGACGGTTCGTTTGGTGAGCAGACCTATACCTATAGTGATAAGTTGACTCCTGATACGGAGCTGCCCCTCTATACTGTTGAAGAAAACGGTGATATCACCTATACTTATGGCTATCCATTCTTCAAGCAACAGAATACCTATAAGTTTAATGTGCGTGGCTACGAGACTTACGTGAACAAGGATGGCGAAAGCCCCGTTAGCTATGAGGTGCCATTGCGCGATGTAGAGGTGACCTTCAGCAACCAGATGGGTTCGGGGCAGCAGGTGGTAATTAATCCTGAACTGACTGACGAGGACGATGAGCGTGGCGATCTGGGAAGTACAGCCCCAGACATGGTAACCCTTGACGAAGATGGTAAGGCGCAATACGAGTGGACGGCCGGTCTGCCCAACATTACCGCCCCCTACACATTGTCGTTGGCTGCCACCTTTGTGCAGAACGACAGAACCTATACATGGAATGGTATCAATGCCACCAACTCTCTGGCAGGCGTGGTAACGGGTGCATTGCCTTCGGGTACTAACTTTGTGACCAAAGGCCCCGACCAGGTAACGATGATTCTGCGTGACCCTGCCGGTAGTGCCTCACAGGCCTACTGGGAAGCTGGCAACACTGTAACCAGCACTGTGACCACCGAGCAGTCGTTAGGAAACGAGGCCGAGACTATGACTCATACTGAGATTGGTTTCGAACTTACTCAGTTCAATGGAGTGGGCGTGGGTGCTATCTCTGGTATCATTACCAACACCAAGGAGGTGGTAACCGTTGATCTTGGCGTAACTACCGAAGTAACTGGCGTAGATGCGAATACAAAATCCATCAGTGTGACCAACAACAAGCGTGTTTCTACCAGCGACCAACCCGAGTATGTGGGTGCCCAAGGTGACGTGTTCATTGGTAACTCAACCAATATCCTCTTCGGTAACGCACGATGCGTAGGTCTGAAGAAAGAAGCTGAAGGCTTTGCTTTGGCAGCTACCGATAACTATGTAACAGGAACCGAGTTTGGTACTACGTTCAACTACACGCAGAACTTCATTGAGAACGTGATGATTCCCAATTTCGTTGCAATGCGTAACAAATTCCTAACCAAGGGTTTCGATGAAGCCGGTCTGACCTATGAATCATCAGTTGATGCCGAGGCCGATAATTTCGGTGCAGAAGGAACCTACACTTGCGGTATCCCTTCCGACTCAGAAATCTATACCGACTCTGTGGCCTACTACAATCAGCAGATTGCCAACTGGGAGAACCTGCTGGCCTATAATGAACAGATGAAGGTGTTGGCCATTGACAACCGCCGTACGTACATCGACTCAAACCAGAGTTTTGATTCAGGTACATTCATTGAGTCGTCTACTACCTATACTGCAAGTGTTAATTCAAGCTATACAGCCAGTTTCGAGGCCCATATGGTGTTTGGTTCAGGTACTGATTTCGAAATCTTCGGCAACGATGTAAACGTGAACGTACAGAGCACCACATCGTTTGGTAACTCTAGAACTGATGAATGGGGACATGAGCGCACCGTAACCACAGGCTATACCTTGATGGAAACGGGTGATGATGATGCCCTGACGGTAGATGTATACAAGGCTCCCGATGGACTAGGAGCTATCTTCGTGACTCGTGGCGGCCAGACCAGCTGTCCGTATGAGGGTGAGCAGAAGACCAAGTATTTTGAACCTGGTAAGCATACGATATCTACTGCCACTATGCAGATTGAGAAACCAAGAATTGCCGTGGAGAACGGAGCCAACCGTGTAGGTGGTGTGCCTGCCGGAAAGATGGCCAACTTTACTCTGCTGCTCACCAACGAGAGCGAGACTGGCGAGGACTGCTACTTCGACCTGTTCGTGATTGATGAAACCAACGTAAATGGCGCAGGCATCGACATCAATAGCAATGAGATAGGCAGCGGCCGTAGCGTGCTGGTACCTGCCGGTGGCACAGTTCGTATGAATCTGGCGCTGGAACAGAATCTCAAGGGAGATCTGCTTTATGAGAACATTGCCGTAGTATTGGCATCACAGTGCCAGAAAGATCCCGCAAGTACATGGGACGTTATCGGTGATACCGTTTACATCTCGGCTGAGTTCGTACCTTCCAGCACCGATGTGGCATTGCGCATAGACAATGCAGTGGTGAATACTTCTACCAAGGGTGTGCTCCCGCTGACAGTGAGCGGATACGATCCTCAATACAACGGTCTGAAATATATTTCCGTACAGTATCAGGGCGTGGGAGAGAGTGCATGGCACGATGCCCGCAGATATATGGTGAATGAAGGTGATATCCTGAATCCGATAGACGAACCGCTACCTAAGAACGGCATTATCAATCTGAACTTTGATATGACTAACGGCACAGTATTCCCTGACCGTACCTATAAGTTCCGTGCCCTCTCTGCCCGTACCTACGGTTCTGGCGAGGTTACCAATGTGAGCCAGGAGATTACCGTGGTGAAGGATATGAATCGTCCTAAGCCACTGGGTCAGCCCCAACCTACAGACGGTATTCTGTCTGCCGGTGATGAGTTGAGCGTCCTCTTCAACGAAGCTATCCTCAGCGGTGAACTGTCAAAAGACCAGAACTTCCGCGTGACCGGTGTGCTGAACGGCTCTGTTGTAGACCATCAGACAGCGCTCAGTGTGGTTGGCGGTTCTGATGCCACTGCTGCGACGGAGGCTAATATCAATCTGAGCGGTAAGGACTTCAGTATTGATACATGGGTGAATGTACAGAGCGCAGGTACACTGCTGAGCCACGGAACGGGAACACAGAAACTGGCCGTTGGCGTGAATGATGACAACAAATTGGTTGTTAAGATAGGTGACCAGACCTATACCTCATTGAACGATGTTCCGCAGAACCAGTGGTCATTCCTTACATTGAGCCTGACACAGGATGGTAAACTGAGTGCCAGCGTAGCTACGGATGCCACCACAACAACACTCTTCAAGGATAAGGAGGTGACAACCTACGAGGGCAACGGCCCGCTTGCTGTTGGTCAGCAGATGACTGCCGCCATGCATGAGTTGCTGCTCTGGGAAGAGGCACGTGATATTACTACAGCCCTGCAGCAGCGCTCTGTAACAAAGAGTCCTGCTACCCGTGGTCTAATCGGCTACTGGAAGATGAACGAGGGCGAGGGCATGACCCTTACCGACTATGCCCGCAACCGTCACATGACAATGGCTGCCGAAACATGGCACATCGAAAATGAGAACAAGGCTGTAGCATTGGATGGTGATCACTACGTGTACATCAATACAAGCGAAATTCCACCCATGCCACAGGATGACTATGCCGTAGAGCTGTGGATGAAGGCTGGTGAGCAGACTGCTGATGCTCAGTTGCTGCAATTGGGCGAGGTAGGCCTCTCTCTGAACGCCGACGGTCAGTTGCAGTTAGAGAGCAATAATTCTTCACTCTTCACTCTTAACTCTTCACTTACCGACAACGCCTGGCACCACGTGGCACTGAGCGTACTGCGTAACGGTAACGCTAACATCTATGTGGATGGAGTCTCAAGAGCTACCGTCAGTGCAGACAAGATTGGCTCGCTGGGCAGCGATCAGTTGCTCATCGGTGCACGCCGCACTTTGATGGATGTACAAAACAATGAGGTACTCTACCAGTATGATCGCTCGTTGACGGGTATTGTGGATGAGGTGCGTGTCTGGAACGCTACTATGAATGCTGACCAGTTGAAGAAGCAGCGTAAGGTGCGTCTGACTGGTGATGAACCTGGACTTGTAGCCTACTATCCTTTCGAGGTGAAGACACTTGACAGTCAGAATCAGGTTATTACCAATGGTGATGCAGCGGACCTCTGCGGTAGCGGCAACGAAGCACAGTTGTCAACTCTGCACTCTGAACTTTGCACTATAGACTATACTGATGTGGCTCCTGCCCTTCGCGTGAAGCCGGAGGAAGAGAACGTCAGCTTTACTTTCACAGCTTCAGAGAATAAGATTGTAATTGAACTGAACGAGGAGCCCGCCAAGGTAGAGGGGTGTACGCTGAACTTCACCGTTCGTAACGTTCATGATCAGAATAACAACCTTTCTGAGCCCGTTAGTTGGAGTGCTTTTGTCAACCAGAATCCGCTGAAGTGGCAGGAGCCTGAATTGGCACTGACACAGCAGGTGACAGAGGAGAGTACCTTGACTGCAACCCTGGTGAACAAGAGTGGCAAGCAGCAAACATGGACAATGGAAGCACTGCCTGCATGGTTGAAGGCCGATATAGAATACGGCAACTTGCAGCCCCTTGCAGAACAGGCCATTACGTTTACCGTTAGCAGCGCAACACCCATCGGAAAGTATGAGCAGACTGTATATGTAAGTGGTAACGATGGCATAGAGACACCTCTGACGTTGAACATCTCTGTAACAGGTAATGTACCCGAATGGGCTGTGAACCCACATGACTATGAGGAATCAATGAACGTCATTGCTGTGCTCAAGAAGGACGGTAAGCCTATGATTGATACAGATGACATGCTGGCAGCCTTTGTTGGCGAAGAGTGCCGTGGTCTGGCTCATCCTAAATACAATGAGCGCTATGGCAACTACTACCTGACGATGGATATCTACGGTCAGAGCAACGATTGTGGCAAGGAGGTAACCTTCCGTGCCTACGATGCCTCTACTGGGGCCATCTATCCGGTTGTGACATTGGAATCCGAAAGTGTGTTTGCTTTCTTACCGCTCACACTGATGGGTACTTATGCTGAGCCCAAGGTGTTCAATGTTCAGGACAAGATTGAACAGGTAACAGAGCTGAAGGCTGGTTGGAACTTTGTATCATTCTATGTCAAGGCTGACGATATGACTATTCCCGAGCTGTTCAAGGGTATTGCAGAAGATGTGGTAACGGTGAAGAGTCACAGAAGCGGATACATATCATACGAGAACGGTTTATGGGGCGGTAACCTGACGAATAATCTGTCTAACACCGAGATGTATGCCGTTAAGATGAAGGCCGACCGTAAGCTGCGCATTGTAGGCAGCAGTGTTCATACGCCTGTGACTGTTTACAGTGGTTGGAACTGGATAGGCTATCAGGGCGGTCAGGTGGCTTCTTTGGGCGATGCCCTTGCAGATATGACCAAGAATGACGGTGACATGGTGAAGGCATTGCGCGGTATAGCTTACTGGGATGACTTTGAGTGGTCAGGTTCTCTGCAGATAATGGAACCCGGACAGGGCTACCAGATGAAGAATACAGGCAGCAACCAGACGTTCTGCTATCCCAATACCGTTGTGGCTGGAGCACGTCATCTGGCACCTGCTCAGGCTCCTTCAATGGAAAAAGACATGCATTCTGCATTCGATGTTGTGGATGCCCGCAACTATCCCGACAATGCCATCATGGCTGCGAAGGTTGTGGCAGGCGCTAAGAAGCTTGCAGGTGTAGAGTTGGCAGCATTTGCTGACACAGAATGTCGCTCGGCAGCTATTACCAACGAACAGGGTGTTGCCTTCCTGACTATCCCAGGTGACGAGCCTTGTGAACTGACCTTCAAGATGTCAATTGCCGGTGAAATGGTAGATGTACCTCTCATCCTTACTTATGAGACGAATGCTATCTATGGTACACCTATGAATCCCGTGGTTATAGATATGGCTAATCAGGCAACATGCATCAGCGGCCTCACCCCAGCCCTCACCGAAGGATCTGTTTATGACTTGAGCGGTCGTAAGATGAATAACGAAAAGCAGTTGAAGGGTGTTTACATCGTTAACGGACAAAAGAAGATTGTTAAATGAAGATAGTAATAAGTATTCGTGGCCTGTTGGCACTTCTCGTACTGGGGAGTGCCAACCTCATGGCCCAAAGCAATCCCTTTCCGGATAAGTCGATTCCGGCTTTCAAGTATCAGGGCAGCATGACCATTACCGCACAGGTTGTGAAGAATGGTGAAGTTGTTACTGATGCCGATGTAGCCGTCTATTGCGGAGATGATTTCCGCGGAGAAGACGAGGTGGGGAATGATCCGACTCATCCTAATCTGGTTTACCTGACATCGTATGGAGATTACACAGGGAATCACCAGTACCTGCACTTCAAGGTTAATACAGGCGGGCATATCTTTACCTGTGTTCCTACTCCTGCTCTTGATTATACCATGCACGGCATAGTAGGGAAGACCTCCGAGCCTTATATTATTGACATTTCCCCTGTCAGCCTGGCTAACAATGCCGATAATACGGAGACGTTGACTGCGTGGAAGGATAAAACCTGCGACGTAGAGCTGACAGATCGCTCGCTGACGAAAGCGGGGAGTTGGAATACGCTGTGCCTGCCTTTCTCGATGACAGCGGAACAGATTGCCGCCAGTGATTTCTCTGATGCCGTTATCAAAGAACTGGACAATTCGTCAAGTGGTACGAGTCTTGCTGCCGATGGTACACTGACACTGAAGTTCATCACCGCCACCAGCATAGAGGCAGGAAAACCTTATATTGTCAGGTGGGATGGGAGTAACGGGCTGGTGAATCCCATTGTCTTTTGTAGCGTGAATCTTACCAGCACCACACCGACGGCTGTAGCCAGCTATGACGGTACTGTGACCTTCGTGGGCACTTACAGCCCTGCACTTCTTCCCAGGAATGTGAAGACAAACCTCTACATGGGTGCCGGCAACACACTCTACTATCCCAATGTTGACAACTTTTATGTGAATGCATGCCGTTCCTATTTCCAACTCAATCCAAGCGTTGCTGCCGAGGTAAGAGCCTTCGTCTTTGATTTTGAAGAGGACGATGCAGATGCCCTTTCAGAATACTCGGAATACTCCGATAATAAAAAGGGCATCTATGACCTGAGTGGCCGCTGCATAGCCAATGGCCAAAAGCCAACCGTCAAGGGTCTATACATTGTTAACGGAAAAAAGATAATGGTAAGATGAAAAGGATATATATTCGACCAGAGATTTTAGTGGTAAGGCTACAACATCAAAATATTATATGCAGTAGTCCTGTTGCTGGCATACAATGTGAGGAAGGTGTCCAGTATGGCGGCGCCGGCGGTAGTACGGAAGTTAGCAACGAGGCTTTTACCCGCCAGAATAGTAACATCTGGGACGAGGAGTGGTAGTAGCCCTTTTCCCGAGCCCTCCCCCAAAAATGGAAGGGCCTTTTCTCTGATTATAACAAATTAAACTTGACAAAGTATTCGGGGATGGAATTGGTCTTCATATACGAATGCTCAATCGTTTATGAACAATTTCAATATTGATGGTAAAAAAGAAAGAATTCTTTTGTCCTGCACTCGATTTTTCGTGCCTTTGAACCCCGAAATAGAAACAAATAACTAAGAGAATATGAGAAGGATTTTTATGACACTTGCGGCTTTCCTATGCTGTACAATAGCAATACATGCACAGTTGCTTTACAGAATCAGTGGTAACAGACTGACGGAACCGTCCTACATCTTGGGTACCTGTCACACCGCCGACGTTTCGTTTGTTGATTCTATCCCAGGTCTTCGTAAAACCATGAAAGCCACAAAGCAGGTTTACGGGGAGACAGACATGAATGCGAAATCAGAACCCACTACTGAAGAACTCGACAAATTCATTTTGCTGCCCAAGGGCATGACACTCGATTCCCTGCTTTCTGCCGACGATATTAAGCGCCTCACTGCTTTCATGATTGACAGCTGCAAGATAGATTCGGCCAATGTGGGGTTCTTCTTCGACGTGAAACCCTTCCCCCTCGCCCTCTATCTCGCCCTCAAGTGCGACGGCTTTAAGGAAACACTGAAATCCAACGACGGCGTGATGTTCGACGAATATTTCCAGAAGGAGGCCCTCCGGCAGGGTAAGGAGATCGGCGGATTGGAAACGAAGAACAGCCAGTTTAAATTGTTCTGCAATTCGTTCTCGCTGAAGCGCCAGAAAGAGTTGCTGATGTGCATGGTGGACAACCATAAACGTCCCGGAGCAGAAGGCAGCGGAGTGGAAACCTACTATAGCCAGAACCTGGATGCCATATGGAAGGAATTTAATGACAACACCGGCGTGGACTGCAGCTATACCTCAGAGGAACAAATGAGGCTGCTGAGCACCCGTAATCTTGCCTGGATGAAGAACATCCCGACGCTGATGAGCCGGAAGCCGACACTCTTCGTGGTGGGCGCCCTCCATCTGCCTGGTCCTAACGGCGTCCTTGACCTTCTCCGTAAGGCCGGCTATACCGTAGAGGCTGTGAAGGAGTAAAACGAAATATAATAAGGCGAATTAAAGAAAACAACTTATAATTATATTATCATTATTATTGATTATTTAAATCAAAAGTTATGAAAAAGATTTTGATGACGCTCGCAGCCGTTCTTTGCTGCACAATGATTTCAGCAGTGTTCACCGCATGTAGCGATGATAACGAAAACGAACCCGGAGCATACACCTACAACATCTCATTGGAAATCGGGTCGTACGTCTGGACAGATGACCAAATGGATGCAAATCAGTGGTATAATGCTATTATAGGTGCATACATGACAGAAATCGGCGTGAAGACGGAAACTTTCACGCTGCAGGGCACGCAGGCCGAGTGCGACCAGAAGGTGCTGGAGGCATGCCAGAAGGCAGAGGAGAAAGTAGCTACCATCAGCGGCGGCACGGGCTGCGTAACGGTGGAGAATACCACGACCCGCAAGACGGTCTATACCTACAACGTCGAGTCGCATCCGACACCTAAGGCCGACTACACCATTCTGTTCTACGGAAACGGCGGTGCAACACTCGACTACCCTATTTTGCTGAACATGATTCAGTTCTACCAGGGCAAGGCAGAGAGTTATGAGCGCGTTAACATCGCAGCACAGTATAAATTCTCGACCGCAGAGAACATGAAAGGAGCAGGCATGGGCGAAGGGCTTTCGCAGCAATATGACAGCAAGACCGTCCGCTACGTGGTGGAGGCCGACCAGACAGATCCCAAAACGAAAGCATATAGTACGTTCGAGAACTCCATATACGGTGAGAATAACGCCGACTGCACCTCCCCCGACTCGCTGACCAACTTCATCAACTGGGCAACCAAGACCTGTCCCGCCAAGAAATATCTGCTCATCCTCAGCGACCATGGCGGTGGCTACACACCTGACGGTGAGTTGCCCGAGACGGCCGGTACCCGTGGCGTCCTCTACGACGACGGCAACTTTTCTAACAACGCTTGTAAACACTTCACCGCCAAGAGCCTCGCTAGCGCCATTGCTGCAGCCGATGCTAAGATGCAGACCATCTACTTGGATGCCTGCCTGATGAACTGCATAGAGTATCAGTTCGAGTTGAAGGACGTAGCCGACTACCTTGTGCTTTCTACCTTCGTGGTGCCCGGATACGGTGGTCATTACGACTTCCTGATAGACCTGCTGGCCGCAAATCCCACCGACATAGAGACGGCACTCACAGAGTATAACAGGCAGGTTGTCGCCTTCTGGGACAAGGTATATGAGGGAAGACACAACTATCACGACATGAGCGTCATCCGCACCGCCAAACTCGATGCCTTCGTACAGAAGTGGCGCACCTTCACCGACAAGCTCGTTGCTGCCTACGAGAGCGACGAGATGCTGAAGCAGAAAATAGACTCTGTCACCAAGTACTCCTTCCGAATCACTAACAGTAATCCTTCGTACGACATCGTGGACTACTACAAACACATCAATCGCGATGTTCCCGAAGTGCTCGGCGAGGAGTTCTACAAAGAACTGGATGCATCGTTCTGGGCCACCGTCGTCAGCAAGCAGACAAGTGCCTTCCTGCAGGAAAGCGGTCGCACCGTGGATGCCAGCATCATGATCTGCACTAAGGGACACTACCGCTTCTACTCATGGGATGGCGACCTTAGCAACCTCAAGTTTGACTTCTTCCTACAATATGAAGCAGACGGCTCGAAGTCGTCCTACTACGACAATGAATACCATCCGCGCTCACCCTGGGGCGGCACGCTGGAATCTACTTACTGCCAGTTGGCTTTCGATAAGGCCACGGGCTGGAGCCGCTGGCTGCTGCTGAACGGGCAAGAGCCCTTCCCCTTGGCCCTTTCCGACTTCGATGTTGACCTTCCCGGCCTCTTAGGGACCATCAATCAGGAATAGCAGGATTTAATTTTAAAGACAACACAAAATGAAAAGGTTTTTGATGACGCTCGCAGCCGTCCTTTGCTGCGTAATGACAATGACAGTATTCACCGCTTGTGGCGATGACAAAGACGACAACAACACGCCGGAAATAGGGGAAATCAAGGGTATCGCTGCCCGTTATCTCTTCAGCGTGGATGAGCAGATGGCGCAACTGTGCGACTATACGATGACCTACTACGGCATCAACGGTCAACTGACGACTGAGCAGGCCACCTGGACAATTAAAAACGGTACGGCCACATGGATAAAGGACGTGAGCAACACCCAGCTCCCCGCCACCTTCGGTTTGAAGGTCAGTGTGAAGGTGAAGGAGGGCGCGCAGCTCGAAGGCGTCCGTATCAGCAACATCTATCCCATCAGCAATCTGCTCTACGTCGAGGGTATCACAACCAAAGCCGAGAAAGCCTGGGGTAAGACCGTTGATTTCACCGGCTCTGCCTCCACCCACGCCAGCACCAGCGGCGAGAAACTGCCCGCATACACCGAGGCGTGGGAGCATCACGGTGGTGTGCTGAATAAGACCTACACCTTCGACAAGGACGGAAACCAGATCAGCACCGGCAACATAGAATAATAAATTTAAAAACACGGACAATGAAAAAGACTATCCTCCTTTTCTTTATTTTGCTTATGCAGTTGACTGCATGGGCACAGTTGGGTAACGGACACTTCTTCAAGACGCTGCGAAGTGAGAATCTGACGGAAGAGAGCGCCGTGGAGCGCTTCGGCCAATGGTTCGCGTTGCCTCAGGAAACCGAATGGCGCAGGGTGGACGAGCGCACCGACAGGCTGGGCATGACCCGCGTGGAGTACCGCCAGTACGTGAGCGGTGTGGAGGTGGAGCACTCGCAAGTGTTGCTGCATATCTTGGACGGCCGTGTGCAGACCGCCAACGGCACCGTGATGGAGGTTCGGCAGGCACCCGCCAAGATTCGCCGCCGCGCGCCGATATATCGCGACGGCACGCCCACCGACCTGCTGGGTCGGACGCTATATCTGGTAAGCACTAAGTATGGCTACCGCTATGCTACGAAAGCCCTCTCAACTGATGGAAGCGAATGGGTATACGCCGATGCGGACACGGGTGAGGTGCTGAAGCGCATCCCCACGCGCTACAACCTGACGGCGGAACCCGTGAAGGTGACGGGCAGCAGCTTCTACAGCGGCGAGGTGCAGATGGATGCCTCCTACGACAGCAAGAGCAAAACCTACCTGCTCTGGGACCAGAAGCGAGGCATTCACACCATGATTGGTGCCACCATCCCCTCGTTTCAGCAGATGATGGAAGCGCATTCCATGACAACGAACATTCCCGATTTTGCAGCAATACTGCCAGTCCCAGAGGACGAGATGACAGAAGAGATGTGGAAAGAATGGTATGAAACTGCACAAATTGACTTGAGAAACGTCAGCATGACGAACTACATCGCTCGCAATGCCGTCTATGCCAGCAGCGCCAAATCGAAATTCGACAGCTACGTCTTGAACACCATCACCATCGACAGGTTGGCCTCCAAGGACGACGAGGGAAACCTGACGGAAATCGTGCCTACGGAGGATAATCCGCTCGTCCTCTTCACCGAGATTCTGTATTACCATACCGACGGACTGATAGAGCAGGTCGAGAAAACCATTACAGGCTTCCCCTTTACGCTCGACCTGAGGGGATTTAATGACGAGATTCCCGATGCCGGCATCGATATCTTGTTTTATACCGTTGTAGAAGACGAGACCACTGAAGAGGAGGGCGATTCGATAACGAGATACCTGACGTACGTCACCCTCAATCCCGACGGTAGCGGCCGCGGGGCGTGGGACTATGACAATGTGAAGGCTTCTGTCACCTACGAGAGGGGACCGTGGTCGGCTGCCGACATCCACTGGGGCATGCAGCACACCTACGACTTCTACCTGAACACCTTTGGCCGCAACAGTTACGACGGCAAAGGAGCGCCCATCTACAACCTGTTCTATCTGCCCGACGGAAACTCCTCGTCAGATTACGTCTTTGACACGAGCGTGAACAACGCCTGCGCCATCCAGTGTGGCACGTCCCAAATGGTCTATGGCATGGGCAGTCGCGAAGGGGGACTGGGCAGTATGTACCCCGTAGTGGAACTGAGCGTCATGGCCCACGAGTTCACCCACATGGTGACCAACGCCACTGCCGAACTGGTCTATCAGGGAGAGTCCGGCGCCCTGAATGAGTCGTTCTCCGACCTGCTGGGCATCAGCGTCAAGAAGTACGTGCAGGGCATCGATGCCCCATGGACCATCGGTGAAGGCATGATGGAATACTCCTCAAACTTGCGCTCCATGTCGTTCCCCAAGACAAGCATGGACGGCATAGCTCCCTGTCCCGACACTTATAAAGGAAAGTTCTGGTGGGATACCGAGAGTGAACTCGACAATGGCGGCGTACACAGTAACAGCGGCGTTCAGAACAAGTGGTACTACCTGCTCACCGACGGTGACTCGGGCACCAACGACAATGGTTACAGCTATCAGGTGGATGGCATCGGACTGGAGAAGTCGCAGCAGATAGCCTACCGCACCCTGACGGAGTATGCCACCGAGGAGTCGCAGTATGCCGATATCCGCCTCGCCTCCCTCCAGGCCGCCGCCGACCTCTTCGGCGAAAATGCCGCTGAGGTGGTGGCTGTTGATGAGGCTTGGAAGGCTGTAGGCGTAGGCGGTGGCGGAGGTCTGACCGACATCCGTGACATTGAGCAGGCAGCACGTCCCTCAACAGCTCCCTCCGTCTATGACCTCTCTGGCCGCAAGGTGCAGAACCCGCAAAAGGGCATCTACATCATTAATGGAAAGAAGACAATCATCAATTAAAACAAATATACCCACCCCAATCGGTTATTAGAAATCCAGTAACTAAAATCTCTAATGACCGATTGGGGGATATGCAATTTAACTGAATATATAATGAAAAAGATTCTGATGACGCTTGCAGCCGTCTTTTGCTGCATATTTACCACCTCGGCCCAAGAGGGAAGGAATCAAGTGTATAGAATTACCTTGGGCAATGTGCAGTATGCGCATCACAACGAGAAGATGTCTGCTGGCGAGGCTGTTGGAAAGGTGCTGACCGGCGTACTGACTGGGCAGACCTCGGTGCAGGCCACCAAGTATGAAGAGGATGTGAAGAATGCCATTATCAAGGGACTGTCTGCCGCTTACCGTTTCCGCTACGATGATTCGCTCACTCCGCTCAGCCAGGACATCCGGGAGGGTAGCCTCATCGTCGATGTCAACATCACCAACATCCAGGCAAAATCAAGTACACACACGTGGAAGGACACAAAGGGCAAGATTCAGGTTTCTACCTATTATACGGGTGTGGCAGAGGCAGTGCTTGCTCTGAAGGACATGAAGACAGGGGATGTGATAATAAACCAGACGGTGAAAGGCCAAGGCACCACCAGCTCTAATTTCTCGACCACCGATCAGGCTGTCCGTGATGCGCTCAACCGCCTGTCGAACCGCGTCACCGTCTGCTTGAACCAGTACAAACCGTTACGGGCCAATATCATTGAGGGCTCCACTGCCAAGAAGGATAAGCAGAAGGAGGTTTATATCGACTTAGGCAGTAACGAGGGTGCCTTTGAGGGATTACACATGGGGGTATACCTCGTCAAGACCGTCGCAGGACGTGAGGCAAAGTCACAAATAGGAAAGCTGAAAATTGAGGCTGTGGAGGGCGATGATATCAGCCGTTGCAAGGTACAGAGCGGGGGTAAGGACATCAAGGCTGCCATCGACGAGGGCGAGCAGTTGCAGGTAATCTCCATCGACAAATAACAGTATCATTAAAGAAGTTTGATCATAAAGATTCGCAGCCTCTGTTGGTGTAGTTTGATGAGAAGTGAGGGGCAGGGGCGAATGAAGGATTGTCTGATTTCGACAAAAAAACTTGACAAGGCGTTCGAGGCTATCATTTAGACCTTCAAGAACGATTGCCCAATTGTTCATGAACAATTTCAAAACGTTCATGAACAATTTCAATATTGTTGGTGAAGAACGAGGGAAAACTTCATGAACGTATAGGTGTTGATTTTGGAAATATTTTTACAGATTGTACTCGGTTCTTCGTAATTTTGACCATTGCCTCTAAATTGCTTATATTCGGATTTTTTCCAATGAATTTGGATAATCTCTCACTTATTTGTAATTTTGACTGTTGCCTAAATTACTTGCGTTCGGATTTTCTCAAATAAATTTGGAAATTCTCTCACTTAATCGTAATTTTGCACCCTGAAAAAGAAACAACTATCAAATAACAAGGAAAATATGGCTAAAAAAGCACTTTTGATGATCCTGGACGGCTGGGGCATCGGTAATAAAGGTAAGGGTGATGTTATCTTTAACACTCCTACTCCTTACATGGATTATTTGCAGAAAAACTATCCCAACAGCCACTTGCTGGCATGTGGCGAGAACGTAGGTTTGCCCGACGGCCAGATGGGTAACTCTGAGGTTGGTCACCTGAATATCGGTGCCGGTCGTATCGTTTATCAGGACTTGGTGAAGATTAACCGTGCCTGCGCTGATGGCAGCATCCTGAAGAACCCTGAGATTGTTAACGCATACGAGTATGCTCAACTGAATGGCAAGAACGTTCATTTGATGGGTTTGACCAGTAATGGCGGTGTACACTCTTCTCTGGATCATCTGTTCAAACTCATTGAGATTGGTAAGGAATACAACGTACAGAATACCTTCGTGCACTGCTTTATGGACGGCCGTGATACCGACCCCAAGAGCGGTAAGGGCTTTATTGAGCAGGTTACAGCCAAGTGTGCAGAGGTAGGTAACGCAGCTATCGCCAGCATTGTTGGTCGTTTCTATGCTATGGATCGTGACAAGCGCTGGGAGCGTGTGAAGACTGCCTATGACCTGTTGGTAAGTGCTGAGGGTAAGCAGGTTACAGATATGGTTGCTGCTATGCAGGATAGCTATGACGAGGGCGTAACAGACGAGTTCATCCTGCCTATCAACAACAGCAAGGTGGATGGTACCATCAAGGAGGGTGATGTGGTAATCTTCTTCAACTACCGCAACGACCGTGCCAAGGAGTTGACTATCGTGCTGACTCAGCAGGATATGCCTGAACAGGGTATGAAGACCATTCCCGGTTTGCAGTACTACTGTATGACTCCATACGATGCTAGCTTCAAGGGCGTACACATTCTCTTCCCCAAGGAGAACGTAACAAATACACTGGGCGAGTACATCGCTTCAAAGGGTTTGAAGCAGTTGCATACAGCTGAGACTGAGAAGTATGCACATGTAACATTCTTCTTTAATGGTGGTCGTGAGGCTCCTTATGAGGGTGAAGAGCGCATATTGGTTGCTAGTCCCAAGGTTGCAACCTATGACCTGAAGCCTGAGATGAGTGCATACGAGGTGAAGGATAAGCTGGTAGCTGCTATCAAGGAAGATAAATATGACTTCGTTGTTGTAAACTTTGCAAATGGCGATATGGTAGGTCACACTGGCGTTTATGAGGCTATCGAGGCAGCAGTAAAGGCTGTTGACAAGTGTGTAAACGAGGTTGTTGAGACCGCTAAAGAGGTAGGTTACGAGACCATTATCATTGCCGACCATGGTAATGCTGATAACGCACTGAACTCTGATGGTACTCCCAATACTGCTCACTCACTGAATGCAGTTCCCTTTATCTACGTTACAGAGAATAAGGACGCTAAGGTTGAGAATGGCGTTTTGGCCGATGTTGCTCCCAGCATTCTGCATATCATGGGTCTGGAGCAGCCCGCTGACATGACGGGTAAGTGCCTGATTAATTCGTAATTTATAATTCACGATTCATAGTGAATGTAAAGATTGAAGAGAGCTGGAAGGCTCGCTTGAATACTGAATTCGAGAAGCCATACTTTGAGGAACTGACACGGTTCGTTCGCTCGGAGTATGGCTCCTGCGTTTGTTATCCCCCAGGACGACTTATTTTCAATGCTTTTGATACCACACCGTTTGATAAGGTGCGAGTGGTAATTCTTGGGCAGGATCCTTATCATGAACCCGGTCAGGCTCACGGACTTTGTTTCAGCGTAAACGATGGAGTACAGTTCCCGCCCTCGCTACAGAATATCTTTAAGGAGATAGAGGCTGAGACGGGTGCGGCTATCCCTCAGAGTGGTAACCTGACGCGCTGGGCGCAGCAGGGTGTCTTCCTGCTGAACACTTGTCTTAGTGTGCGTGAGCATCAGGCTTTCAGTCATAGTGGACATGGCTGGGAGATATTCACAGATGCCGTAATCAGCACGCTGAGCCGTGAACGTGAAGGATTGGTGTTTATGCTATGGGGAGCTCCTGCAGGAAAGAAGGCGTCGCTGATAGATGCCAACAAACATTGTATTTTGCGTTCAGCCCATCCCAGTCCTCTGAGTGCCTATAGGGGCTTCTTTGGCAACAACCATTTTAATCTTTGTAATCAATATCTGCAAGCACATGGACAGCAGCCCATACAGTGGTAAGGAACTACCGCCTATGCTGATGGTGGGCGATGTGATTGTACATACTGATATCGTTACGGAGTTCTTTTGTTGCGATATTCAGAAATGCCAAGGTCGTTGCTGTGAAGAGGGGGATGCAGGCGCACCTGTAACCCTTGACGAGATTTCCTACATAGAAAATGAACTGGACAATATCTGGCCTCAGTTGAGTGCTCAGGCGCAGGCCGTAATAGACCGTCAGGGCGTTGCATATACAGATCCCGAGGGTGAAATGGTGACCAGCATTATAGGTAGCTGCGACTGTTGTTTCCGTGGTTCTCAGGGTTGTCTGCTTTCTACGCGTCCCATTAGTTGTCACCTCTATCCTATACGTGAAAAGAAAATGGGTAGTCTCGTAGGTATTAATTACCACCGTTGGGATATTTGTAAGGATGCTGTTGCCTTAGGTGAGAAGTCTGGCGTACGTGTCTATCAGTTCCTGAAGGAGCCTTTAATCCGTCGCTTCGGGGAGGCTTGGTACAAGGAACTGGAACAGGTGGTAGAGGAGTTGAAGAAACAGCATTATTTATAATCACTTTATTATGGAAAGAGAAGAGTTGGTCTTGAACTATCTTAGGGAGCATGACATACCCTTTAGCAACTATAACCATCCCGAAGGTAAGACTATAGAAGAAGCCAAGCGATGGTGGAAAGATGATGGTAGCGTGCACTGCAAGAATATCTTTCTGCGTAACCATAAAGGTAATCAGCATTATCTAGTCTGCTTCCATTGTGATTATGACTTGGATATTCACGATTTGGAGCACCGTTTGAAAGCTACCTTGGTAGCACAGGGTAAAAATGCGCCAGGAAAACTCTCTTTTGCTTCCCCAGAGCGTATGATGCGCTATCTTGGTCTGGAGCCTGGCAGTGTCTCTCCCTTTGGGTTGATAAACGATACGGAGCACCATGTACATCTCTTCCTCGACAGTCGCCTAAAAGAAGCGGAAACCCTAAGTTTCCATCCTAACGATTGCCGTGGGACAGTTGTAATAAGGCGGGATGATTTTGAACGTTATCTGCAGACGGTGGGTAATACGTATGAATATATAGACTTGTAAAAAAGAAAGGGGTGTCAAACGACACCCCTTTCCTATATCTGTTTGTATCTGTTATGCATCAATGTTTGCATAAACGGCATTCTGTTCGATGAACTCACGACGTGGGCCAACATCCTCGCCCATCAGCATGGAGAATACGTAGTCAGCTGCTGCTGCATCCTCGATGGTAACCTGCTTGAGCAGACGTGTCTCGGGGTTCATGGTTGTCTCCCACAACTGCTCGGGGTTCATTTCACCAAGACCTTTGTAGCGCTGGGTGAACATGCCCTCTTCCTTGCCGCCATTGTATTTCTCCATGAAACGTAGACGGTCTTCCTCGGTATAGCAGTATTCCTCAACCTTGCCGATCTTGCAACGATACAGAGGCGGTGTGGCAATATACAGACGGCCATCGCGGATAAGCTGTGGCATGAAGCGGAAGAAGAGCGTCATCAGAAGGGTGTCGATGTGAGAACCATCGACATCGGCATCGGTCATGATGATGGTCTTGTAGTAACGCAGCTTGTCATAGTTGGCTTCCTTGTAGTCGTCGGGATTCAAACCGAACTTAACGCCCAATGCCTGGAAGATGTTGTTAACCTCTTCGTGCTCGAAGGCCTTGTTCCACATTACGCGCTCAACGTTGAAAATCTTACCACGGATGGGAAGGATGGCTTGGAAGTGACGGTTACGTCCCTGCTTGGCTGAACCGCCGGCAGAATCACCCTCGACGATGAAGAGCTCGCCTGCTGCGGG
>Ga0265298_10001908_pt1 | contig 30222 bp, 21 predicted proteins | sample AusTroGonzalo_MG_3_FD_193486 | JGI IMG/M metagenome (GOLD analysis project Ga0265298, IMG submission 193486) | Bovine rumen microbial communities from tropical cattle in Woodstock, Queensland, Australia - Gonzalo_01 | ecosystem: Host-associated > Mammals > Digestive system > Stomach > Rumen ...
AGCGCATACTGGGTGAATATTGGTATCGTGAGGGTGATTATGCAAAGGCTCAGGATCTGCTTACCAGTTACCTGGCACAGGATATAAGCTCGGATGTACGTTATGACAGGTATCTTTTGGGACTGGCATGTTTCAACAACGGCGATATGGACGGTGCCATAGAAAATCTGAGCAAAGTAGCCGAGTCAGATGACCAGATGGCACAGAACGCAAGCCTGCATGTAGGTCTGGCTGCTCTTAAGAAGGGCAACAAGGATATGGCGCGTATGGCGTTTGAACGTGCCGCTTCACTTCCCGGTAAGGATGATGTTAGAGAGCAGGCTCTCTATAACTACGCCATGATAATCCACGAGACCGCATACTCTCCGTTTGCCGAGTCCGTGACATCGTTTGAGCGTTTCCTGAATGAATTCCCCAGATCAAAGTACGCTGACAAGGTGAGCAGTTACCTGGTGGATGTGTATATGAGCACCACCAGTTATGATGCTGCACTGGCCTCTATAGACAAGATACAGAGCCCGGGTGCTTCCATCCTGGCTGCCAAGATGCAACTTCTTTACAACAAGGCTATGGACCAGATGGCCGCCGGGCAGTACGACAAGGTGCCTGACCTGCTGACATCGGTGATAGCTCTTGACAAGTATGACCACAATACTGCAGTTGAAGCTACATTCTGGCGTGGTGAGGCATATTACCGTCTGGCCGAACCTGTACGTGCCGAGGCTGATTACAGGCGCTATCTCGCATTGCTCTCATCAAAGGTCACTCCCAACAGCGGCCTCGCCAATTACGGCATCGGCTATATTCTGTATGACCGCCAGGATTATGGCAAGGCCGGCACTTCATTCAGAAGTGTGATAGAGACTGCTTCTGCAACGAAGGTAGGACCGGAGATACTGGCCGATGCATGCCTGCGTGCAGCCGACTGCATGTTCTATTCACGCCAGTACAACCAGGCCAAGGAGTATTACAGCATGGCCATGAACGTGAATGACAAGACCGGCGATTATGCACTTTACCAGACTGCATTGGTGAACGGACTTCAGCGTAACTATAAGCAGAAGATCCAGGATCTGGAGAGTCTTATTACCGGTTATCCGGCATCGGCTTATATGGCATCGGCCCTTTATGAGCAAGGCAGGGCATACCAGCAGACTGATGAGCCGGAGCAGGCTGTCAAGGCGTTCAGCCGCATAATAACTGATTATCCCAACTCTGACCTGGCACGCAAGGCGTCAGCTGAGACGGCACTCATCTACTATCAGACTGACCGATATGATGAGGCCATTAAGGCGTATAAGGATGTAATTGCCAAGTATCCCGGCAGCGATGAGGCCCGCACAGCCCTGGTTGACCTAAAGTCAATCTATGTAGAGAAGGGTGATGTAGATGAGTATGTGAACTATACCTCTACCGTTCAGGGGGCTGCACCCATTGCGGCTACAGAGCGTGATTCACTTTCATATACCGCTGCAGAGGGACTGTTCAGCCGCGGACAGAAGGCCGAGGCCAAGACTCGTTTTGAGGAGTATCTCAAGCAGTTCCCGGACGGTGCTTTCGCAGTGAACGCATGGTATTATCAGGGTTTGCTGCTTGAAGAGGAGAATGATTACGAAAAGGCGTATGAGAGCTTTATGCATGTGGCTGCTTATGAGAACAGCCGCTTCTCAGAGAGCGCTCTGGACCATGCAGCTGCAATGGCTTGGGGAGTGGGTGACTGGGAGACAGCCATGGATACATATATCCGCCTGTTTGACAAGACTACCGATGCCGAGCGTCAGCGCCGCAGCCTCTACTGCATCGTTAGCAGCGCCGGTAAGATTGAGGAACATGATGCCGTGCTTATGTATGCCGATAAGGCTCTGGGTACCCAGCTTTCACAGGAGCAGCGTACAGAGGTTACATACAGGAAAGCCAAGGCACTGCTTTCAGAAGGCAAGAGGGCTGATGCACGCCCGTTGCTTGAGGAACTTTCAAAGGACACCCGTTCGCAGTATGGAGCAGAGTCTGATTATCTGCTGGGCCAACTTCTGTTTGACAGCGGCGATGCCGCAGGGGCCGAGAAGGTTGTCATGGAGTTCATAAAAGAGGGTACGCCTCACATGTACTGGCTGGCACGCAGCTTTATCCTGCTCAGTGACATCTACAAGTCACAGGGTAAGGATGTGGAGGCAAGACAGTACCTGCTTTCGCTTAAGAACAACTATACTGAGAATGACGATATAGCGGATATGATTGCCGCAAGAATTGAATGATTCTGACTATGAAAAGATATATCACACTGGCTGTTATAGCCACATTCTGCTGGGGCGTTACAAGCGCTCAGCAGGAGGGTTTGCCTTCCAGGTCACTGACCATTGAGGGTGCCTACAACCCCACTATGACCAAGACGGAAAAGATAATGCCCGTTCCTCAAAGACCGGCTACAGAAAGGCATTCTGCTGCGGTGACTTATCTTACCGATCCTAATCCCATTACCCGTCAGGACCGCAAACCTATGGGTGCTTTCTCAGAGACATCGGATGATGTGAGATATGCCAGCTATGACGGATTTGTGCGCTTTGGATACGGACTCCGCAACAGTCATGACGGTGTGCTTGATTTCAACTGGCGTCTGTCTGACAGGGATGTATTCCATGTTGACGGATTACTTGATGCCTGGGCTTCAAAACCTGTGCCGGACTGGAAATCAAGGATGTTCAACGCTGATCTGAATGCAGTCTATTCACATAGGTTTGACCATTTTACGCTAAGTGTGAACGGAGCACTGGGACATTCGCACTTCAATTACAGGGAGGGCGTAAGTATGGATTCGGCAAAGGCCGTGCTTAGCAGTCTTCTCCAGAAAACCAGACGGGGAGCGTTCGGATTTGCGTTGGACGGTCAGTCCGATGAACTGGTATGGCATTTCAAGGCCGGAATGGAGTTCCTGTCGCGTAACGGTCTGGATTTAGCAGGTACCATGAGGACCAACAAGGAGCGACTGATACGTATCGAAGGCGGAGCCGCACTGCCTCTGCTTGACGGAACCGGTGGATTGGATTACATACAGAAGACCGCCCTTTATGATTGGGAGGGCTTGTACGGATGTAACTACGGAGGATTCACCACGCTTACCTTCTCACCGTACTGGAAAAAGACATGGGGAGAACTTGATACGCGTCTGGGCCTTAATGTCGATATCCGTACTGCGGCGGGATATAAGTTCCTGTTATCACCCATGGCAACCGCACAGTATAATATGAGTGACAGGGTAAAACTGTTTGCGGGTGTTACCGGAGGTTTGGAGGACCATAATATGCGTACCCTTGCAGCAATCTCGCCATATTGGTCAGAGGTTGAGCGGATCAGGGACGGATATACTCTGACAAACGCATTCTTGGGAGCGTCATTCAGCCAGGGAACCTGGCTCACACTGTCTGCCAAGGCAGGATACCGTCATGTCATTGATGACCTTTTCCAGACGGTTCAGGACAGCCTGATAGTGACATCGCTTCTGGTCCAGGAGGCATCGGATGTCCTGTATGCACGTCTTGATGCCGATATGCAGTTTACTGAGAAGGCTCAGGTAAGGATGGATGTGACATATTCAAAATATACCGGCAAATATGGTGCCGGCAGTCTGATGTTCAAGCCTGTGCTTGACGCTTCGGTGTTTGGCCGCGTGAACATCATTCCCGGACTGGACGCATTGCTCACCTATCGTCATATAACTTATCACAAGATAGACGGAGTCAGGATGCATTCAGTGAACGATGTAGGTCTTACCTTTGACTATGATTTCAGACCCAACCTTTCATTCTATCTTACAGGCAGTCGTCTGGCCGGTGGTGACTATTGCTACTACGCAGGTTACCGGGCAATCAAGCCGGCCGTATTGTTAGGTGTCACCTACCGCTTCTGAGAATCCCTTTTTTATTAATTATTATAATTAATAAGGTTAACGGACGGATTTTTTTCTGTCCGTTGGCTTTTTCTATGTCTTTTTTTTGTTCTACTTTTGCCGCGCCTTAGGGCATATAATTAGTAAATATCATGCAAAAGAATCTTGTTATTGTTGAGTCTCCGGCCAAGGCCAAGACAATTGAGAAGTTTTTAGGTTCTGACTATAAGGTTATGTCAAGTTACGGACATATCTGTGACCTGAAGAAGAAAGACCTGAGCATAAACATAGATACGTTTGAACCCATATACGAGATACCTTCAGACAAGAAGAAGGTTGTAAGTGAACTCAAGGAGGCAGCCAAGAAAGCAGAGATGGTCTGGCTTGCATCCGATGAGGACCGCGAGGGAGAGGCCATCAGCTGGCATCTGTTTGAGACCCTGGGACTCAAGCCCGAGAAGACCAAGCGTATCGTCTTCCATGAGATAACCAAGAACGCCATACTGCATGCTATCGAAACCCCGCGTGACATCGATACCAATCTGGTATATGCACAGCAGGCACGCCGCGTGCTGGACCGCATAGTAGGTTTCAAACTTTCACCTATCCTGTGGCGTAAGGTAAAACCGTCACTTTCAGCCGGCCGTGTGCAGTCTGTAGCCGTACGTCTTATAGTTGAGCGCGAGCGTGAGATCAAGGACTTTGTTCCTGAAGCATCATACAAGGTAGTGGCCATATTCAAGTTTGACGCAGATGGTACCACACACGATGTACGTGCTGATTACAGCGTACGTTTCAAGACAAAGAAGGAGGCCCAGGCATTCCTTGAGAAGTGCAAGGATGCCCAGTTTACGGTAAGTGATATATCGACAAAGCCTATCCGCAAGATTCCTGCACCTCCTTTCACTACATCTACCATGCAGCAGGAGGCTACCCGCAAGTTCGGGTTTACGGTGATGCAGACCATGATGCTGGCACAGCGTCTTTATGAGTCAGGTAAGATCACCTACATGCGTACTGACTCTGTGAACCTCTCTACACTCTGCATTGATTCCTGCCGTAAGGTGATAAGCGAGTCAATGGGTGACGAGTATGTAAAGAGCCGTCAGTATACTCAGAAAGCCAAGGGTGCACAGGAGGCTCATGAAGCCATCCGTCCTACATATATGGACAACCAGTCAATTGACGGAACCGCTCCTGAGAAACGTCTTTATGAACTTATCTGGAAGCGCACCATCGCATCTCAGATGGCTGATGCCGAGATAGAGAAGACAACGGTATCAATAACATCTCCCCAGTTGGAAGGTGAGTTCTCAGTATCCGGTGAGACAGTCAAATTTGACGGTTTCCTCAAGGTATATCGTGAGACCCGTGATGATGACACCGAGCAGAATGAAGTCCAGGGGCTGCCTGAGTTCAAGAAGGGTGCCAAGCTGCAGTTTACACAGATATCGGCATTTGAGCGTTTCACACAGCATCCGCAGCGTTTCAATGAGGCTGCCCTGGTGCACAAGATGGAGGAACTGGGAATAGGCCGTCCTTCAACTTATGCTCCTACCATCGGAACCATACAGCAGCGCGAGTATGTGTTGCGTGAGGATATAGAAGGTACCAAGCGTGAGTGTGACATGCTGCGTCTGGAGAACGGTGAGATAAAGGAACAGACAATCACTGAGGTTTACGGTACTGAGAAGTCCAAGCTTGTTCCTACTGACATAGGTATGGTGGTGAACGATTTCCTTATAGATTATTTCCCGGATATCATGAACTATAACTTTACCGCTCAGGTAGAGAAGGAGTTTGATGATATAGCCGAGGGCGATAAGCAGTGGAAGGATGTAATCAGCACCTTCTATGACAAGTTCAGCCCGTCAGTCAACAACGCTATGACCATCAAGAATGAGCATAAGGTTGGAGAGCGCGTTCTTGGAACCGATCCCATATCAGGCAAGCCCGTATCAGTCAAGATAGGCCGTTATGGTCCTATCGTACAGATAGGCACTGCTGAGGATGAGGACAAACCCCGTTTTGCCCAGATGAAGAAGGGACAGACCATCGAGACCATCACTCTTGATGAGGCCCTTGAGCTGTTCCGTCTGCCGCGCACTCTCGGAGAGTTTGAAGGTAATACGGTTAGTATCGGTACAGGCCGATTCGGTCCATATATCCGTCATGACAAGTTCTACGTATCATTGAACGGTGTGGCTGATCCTCTTACCATCACTCTTGAAGAGGCTGTCAGGATGATTCAGGAAAAGCGTGACGCAGAGTCAAAGAAGGTTCTCAAGACCTTTGCCGGTAATAAGGAGCTTGAGGTCATGAACGGCCGTTACGGGGCTTATATAGCATACCAGGGAAGCAACTATAAGATTCCCAAGAATGTGGAGCCCTCTTCATTGAGCGAAGACGAGTGCATGGATATCATCAAGCGTCAGATTGAGAAGACCGGCTCAGCTCCCAAGCGCCGTATATTCAAGACCAAGAAATGACAAGGGTTTTCCTTATGGGCTTCATGGGGGCTGGCAAGACCACCCTCGGCAAGGCTTTGGCTAAGGACCTTGGAATCTCTTTCATAGACCTGGACCAGTATATTGAATGCAGGTTCATGAAGAGCGTGAGTCAGATATTCGCCCTTAAGGGTGAACAGGGATTCCGCGAGATAGAGAGCCGTATGCTGCGTGAAGTGGGTGAGTTCGATGACGTGATAGTGTCATGCGGCGGATCAACTCCTTTGATAGGCGACAATATGGACTTTATGCTTGAGCACGGACAGACGGTTTATCTTAAATGTGACAATGAAACGCTGTTGCGTCGTCTCAAGGTAGCCCGTTCACAGCGTCCGCTCATAGCATCCAAGACTGATGATGAACTGGCAGCTTTCATTGAGAGCGAGACCGCACGCCGCGAGCCCGGCTATCTTAAGGCTGAGTTCATCTGCCCCGGTGACCGTCTGGAGTCGCGTGACCAGATATCGGATACCGTATCTTATTTGAAACAACTTTTGGACCTTAAGAAAGATTGACCATATATGAAACAGTCACTTGTCATTGTGAAGGTGGGCGGCAAGATCGTTGAGCAGCCCGAGACTCTGGAGCGTCTGCTCAAGGATTTCAAGGCTATACCCGGAGCCAAGCTTCTGGTGCACGGAGGTGGCCGCTCGGCAACAGCCATGGCCAGCCGTCTGGGCATTGAGAGTAAGATGGTTGACGGCCGTCGTATAACCGATGCCGATATGCTGGACGTAGTGACTATGGTCTATGGAGGTCTGGTAAACAAGAATATCGTAGCCAAACTGCAGGCTCAGGGTATCAACGCCATCGGACTAACCGGTACGGATTGTAATGTCATGTGTTCCGATAAGCGCCCCGTCAAGGATATAGACTACGGTTTTGTAGGTGATGTAAAGTCTGTGAATGCAGAGTTCCTTTCATCTCTGATAGAACAGGGTATAGTTCCTGTTCTGGCTCCGCTTACACATGACGGAAAGGGACAGCTTCTCAACACCAATGCCGATACCATTGCAGGTGAGGCCGCAAAGGCTCTGGCATCATACTTTAAGGTTACCCTGATATTCTGTTTTGAGAAACCGGGAGTGCTGCTGCATGAAGATGATGATAACAGCGTCATTCCCTATATATCATACTATGATTTCCCGCGCCTGGTGCAGGACGGCACCATAAGCGGAGGCATGATTCCCAAGATTCAGAACGCCTTCAACGCACTCCAAGCCGGAGTATCATCGGTCCTGATAACTCAGGCCGAGTCACTCGACAAGCTCACCGGTACTACTATCGCCCTGTGATTCCTCCACAACTGCGGCTTGCTGGAGTTCCTGCTCTTTCCTGATTTTGGCGTAGTATCTTACAATCCAGATACATGAAACCGTTGAAATGAGAACGAATGATATGAACAGTATCATGCCTAAAGTACTGTTCAGACTCAAGTTGCTCTCAATTCCTGCACTCATCAATAAGAATGAAACGGTGTTGTTGATTATGTGAATGCAGATGGGGACGAGCAGGCTTCCTGTCTTACAGTATACCCAGCCCAGGAAAATACCCGCCGGCATTGCGAATACAATCTGTATGGGATTGCCATGAATGATAGCGAATAGGGCGGATGAGATTATGATACCCCACCACATGCTCTTGGTGGCCTTGGCCATCTCCTTGAGAATGACGCGACGCATTATCATCTCTTCCATTATGGGGCCTACTATGCAAATGCCCAGGAATCCGGACACCGTCCCTGCCATAGACTGGAACAATTCCTCAAGATTGTTTGGAATGTCAAACTGTGAAGACACAAGTTCTACGGCATACATTCCGGTCATGGCAAATATGATTGAAATCAAAAGCACATTGGCAGGAACTCTCTTGAACAGTTCCTTAATGCTGCAGTACTTCAGTAACAGGAGAACCACAATGACCAGAAAGTCTGATACCAGAAGGGCAGGACCAGCCACTGCGTATATTGCATCCTTCATGTCCAATCCCTGAACAATACCGGCAATAACGAAAATGATCGTTATCAGGATCTGTGCGACCAGGTAGATTCCGATAGATACAAGTGTTCTTTTGATTTTCATATTATCTGATATTTAAAGTCTGTCTAACCTTGTTGCGGTCGGCTTCAAGCTGGGCGGCCAGTTCCTGTGGTGAACCGAACCGCTTTTCCGGGCGCAGGAAATCAACGAATTCCAGAGTCAGCTCATGGAAATATATGTCGCGGTCAAACCCAAGCAGGTGTGCCTCGATTGTACGGGCTGTCCCTTCAAACGTGGGACGGAAACCTATGTTGAGCATGGCTGGCCAAGTCTCTCCGTCCACCTTTGCCAAAGCTGAATATACTCCGTCGGCCGGAATCTGCATGAACTCGCAGTAAGGCCCCAGGTTTGCGGTGGGGAATCCCATCTTGCGCCCGTTCTGGAGTCCGTGTATGACGGTGCCGCTTATGGTGTAACGGTATCCCAGCATGGCGTTCGCAGCCTTGACATTGCCGGCCACAAGCTCCCTCCTTATCCTTGAACTGCTTACGGGTGCACCTTCATACAGATATGCATCGGCAGGTATTACCTCCATGCCTATTCTGTCACCTATTATGCGGTAGTCATCGGCGGTAAGACTGGTGTCATGTCCGAAATGATGGTCATAACCTACAAGAAGCGTGCTTACGCCAAGCTTTTTCTGCAGAAAATCGGCCATGAACGTCTCGGCATCCATAGCAGCCAGAGCCGTTGTGAAGTGAAGCGGGAAGCAGTAGTCTATACCGGTCTGTTTGAGTTGGCGCATCTTGTCATCCGGAGTGGAGAGCAGACGCGGGCGGTAATCAGACTGCAGTATCTGGCGCGGATGTTCTGGGAATGTCACGGCCATGCTTTTGAGCCCGCGACCGGCGGCGATGACCTTAAGTTCCTCCAAAAGGTGCACGTGACCCAGGTGGACTCCGTCAAAGAATCCTATGGTTGCGGCGTATCTGTTGCTCTCGGGAACGGGTATGGTCATGCCTTTATCGTTTAGACTGCAAAAGTAATCAAGATAAGCGGGGCGGAGGAATTTTTTAGCCCAAAACTTTGCTAATTCGGGTTAATGAAGTACTTTTGCACCCGAATGAAGCAGTCGGCTACGGCCGATGATTCTTTCTTCGGGCTTTTAGCTCAGTTGGTTAGAGCAACAGACTCATAATCTGGAGGTCCTAGGTTCAAGCCCTAGATGGCCCACGTAACCGTCCAATCAATTGGGCGGTTTCTTTTTGTAGGTTTTTCGGACCCTCCGGGTCCTCAACAAGCTTCGCAGTCAAGCCCTAGATAATTCACGAATTTTTTTCGTTAGGATTTTGGAAACGAGAAGAAATAGTTTTATGTTTGCATTTCAGATTGAATCAATCCGAATATGAAAAGACTTACCAAAAAGGAGGAGGTAATAATGAACTGGTTCTGGGATAAGGGACCTTTGTTCGTGAAAGAACTCCTGGAGTTCTATCCCGACCCCAAACCTCATTTCAATACCCTCTCAACCCAGGTTCGAACGCTCGAATCAAACGGGTATCTCAAGCATGACTCTTTCAGCGGCTCCTATCAATACTATCCGGCCCTAAGCCGTAAGGAATATAGCGAAATGAGTTTGGACAATCTCATCGGCAAGTGTTTCAACAAATCCTATCTGAGTGCGGTCTCGGCTCTGGTCAGAGAAGACAAGATAACCATAGATGAACTCAAGGAGCTGATTGAACAGATCGAACGGGGCAAGGAGCCATAAACAGTTCAACTTTAGAAATCTTCTCATCCTAACCTTTTCCAATGATTTTCCTGTTTGCTACAAATACCGTCCTGGTAACAGCTTTTCTGACTTATCAGTTCAAGGTGGCCCTGATCCTGGCCTGTTTCTATCTCTTATATCGCCTGCTATTGAGCAAGGAGACGTTCCATAAACTGAACCGATGCCTGCTCAACGGTATGCTTATTGTATCTTTCATTCTCCCCTTCTGTGTAATCACCATTCACCGTTACGTGCCTCAGGATGTCACAGAGACGATTGAGCCTATTGAACGGGCAAACTCCGTGTCGGCTCCTTTTACGGCAATTCAGGATTTACAGGCTGTTCCAGACTTGAAGCCGGAGATACGGAATACTGACGTAACAGCCTCCGCGGCAACCCAACCAGGTCCGGAAAGGCCGGTAAACCTGTGGGCGGTTACCTTTGCCGTATGGCTTGCGGGTGTGGCTTTCCACATCATTCGTATAATGCTTTCAGCCATTCAAGTGAAACGTCTCGTCAAATCAGGCTGTGAGGTCTGTTCTGACGGCAATGTCCATGTCTATGTCCTGGACAAATGTATATCTCCGTTCAGTTGGTTCAACAGGATTGTGATTTCGCTCGATGATTATGAATCGGCAAACAGCAGTGTTATTATCGACCATGAGATGGCACATGTCCGTTTGGGGCACTCATATGACAGCCTGATGGTTGATATCCTATCAGCTATGCAATGGTTCAACCCGGTAACCGCGATGTTGCGTAATGACCTGAAGGATGTGCACGAATACCAGGTTGACGGATGTGTCCTGGATGACGGCTTTGATGCCAGGGAGTATCAGTATATGCTGTTGGGAAAGGTTGCCTCAATGAGTGGATACAGTGTGACAAACCACTTCATAAAACAGAATCTTTCCGACAGGATAAAGATGATGAACCGTAAGGAGTCTAAGTCTTCAAGGGCATTGAAGGCTCTTTATGCACCCCTGCTTGCCGGTATTGTGATCATGTCGCTGGCGGTTACCGTTTATGACTGCAAGCCGTCAAATGGTGGCGGCCGTAACGTTGACGTGCTGCGTGATTCCATGCAGATACTTGATGATATTTACGGCCAGGGTAAGTTCAACCGCTTTCCATGGGAGAGCGGAGCCGTATGGCTGACAGAAGGTGATACTGTGATAGTGCGTACCGGAGATGGGGTTGAGGCAGTGATGAAACCCCGTGAGGTTGCTGATTACCTGCTTGATTACAAGGATTTCAGCACACACCGCATAACCATAATCCTGTCTAGACTGGATGGGGATCAGACAGAAACCGGTCTGTTGCGAGCCCGTCCGTTGGTGGATATGCTGAATGAGGTGGGTATCCGTACCCTTGTGGTCAAGAGTGACGCCGAGTGGTTTGAGGCATATTACTCTACCTATAGATACGGTCGCATCTATACGTTGCGGAAAGGTGTCTATGAATTAGATCACAACGGGCTTATTGTACATGGAACACCTGATGAACTTTCAGATTGGATCGAGGCGCTTGATATTGAGTACATGGCTTTCTTTCCCGATGAGATTATGCCTTGGTCTGATGCATCAACCATGATGAAGGCGGCCTATGAACGCGGAAGCCGCACTTTCTCCATCTGCGTTTATGATTCGGATAATTCAATGTCGGTCCTGGCCCGACAAAAAGCCAGTGGCCGGTTGAGCCGTGAGAACAAGGCTGATGGTTATTACCGAATCACGATCCTTCCCGTAAAGCGTAATCTGGACAATGAGTTCAGAGGCAAGACGGTTATGGATGTTGAGCGCAGGATAAGGGGAGAGTATACCGATGACTATATTTCCAAGGCCCAAAAGGTGGTGAATAACCCACCTGTATTGAACGGCAAAAATGTGTATAAGGTTGTATTCTGCCAAGACGAGTTGGTGGTAATATTCCGAAACGGAGGCATGAATAGGAATACATGGTACAGACCGGATGTGACGGATAATTTGGAACATAAAATCATTGCAGACGGTAAGGAGTATAGGTTCCTGCGTGAAGAAGGATTCCAGAACTTCTCTGATTATCCGTGGAATGATGACTATAACTATGCCAACGGCTCGTTTTTCTGGGTGCCTGAGAAGGGCTATTTTTACAGTGCCGATGTATACGAGGCAGTACCTGATGATGACAAATCTTTGATTTAATTGAATTGGACAAAATGCGTATCTTTGTTCCCGTATGAGAATTAAAGGGATCATCCGCGTATTGCTGGCATCGGTCATTCTGATGCTGCCGCTTCAGAGTATTTATTCCCAGTGGGGTAGTACTGTAAACCTGTATGTCCAAAGAGAGGACCAGCCGGATGGCGGAATATTCCTGCCGGCTCCTCCTGATACCAGTGACGTTGCCTATTACGATGATTTCGTGCAGTGGCAGTGGGGAAAAACCATCAGGCCTACGGAACGTGGAGAGCGCGCCAGCCAGGAGTCTGCGTCAAGTACCACTGAGATGGCCAGGATATTCTCAGAGGCGCTGGGTTTCAGGATAAGCCGCACCGAGACGCCTGCCATTTACAATCTAATGTCACGCAGTTATCACACGGCCGAGCAGGCATCAAAGAATCCCAAGGAGAAGTACATGCGCATCCGTCCGGTAATCCAGTTCAACGAGTTGCCTACGGGGCAGTCTGACCGTTTGGAGAGCCTGCGTACCAGCGGATCCTATCCGTCCGGACATACCACAAGGGGAATGGCTACTGCCTTGATCCTTGCTGAGATGGCTCCGGAGTATCAGGATACCATCCTGCGCCGCGGATTTGAGTATGGTGAGAGCCGTGTTATTGTGTCGGCTCATTATCAGAGTGACGTGAACGCCGGTTACATGTGCGGTGCGGCTTGTGTGGCAGCCATGCATTCAGTTCCCGATTTCATGACCGATATGGAGGCTGCCCGTGCCGAGTATTATGAGAAGTCTGGCCGTAAGCCTGATAACGGTACCGGTTATCCTGACGGTTTGAGAATACTGAACCAGGCTGTGGATACGGCCAGCAACCGGTACTTTGGTGATGTAGCCCTATACTTTGCCGCCAAGAAAGAACGTGATACAGAGCGTGGCGCACAGGCTAGGGCAGATGCCGATTGCAATGTTGAGGCAATCCTTAAAACGTTTTCTGCTCCTTGCGGGATGAATCTGGATGCCGGGAAAACACCAGCGTTGATGGCATTGATCAAAGCGGCTTTGGATGCGCTTGATCAGAATTCCAAAGATTTGTCAGGTAAGGCACAATTCCGAAAACGTCCGTATGTCCAGTTGGGGGAGGCTCCGTTTGCGGGTGGTAACGATGCTACAGTTTCATCATATCCGTCAGCAGAGTCTGAGATTGGCTGGGGCATAGCGCTGATTCTTACTGAGATCGCACCTTCAAAAGCCAATGATATTCTGACCCGCGGATACCAGATGGGTTACAGCGGTGTCATTACAGGCCAACATTGGGCTACAGATATCATGGCAGCCAGAATCATGGCAGCCGGAGTAGTGGCCAGGCTTCATGCTGACCCTGAGTTCAGAAAGCTGTTGGAGAAAGCCAGGAACGAGTATTCTAACGGTTGAAAAGTTAAGCCGTAGGGATTGGGAAGACTGCCTTTAAATTTGTATCTTCGCTGAATTTAAAACCGGTGGAGATAATGGCAGATGATACAATATCCGTAATCGCGGTCAGGACGGCCAGGGACCTGCGCAGGTTCGCACGTTTCAACGTGCAGCTTTACAGGAATCACCCGTATGCCGTGCCTGACCTGATAAGCGATACCAAGAACTCTTTTAGACCTAAACGTAACGCTGCACTTGAATTCTGTGAGGCGCAGCCTTTCATTGCCCTTAAGGACGGTAAGGTGGTGGGCCGTGTGGCAGCCATCATCAACGGCAAGGCAAATGATGCATGGAAGGTAAAGACTGTAAGATTCGGTTGGATAGATTTCATCGATGACATAAACGTTTCCCGGGCTCTTCTTGATGCCGTGTCGGCTTGGGGTAAGGAACGTGGGATGGACCGTCTTGAGGGGCCTTTCGGTTTTACTGATTTTGATCCTGAGGGAATGTTGACTGACGGCTTTGACCTGATGGGAACCATGGCCACCATCTACAACTATCCCTACTATCCCAAGCACATGGAGCAGTTGGGGCTCAAGCCGTCGGCCGAGTGGGTTGAGCGGCACATTCCCTACAACACGCTGCCCGAGAAGATGGAGCGCATAGGCAAGATTGTGCTGGACCGATACAACCTCCATGTAGACAAACTTGAGCACAGTAAGAGTGTTGAGGCCAAGAAATATGCCCATAAGCTGTTTCATCTGGTCAATGAGGCATATGCTCCGTTGTACGGATACTCGGCATTCTCGGACAGACAGATAGATGATTTTGCCCGCAAGTTTGTTCCGCTTCTGGACAAACGTTTTGCGGCGTTCGTGCTTGACAAGGATGATAATCTTGTGGCCGGAGCTCTAACCATGACATCCATAGCGTGTGCATTGCAGAAGGCTCAGGGCCGCCTGTTCCCGTTTGGCTGGTGGCACATAATCAAGGCACTCAAGATCAAGCGCGACAATATTGTGGAGTTCCTGTTCATAGCCGTCAAGCCGGAGTACCAGAACAAGGGTATCAACGCAGTACCGTTTACCATACTCAATCCCGTTCTGGCTGATATGGGATACAAACTTGCCGAGACTAACCCGGAACTGGTTGACAACAGGAAGGTTCAGAGCCAGTGGTCGTACTATGACGGGGTAAAGATAGTGCGCCGCAGGGCGGTCTTTTTCAAGTCCATCTGATTTAATTTTGTTATGAGATAAGTATAATAAAGATATATGGCAGACACTGAAGAATTATTTGACCCGCAGACACCTCAGGTGCAGTACAACGAGGACAATATCCGCCACATGGACGATATGGAGCATATCCGTACCCGTCCCGGTATGTACATAGGTAAACTGGGCGACGGATCGGCCGCCGATGACGGAATCTACGTGCTGCTCAAGGAGATCATTGACAACAGCGTCGATGAGTTCCGCATGAATACCGGCAAGCGCATAGAGATAGACCTGTCTGATGTCGGCCGTGTAATTGTGCGCGACTACGGACGCGGTATTCCTCAGGGCAAACTTGTCGAGGCGGTCAGCATGCTAAATACCGGCGGTAAGTTTGACAGCAAGGCTTTCAAGAAGAGCGTAGGTCTGAACGGTGTCGGCCTTAAGGCTGTGAATGCGTTGAGCCACTACTTTGAGGTGAGCAGCTGGCGTGACGGTCAGGTCCGCACTCTCAAGTTCGAGCGCGGAAAGCTTCAGTCCGATGAGACCCGCCCCAGTGCCGATGAGCACGGAACCCAGGTTATCTTTGAGCCCGACAACGACCTGTTTGTGGGCTATCAGTTCCGTCCTGCCATCATCGAGACCATGCTGCGCAATTACTCCTATCTGAACACCGGCCTTACAATCATGTACAACGGCCAGCGTTTTGTGTCACGCAACGGTCTTGAGGACCTGCTCATGGAGCGTATGAGCGCACAGAGTCTCTATCCCATCATACATCTTCAGGGAACGGACATAGAGATTGCATTTACCCATACAAACCAGTACGGCGAGGAGTACTACTCATTCGTAAACGGTCAGTATACATCACAGGGTGGTACTCACCAGAGCGCCTTCAAGGAGCATATAGCCCGTACCATCAAGGAGTTCTACGGAAAGAACTTCGAGCTGGGCGATGTACGTAACGGCATAGTGGCCGCCATAGCCCTGAACGTAGAGGAGCCGGTGTTTGAGAGCCAGACCAAGATCAAGCTGGGCTCAACCACCATGAGTCCTAACGGAGGTGTGTCACTCAACAAGTTTGTGGGTGATTTCATCAAGAAGGAGGTCGATGACCTGTTGCACAAGGATGCCGAGGTGGCCGATGTCCTGCTCAAGAAGATCCTTGAGTCCGAGAAGGAGCGCAAGGAGATAGCCGGCATAACCAAGCAGGCTCGCGAGCGCGCCAAGAAGGCCAACCTGCACAACCGTAAGCTGGCTGACTGCCGCATCCACCTGAACGATGCCCGCGGTGACCGACAGGAGGAGAGCTGCATCTTCATCACTGAGGGTGACTCTGCAAGCGGATCCATCACCAAGAGCCGTGACGTGAACACCCAGGCTGTATTCAGCCTTCGCGGTAAGCCGCTTAACTGCTACGGCCTTACCAAGAAGGTGGTTTATGAGAATGAGGAGTTCAACCTGCTGCAGGCAGCCCTCAACATAGAGGAGGGTCTGGATGATTTGCGTTACAACAAGATAATTGTGGCAACCGATGCCGATGTGGACGGTATGCACATACGTCTGCTCATGATAACCTTCTTCCTGCAGTTCTTCCCCGAGTTGATAAGGAAAGGTCATGTATACATACTGCAGACCCCGCTGTTCCGCGTGCGCAACAAACGCAAGAAGAAAAAAGGCCCCGCCGCCCATGTGGACGGAGTGGTTACAGAGAAGGGAGAGTTTGAGACCATCTACTGCTACACAGATGAGGAGCGTAAGCAGGCCATAGAGAAACTCTCGCCCAACCCCGAGATAACCCGATTCAAAGGACTGGGTGAGATATCTCCCGATGAGTTCAAGAACTTTATCGGCCCCGATATGCGTCTGGAGCTGGTAACTCTCAAGAAGACTGATGCGGTTGATGACCTACTCTCTTTCTATATGGGCAAGAATACAATGGAGCGTCAGAACTTTATCATTGACAACCTGGTAGTTGAGGAGGACCGTGTCGAGGAGGATGAAGGTGAGAAATTCTAAACTTTAAGGACTATGAAACTGTTTTTCCCGGGATCGTTTGATCCCTTCACGATAGGACATGCAGACCTGGTTGAGCGCGCTCTCAATCTGGGATGCGAGGTGGTGATAGCTGTAGGCATAAATGAGGAGAAAAAGCCTATGTTCAGTACTGCGAAGCGCCTTGAAGCTATTCGTGGCTACTACAAGGGCTACTCCCGCGTAAGCGTCATAGAGTACAAAGGTCTCACGGTTGATGCAGTGCGCGAGAACGGCTGTAACGCCATACTCCGCGGCATCCGCTCTGTCACTGATTATGACAAGGAGCGTAACCTGGCGGATATCAACCGTTCCATAGACGGAGTTGAGACGGTACTGCTGGTTTCCAGCCCCAGTGTCCAGCACGTGAGCAGCAGTCTGGTCCGTGAACTAATATCATTCGGCCGTAATGCCGATGACTTAATGATTGATACTTTCAAATGATAGTTATGAAAAGGATAAATATTCTCTTTGCGGCAATGCTGATGCCGTCTTTGCTGATGGCTCAGCCAGGCCGTATAGGCCAGCCCCAGCAGCAGCGTCAGCCGCAGCCACAGATGCAGCCACAGATGCAACGCCAACCTCAGATGGCGCCACAGGCCACATCAATTGATGCTGAACTTCAGAAACTGCTGGTGGCCGAGGGCGCCATATCAGCCCTTTATGTTGAGGATGTGGATGAGAAGAAAATAGTGGAACAGGCTATCAAGGGTATGCTTGAGGAGCTTGATCCGCACTCCACTTACCTGACTCCTGAGGAGAATGATAAGTCAAACGAGACGCTGATGGGTTCGTTTGAGGGTATAGGCGTTCAGTTCAATATGGTTGAGGATACGCTGTTCATCGTGCAGCCCATTCCGGACGGCCCGTCTGAGAGGGTGGGCATTATGGCCGGTGACCGCATAGTGACCGTAAACGATACGGCCATTGCAGGCGTTAAGATGTCCCAGGAGTCAATAATGAAACGTCTGCGCGGGCCTAAGGGAACCAAGGTGGATCTGGGTATCAACCGCCGCGGCGTAAATGAACTGCTTCACTTTATTGTAACCCGTGACAAGATTCCCGTAAACACCGTTGACGCCGCTTACATGATCCGTCCTGGCATAGGTTATATAAAGATATCCAGTTTTGGAGCAACTACTGTCGAGGAGTTTGAATCCAAACTCTCCGAACTTAGAGGCAAGGGTGCCACACAACTCATACTTGACCTGCAGGGAAACGGAGGAGGTTTGCTTATGGCTGCCGTAGGTATGGCCAATGAATTCCTGGGCCGTGACCAGATGGTGGTTTACACCGAGGGCAAGCGCTCTCCCCGCAGCGGTTATCTGGCCGATGGACGCGGGCGTTTCCGTGACGGCAAGTTGGTGGTCCTGATTGACGAGTACTCGGCCTCGGCCAGTGAGATCGTATCGGGTGCCGTGCAGGACTGGGACCGCGCCACTATCGTAGGCCGCCGTTCTTTCGGCAAGGGTCTGGTTCAGCGTCCCATCGAGTTTCATGACGGTTCACTTATACGTCTTACCGTAGCCAAGTACTACACACCTGTAGGCCGATGCATACAGAAGCCTTACGGCAAGGATGTGGATTATGGCGATGATATCATTGAACGTCTGCACCACGGTGAACTGACCAACAGGGACAGCATTCATTTCCCGGATTCACTCAAGTACAGCACCAAGATAGAGCATCGTACGGTTTACGGCGGCGGCGGAATAATGCCGGATATATTCGTTCCGCTTGATACCACCCGTACCAACCAGTATTACCGCAACGTGACTGCCAAGAACGTAGTGCTCAACACCTCGTTGCAGTATGCTGAGCGCAACCGTCGTCAGATCCAGCGCCGGTTCAGGACATTTGAGGAGTTTAACCGCGGATATGAGATAGGTCCGGATGTACTCAGACTGTTCCTGGATAAGGCAAAGGATGCCAAGGTGGAGTATGACGAGACGCAATATCAGGAGTGCCTGCCTATATTCAAGACACAGCTCAAGGCAACGATAGCCCGTCTGATATGGGGAATGAATGCCTATTATCAGGTTATTCAGGATTTGGACGAGACAATCCAGCGGGCTGTGAAGTTTATGGAGACGGGCGAGTAGCGGTGTTACGTTTTTTTTGTATGTTTGTGGGCTGATAAACAGGAATAACCAAAATTATTAATCAATAAAAACATTTTTATGGCAAACGAAGTTACAAACGGCTATTACAAGCTGAGTTGGGGACAGAGAATCAGTTTCGGTGTAGGTGACCTCGCTCAGAATCTTATTTTCCAGACGGTTGCATGTTTCCTGATGCTGTACCTGTGTACGGTACTGAAAATCAATCCGGGATTTGTAAGTGGACTTATCCTTGCAGTAAGACTCCTTGACTGTTTCTGGAGCCCCGTAGTAGGAAAATACATTGATAACCACAATCCTAAGTTAGGAAAGTATCGTACATACCTTCTTTATGGTGGTATTCCTCTTACAATTGCCGCTACATGCCTGATGCTCCCCGCTGCAGCTTCATGGGCTATGGGTTGGAAGATAGCTTATGCTACAATCAGCTACACCCTGCTCAGCATGATCTACTCAGTGGTTAATATACCTTATGGCTCTATCATGGCTTCTATGACCCGTGATAATGATGAGGTGCTTATCCTAACCTCAACCCGTATGGTATGCGCAAATATCGGCCAGATTGTGGTACAGGCCGGTTTCCCCATCGGACTTGCAATGACCGTGGGAATCGCAGTAGACTGGAACCAGGCTGTGTTCATGGCTATCGGCACCATTCCTGCTTTCATTATCCTGCCTTTGCTTCCCGTTTTGAAGAAACTGTTCGGAAAGAAAGGCCTTTATTATCTGCTCCTGTGTGTAGGTCTTGTAGGATTCATCACACTGTTCATAATCGGCAAGTTCTTTGATGTTCAGAAATGCAATGTGATTGTTCAGGGTGCAAAAGTCCTGACCGGTGTAGGTCTGCTGGTAGGTTCACTTATGTGGGCTCTGGTTCCTGAGGTAATCACCGATGCCGAGTACCGTACCGGTAACCGTCCTGCCGCTACCGTCAACGCTCTGGCAGGTGTTGCTTTCAAGGCCGGTTTCTCACTTGCAGGCTTCATTACCCCTTGGGCTATGAATATGATTGGTTTTAACCTGGCCAGCGAGGAGTCATCACTGCCTACTGTTCCCAAGGCTTGGTTTACAGTTACATTTATATTTGCCATTGTAGGATTCCTGCTTCTTCTCCTCTGCTTCCTGGGTACCAAGGAGAACATCACCACCACACCAGAGAAGCCTGTTTCATTCAAGGAGATGTGGGAAGAGTTCAAGGCAAACAAGTGCCTGCAGCTGGTGCTGAGCATCTTTATCGTTGTGTTCCTGGCATCATTCATCAGCGCACCTGTAAATGCTTATTATACTCACATTAGTGATTATAATCCGACTGTGCAGAATGCAATCCTTGTGTTCACCACTATTATTCCTGCTATCCTTCTGGTAGTTGTGGCATATCTGGTATTCAAGTATCCTCTCACTGATGAAAGACTTGATGAGATGAACAAGGAGATTGAGGCAAAACACGCCGCAAAGAAATAATAATCATACAGATTAACATAGGAGCCGGTTCTGAGAAGGACCGGTTCTTTTTTTGCCAATTAGTGTTAATTATTGCATCTGATTGTATAACTTCGCACCCCGATATGAAAATAGGTTGGTCATCAAACAGGAAATCGGGGTTGTTCGCTCTGCTGGTTGCAGTGTCCGTCTTGTGTGGTTGCACGCAAAGACACCCGGTCTGCACTGACTGCATCCATGAGATAAATGTGCCGCTTCTTAAGGATGACATCACTGAATATCCCATAGTATCCAGGCTGTTCGGCTCCATCGATACCATATATCTTGAGAATACAGGACCTGACAGTTATGTCCAGTCTGTGGATGAGGTCAAGTTTACAGGCGATACAATCATAGTACGTTCATCGGACGCTCTGTTCTTCTTTGACAGGCAGGGACGTTTCATTAAGCGTTTCAACCGTCAGGGTAATGGTTTCGGTAATTACCGCGTCATTGAACGCTTTGATTTGCTTCCTGACCGTAATGAACTGTTTATCCTGGACGGACACAATAACAAGATATTCGTTTATGGTATGGACGGCCGGTTCCATAAGCAGGTAAATGTTGATGATTTTGTCACTGACTTTGCTGTGCTTCCGGACGGCGGTTTCCTGTTTACAAACCCCATCAAGTATCAGGACCGCAATTACCGCCGCGGATTATGGCGTGCCGATGCCAACGGACGGTTCATTAAGCAGCTTGTGGAGTATGATCCTGAGTTTGCACACGTAAGCATAAACAACCCCTATTTCAGCCATATAAGTCCCGGTGTCATAGGTTTTATGGGCGTTGAGGATAAAGACCTTTTCTACGCCGTAACAGGTGATACTGCAAAAGCCACGTGTCGGATGACAACTGACATAGTCATTCCGGACGACCTTAAGAAAAGTGACAAGGTATATGTAAATCCACAGAGGGAATATACCAAGTGCGGCTATATGGAGACAGAGCGTTTCCTCTACTTCGTGGCAACCAACTACGGAGCCAATCTTGTGATGGCCTTTACTGACAAGAACACCTGGACCACATACCGCATGTATGTATATACCGAGGATTTCAATACTAATGCCGCAAACGTTGAGCAGTTCCCGTATCTGGTAAGCTGCTACAACAGTACTATGGTGGGATTCTTTGATGCTGGCATGGTGTTCCAGGAGGAACGCTTCAGGCAGATGTTCCCGCGCATGAAAGAGGACTCAAATCCTGTTCTCATTCTCTACAACGACAAGTGAAAATGTAAAATTGGGGACAGTCCCCAATTTCACATTCAGAAGCCGAAGTCAAAATCTTGGGTTTCTATTACTGTGTCCTGCTCAGGAACTTTAGCTTCCAGATGAGTGGGATTACCCTCAATGTGAACTGCCTTGACGGGGCAGATAAACTCACATCCTCCACAACCTACACAGAGTTCGGTGTTGGCTTCAGGGATGGTCAGTCCGCCCTCAAACGGGACCATATGGAGAGCCTGAACCGGGCAATGCTCAGCGCATGCTCCGCAACTGGTGCGGTTCACGTTAACCACGCAGATATCTTTGTTGAATACCACATGGCCGGGCTGTGTAACATGTTTCTGCTCAACGGTCAGGGGCTTGATGGCACCGGCGGGACAGATCTGGCTGCATAGGTTGCAGTCATAGTTGCAATAGCCCTCATCAAACTTCATGACAGGCTGCATTATGCCTCCCAATCCATATTCCATACCGGCAGGCTTGAGAACGTGGCTGGGACATTTGCTCACACACAGATGGCAGGCGGTGCAGTGCTGCAGCAGGTTGCTGTGACTCCCTGAACCGGGAGGTGACATGGGTACGCGGGTATCCTTTTTTCCTGTAACTTTAGCTTCAAGTGCGGCAGGTGCCAATGCGGCTATGACCAGGGTTGACTTGAGGAACTGACGTTTGGATTCATCTATATTCTCAGCCTGCTTTACAGGTTGAGACTTACGCATTTTAACGGGACCGTAACTGATGGCTTTCTGACGGCAGGCCTCTATGCAGTCAAAACAGTCCACGCAACGTGAGTAGTCAATCTTCTGGTCAACTGAGTCTATGCAGTATGCCTTGCACTTGCGCTGACAGGCCAGGCAGTGGTTGCACTTGTCCTGATCAATGCGCATGCGCAGGATTGAGAATCTTGAGAAAAATCCCAACACCGTACCAACCGGGCAGATGGTATTGCACCAGGTGCGTCCGTGGTGGTAGGAGATATGGCCTATAACCAGAAGGGTAAGCAAAGCCACTACAAGTGCCGATATTGACTTGAGTGATATGAGCACCTTGAAGAACCGGTAGCTCCCGGCTTTCTCAGAGATGGCTGCAAGCAGGTTGTTGCCAAACAGGTAAATGGGTTTGAACAGTTCATCGGCCATGCGTCCGTATGCACTGTACGGCTCAACAAGGCCTACCAGGAAGGTAAATCCGCAAAGCCAGGCAACAATCAGGACAGCTAATACTCCCCAGCGCAGCCAGGGGTTCTCCGGTTTGTAGAAGTATTTCTTTCTCTTGTCAATTTTTTTTGACAGCCAGTTGAAGAAGTCCTGGAATATGCCAAGGGGGCATACAACTGAGCAATATAGACGGCCGAATATCAGTGTGGCAGCTATGAGGCATACCAGAGTGACGACGCTGAGTGAAAGCAGGGCGGGGCCGAACTGTATCTTCTGTAACCACGGGTCATTCAGGATTCCGCTGAAGTCCAGGAATCCGAATGTAAGTATGGCGATGACGGCTATGGCCACCGCCGTTCTTATCTTACGGAGCATAGCTTAGAGTCTTACCCTCTTGACGTTGATTGATTCCAGATCCATGGTTCCCAGTCCCAGTTTCTGGCCATCGGGAATATGCTCGATGTTCTCGAACTGGATGCTCTTGTTGATACCGGTGAAGAACTTTCCGGCGGCGGTATCGACTGCTACGATATCAGGTGATGCAAAAAGAGCCTTGGTAAGAACCACGTCACTTGCGCTACGTCCCTGAGGACCGTTGGTTGCGACAGTGCGGTAAGCATCAACTATATGCAGAACTGCCGGTTTGTATGTGCAGATGTCGGCAATGCACTGGTGGAGTCCGCGTGAATGGAATGCGCGGCGGTCCCAGACTATACCCATGTGGTTCTTCATGGCGCATGTCATGAGCGCTCCGCCATGGTTCTTGAGTACCGGTACGTTGATCCACTTGTCACACTCGATGATTGCCTTGTGAACCTGTGCGTTCTTAAGTGATACACCCTTGGGGATATCAACGCGTTCATATGATGACTGCTCGTGGGCGTAAACCATGGTTGCGCCGGCCTTCTTGACTGCAGCCTCGATGCCGCTATGGTCATAGCAGCGGCTCCAGTTGTCACAGGTGTGGTCAAACACCTTGATCTCGGCAGCACCTGCATCCTGGCACATCTTTATGAGAGCAGCCAGAAGATCAGGATTTGTGTTTCCTGCAAGTTCAGGGGTGCGGTCCCAACCGATGTTGGGTTTGATGACTATCTTGTCGCCTTTCTTGATGAAGCGCTCTATTCCGCCAAGTTCCTTCATGGCAGCGGCCAGCATTTCGGCGGGTTCGCCGTTCATTACTGCAGCAAGGTCAGCATTGTCAGGTGCTGCGGCAGCACCGTTTACAGGTATGGTTGATGCCATTACGTCCATCATACCGCTGGTCTTTACGCTCACCAATGCTCCGGCGGCAGCCAGAGTCTTAAGGAAATCCCTTCTATCCATAGTGTTTTGAAATCGATGGTTAGTAAATATCGTATTTGAGCGCTAAGATATGACAATTGTTCAAGAAATGAGCCGCTTTTAGGTTTATTATATATTTTGTATTCTATTTACTATGATTAATATTGTGATAGTAGGTGAAATTTGTTAATTTCGCGCAAATTATTCTTTTTAAACCGATAATCCTAAATAAAATGTCCGAAACCAAAAGAATTTCATCAGCTCTGATATCGGTCTTCCACAAGGACGGCCTTGACGAAATTATCAGCAAGCTTCATCAGGAGGGTGTCAAACTCATTTCAACAGGCGGTACCCAACGCTTTATCGAATCACTGGGTGTGCCTTGCCAGGCAGTTGAGGAACTCACAGGTTATCCCTCTATCCTGGGCGGCCGCGTAAAGACCCTTCACCCCAAAATATTCGGCGGTATTCTGGGCCGTCGTGACGAGGAGAACGATATGGCGCAGATGGCAAGCTATGACATTCCTGAGATAGACCTGGTAATCGTGGACCTTTATCCTTTTGAAGATACCGTAAAGTCAGGCGCTGAAGATGCGGACATTATCGAGAAGATAGACATAGGCGGTATTTCCCTTATCCGTGCAGGAGCCAAGAATTTCAAGGATTCCGTTATCGTGGCCAGTAAGGATCAGTACAAGCCTCTGCTTGACATCCTCAACGAGCGTGGCGCCGAGACCACCCTTGAGGAGCGCCGCTGGTTCGCCAAGGAGGCTTTCGCCGTTTCATCATACTATGACAGTTGCATCTACAACTGGTTTGCAGGTGATGAAGAGGAGGATCATTTCCGTCTGGCTCTGGACGGTCACAAGGCCATGCGCTATGGTGAAAATCCTCATCAGAAGGGCGTGTTCCACGGAGACCTTGATGCCATGTTTGACCAGGTTCACGGTAAGGAGATCTCTTATAACAACCTGCTTGACATCAACGCAGCAGTTGATCTTATCGATGAGTTCGATGAGACCACATTCGCCATCCTCAAGCACAATAACGCTTGCGGTGTAGCTTCACGTCCTACCTTGCTCGAGGCTTGGAAGGATGCCCTGGCCGGTGATCCCGTATCTGCTTTCGGCGGCGTTCTGGTTGCCAACGCTCCTGTTGACAAAGCTACTGCCGAGGAGATAAACAAGATATTCTTTGAGGTTATCATTGCTCCTGATTATGACTTTGACGCCCTGGAGATACTGGGTCAGAAGAAGAACCGCATCATCCTGGTACGCAAGGAGCAGAAACTTCCTGTTAAGCTGGTACGCTCAGCTCTGAACGGAGTGCTGGTACAGGACAAGGATACCAAGATAGAGACTCCTGATGAACTCAAGCTTGTTACCTCACGCAAGCCTACTGACCAGGAGGTGGAGGATATGCTGTTTGCCAACAAGATAGTAAAGAACAGCAAGAGTAACTCAATAGTATTTGCACGCGGCAAGCAGTTGCTGGCAAGCGGTGTGGGTCAGACATCACGTGTAGATGCCCTCAAACAGGCTGTTGAGAAGGCACACGGATTCGGATTCACTCTTGAGGGTGCCGCCATGGCAAGTGACGCCTTCTTCCCGTTCCCTGATTGCGTGGAGCTGGCAGACAATGCAGGTGTCAAGAATGTCATTCATCCGGGAGGTTCAGTCCGTGACCAGGAGTCAATTGATTACTGCGAGCAGCATGACATGACCATGGTTATGACCGGATTCCGTCATTTCAAACATTGATTTTTAACGTAATACAAACTATAAAGTGGGACTTTTTTCTTTAACACAAGAGCTTTCGATGGACCTTGGCACCGCCAATACCATCATTATGCACAATGACAAGATTGTGGTTAACGAGCCTTCCATTGTTGCCCTTGACAACCGCACTGACAAAATGGTGGCGGTGGGTAACCAGGCCAAGATGATGTATGAGAAGACCAACAAGGATATACGCGTGGTTCGTCCTTTGAAGAACGGTGTGATTGCCGATTTCGATGCCTGCGAGCAGATGATGCGCGGTCTGATAGGTATGGTTGATACCGGTCGCCGTCTCTTCTCTCCTTCACTCAAGATGGTGATAGGTGTTCCCTCGGGCAGTACTGAAGTTGAGCTCCGTGCCGTTCGTGACTCTGCAGAGCATGCAGGCGGACGTGAAGTATATATGGTCTTTGAGCCGATGGCTGCCGCCATTGGTATCGGTATCGACGTACTGGCACCTGAAGGCAACATGATAGTTGATATAGGCGGTGGTACAACTGAGATTGCCGTTATATCTCTGGGTGGTCTGGTTTCAAACAACTCAGTAAAGGTGGCCGGTGATGATTTCACCGCCGATATTCAGGAGTACATGGGTCGTCAGCATAATGTCAAGGTATCAGAGCGTATGGCTGAGCGTATCAAGATAAACGTAGGTGCCGCTCTTACCGATCTCGGTGATGAGGCTCCTGAGGATTATATCGTAAACGGTCCTAACAAGATCACGGCTCTGCCTATGTCAATCCCTGTATGCTATCAGGAGATTGCACACTGTCTGGACCGCTCTATCGCAAAGATAGAGTCAGCCGTACTTAACGCACTTGAGAATACACCTCCTGAACTCTATGCCGATATCCTGAGTAACGGTATTTATCTGTCAGGCGGCGGTTCAATGCTGCGCGGTATCAACAAGCGTCTTGCCGATAAGATAGGAATTGAGTTCCATGTAGCAAGCGAGCCTCTTCTCAGTGTAGCCAAGGGTACAGGCGTAGCACTCAAGAATGTTGATCATTTCTCATTCCTGATGAGATAAAACCTGATGGATAGGTGCGTTCGCTGCTTGATTTCCTGATAAGGCACAGCTTCGTTTTCCTGTTCATTCTGTTGGAGACAATTGCGCTGGTGCTTCTGTTCGGTTTCAATGACCGACAGAGGGAGGCTTTTTTGACTTCGGCCAACTCCATGTCCGGTTCGCTGTTTGAGTGGCGTACGGGCGTGGAGAACTTTTTTTCTCTGCGTAAGGAGAATGCCATCCTTGTTGAGGAGAATACCCGCTTGCATAATCTGCTTGAAGAGATTGCCGACAGCCAATATGTGAATACTGAGAGAAGTCTCTCATCAGAAAGGGTAATAGCCGCACGTGTCATTGACAACACGGTCCGCAGGGACGACAATTACATTACCATAAACAAAGGCAGACGTGACGGAATAGATCAAGGTATGGGTGTTTATGGCCCCGACGGAGTGGTAGGTGTGATCATGGCTTCAGGTAAGCGCTATTCAGTGGTGATGTCCGTGCTTAACGGCAGTACCAGTATAAGCTGCAAGGTCAAGAACAGCGACAGTTTCGGCTTCCTTGAATGGAATGGCGGTGATCCGTATGTAGCCCAGATCAAGGACATGCCTTATCATTCGGCAGTGGGTAGGGGTGATACCATTGTAACTACCGGTTTCTCATCAGTTTTCCCTGAAAATATTCCTGTAGGAACGGTTACGGATGTGGAGCGTTCCAAGAACGGATATACATTGAGAGTGAAAGTCAATCTCTCCGTTGACATGTCAGACCTCAAGTGGGTCTATGTGCATACTGAGACTGCTGATGAGGAGATAGATGAGTTGTATAAACAGACAGTCAGATAAAGTTATGGACAGATCTTCGTTTTTACACAGACTTTATTTGTTGATTGGACTGGTATTGCTTCAGGTGCTGTTCCTGAACAGGATATGTCTGTTCGGCTATGTCACTCCTCTGTATTATATCTGGATGATTGTCCGTTTTGACAGCTCCATGAAACGTTATGCCACCTTGCTGTGGGCATTCTTCCTGGGACTTGCAATAGATCTGTTCTCCGGAACACCCGGACTCAATGCCGCATCGGCCACACTGCTTGCCATGTTCCAGCCGGGCATTGTGAAACTGTTTGTATCGATGGACCGTCATGACGTAGTAATACCGGGCTCGGCATCGATGGGCGGCAGGCAGTTTATGGGTTATCTGCTTTTGCTTACCGTATTACACAGCACAGTCTATTTCATGTTGCGCAGCATTCCGCTGGGCGACTGGACTGAGCTGATTCTTAAAGTTATATTCAGCACGCTTCTTACATGGATCTTCATGCTCGTGACTGAGTACCTTGTGGCTGGTTCGGCACGCAAACGTTGATTCTACAGTGAAAAGCCACAGGTTTGACAACAGGAAATACGTAATAGGCATAATGGTTGTAGCCGTGGTGCTCCTGTATGTTATACGCCTGATACAGATTCAACTTATAGACGTACGTTACCGTAATTCGGCCGATAACAACGCCCTTTATTACCGCACCATCTATCCTACACGTGGAGTGATCTATGACAGGGACGGCCGTATGATTGTGAGCAACCAGCCGTCATTCGATGTGACGGTGGTGATGCGCAACGTTCGAAATCTTGACACTCTTGCTTTCTGCCAGTCTCTTGATATTACCAGGGATTATTTTGAAAGCAGGATGGCCGATATCCGCAACCTGCGCAAGAATCCGGGTTACTCTCCATATACCGAGCAGGTGTTCATGGCTCAACTCTCTTTTGAGGAGATATCTGAGTTCAGGGAGAAACTGTTCCGTTTTGACGGATTCGGGATAACCCAGCGCCAGCAGCGCAAGTACAGTTATGAGGCTGCGGCTCATCTCCTGGGAGATCTTGGTGAGGTTTCCAAGAGCGAGATGGAGGATGATAAATGGTATGTCCAGGGAGATGTTATAGGAAAGCAGGGGGTCGAGAAATATTATGAGGCTCAACTTCGCGGTGAGAAAGGTACCGAGGTGTTGCTTAAGGATGCATACGGACGAATTCAGGGAAGCTATTATGACGGCGAGTATGACCGCGAGGCTGTGCCGGGGCATAATCTGACGTTGGGCCTTGACATAGAGCTGCAGATGCTTGGTGAGAAACTGATGCAGAACAAGATTGGCAGCATAGTGGCAATTGAGCCCAAGACAGGTGAGATACTGTGTATGGTATCGGCTCCGTCATTCAATCCTTCCGAGCTGTCGGGCCGTCACCGCGGTGAACACTATCAGGAGCTGCAGGCCAGAAGCGACAAACCTCTGCTTAATCGCCCTATACAGGGAACATATCCTCCGGGATCGACGTTCAAGACATCACAGGCCCTTACCCTGTTGCAGGAGGGGATTATAGATACCCGGACCAAATATCCCTGCAATGACGGTTTTTCTTTCAGAGGTCTCAGGGTGGGCTGCCATTCCCATTCGTCACCGCTAGACCTGAACTTTGCCATAGCCACTTCATGTAACAGTTACTTCTGCTGGGGATACTATTACATGATAGGTGCCGCCAAGTACGGTTCTCCCCAGAACGCTTTGACGGTATGGAAGGACTACATGGTAGAGATGGGATTCGGTTATACTCTAGGAATAGACCTGCCAAGCGAGGCGCGCGGTATGATTCCCAATTCTGATTATTATGACCGTCATTACAACCGTTCATGGAACGGTCTTACTACAATAAGCAACGCAATAGGTCAGGGTGAGGTTACTCTCACTCCGCTTCAGATAGCCAATCTTGGTGCTACAATTGCCAACCGCGGTTATTATATCACGCCTCATGTGGTAAGGGATATCGACGGCGTTGAACAGGATTCAACCTATTCCACCCGTCATTATGTAAGTGTCGATAAGGCTAATTACGAGATAGTGGTTGAAGGTATGCGTCAATCAGTAATTGACGGAACATGCCGATCGGCCGCCAACCGCAATTATGTGGTATGCGGAAAGACCGGAACGGCCCAGAACCGTGGAATTGACCACTCCGTCTTCATGGGTTTTGCTCCGATGGATGATCCTAAGATAGCCATTGCAGTGTATGTGGAGAACGGCGGGTTCGGTGCTGTTTTCGGCGTTCCCATAGGTGCGCTGATGATGGAGCAGTATATCATGGGTGGTCTGTCAGAGGCCAGCCAGCGTAAGGTTGAGGATTATTCAAGTCGTGTGATTGATTATGGAGAG
>Ga0265298_10001909_pt1 | contig 30220 bp, 45 predicted proteins | sample AusTroGonzalo_MG_3_FD_193486 | JGI IMG/M metagenome (GOLD analysis project Ga0265298, IMG submission 193486) | Bovine rumen microbial communities from tropical cattle in Woodstock, Queensland, Australia - Gonzalo_01 | ecosystem: Host-associated > Mammals > Digestive system > Stomach > Rumen ...
CTCTCTGTGTCGGCCACCGGCATCCAGCTCGACCTGAGGCTCATCGACAAGGCCGACTACATGGTCAAGGCCTTTGTGAACAATGCCGAGGTGGCCAAGAATCAGATCTCGATTGAGAGGATCTACCGGAATTTCACCTGCACTCCGACCAATGAGACCGGCATCCATCCCGGTCAGACTGCCAGGTATGATGAGGCAATGGTGAACTGTGATGGCAAGGTCATTCCCTATCCGGGCAATGTCCTCAAGATCATCTGGCACACCGACACAGCCTATATCATCAACAAGATCCACAATGAAGGTGGCACCACTATCTTCCAGCTTGCTGACACCGGAATCGGCAATACCGATGCCGATGATTGGGTGGATGTGTATGTGGAAGCCGTGCAGAAGGAAAAGCACTCGGTGGCCATCGATGAGAATGGAGACATCCTGACCGATGAATCCGGCAACATCTTAATCTTCAACTGACATGAGATACATCCTAGCAGATATGGTCAAGGCCAGGGCACATGGAATCAATCTGGCCGGACATCGTACCAAGGGAGACCTGGTGGCTCTGAATGAGAAGGAGGTGCTCTGCACTCCGGCTCTCGCTTCTGCACCTACCTTCGAGGAGAAGGTGGCCATGCTGGATGGCACCATCTACACCGGTGCCGAGATCATAGACATACTAAATAGGACCTAATATGAGCAATTATTCTGCACAAGGCTCAGTCACTGTCAGAAGGCTCCGGAATGGGGACTCCATCTTCCTGTCCCTGGAGCTCAATGGCAAGCCTCTCTACCAGGCGGTGGATGAGCAGGCCGGTACGGTGGTCCCTGACTGGACCATCGAGGCCAACCGGCCTGTCATCACTCCAAAGGTCAGCACAGTCCGAGGCCAGTCGGTGTATCTGAGCAATCATGGCTGGAGCTACAATGGTGTGGCTCTGGTATTCAACGGTGCCACTTCCGGCAGCTATGTCATGGACTCCACAGAGAAATTCGGGCTCAATACCAGCAATGGTGCTCTGAAGATCTTTGCCAACCTGGCTTCTGCCATCAACATGGCCAATGACACTCTGCTGTACACCTGCCAGGCTACCGTGGCCGGTGTGGAGTACAACCTGAGCAAGAGTATCGACATCCAGATCACCAAGGGTGCCGGCTCTTCCTATTTCGGCTTTATCAATGCTTCCACCACACAGCTCGATGTGGACCATGACTCTGCCACCTTGGCCACCGAGCTCTGGCTGGCTGCTTCATCCGTGTCCGACTACTATGTGAAGTGGTACAAGGATACGGTGGAATGGGTGGCCAAGGCCGGCCAAAAGACCATCACGGTGACCAGGGATGACATCGATGGATGCCAGCTCTTCATTGCCGAATTCTACAAGGCTCAAGGTGATGCCGAATACATCTACCGGTATGGCATCTCCATCATCGACACACTGGATGAGATCATCCTGGTGCCTTACATCTACTCCTCCAACAAGGAGGTGGCCGAGAATCTCCCTGTGACCGTCAAGGCCAGGGTGGTACGCACATCCACCGGTGAGCAGCTCACTCCGGTCAGTCCCTCTTGGGAATTCACCATCTATGATGGGGACACCTGGGAGGTCAAGGGCACCAGCAACACCGACAGCATCCAGGTGACCACAGCCCACACCGACCAGCAGGACGGATCCACTCATGATGTGGAAGTCATTGCAGAGGTCTCCTTCGACTCTTTATCTTCATAATCATAATTCAAAGTATTATGGCACTTAAATCTCTCGCAACTGCTGCACAGGTCCAGAGCATTCTCAAGACCAACAGCATCATGGTCGAAGTCGATGGCTCCATCCGGAGAATCTCTCTCGACAAATTCATTGACTCCATCAATGCCGGCAATGAAGAGCTTCTCCGGTCGGTGGCATGGGGTGTCCCTCTCAAGCAGGGATCTCAGACTTCCTCTTTGTGGGGCCGTGTCGGCAATCTCGACATGTGGGCTCTCTTCAAGTCACAGTGTGGCCGGTACCTGGTCAAGAACAATGGCCATGCTGCCAAGCTCTCGGTGACCAACTCCGGCATCTTTGCCGATGGCACTGCTCTGGATGAGAGCAAGGGCCATGTCCTCTTCTATGCTCCAAAGCTCTACTACAAGGTCCAGGAAGATGCCGTGACCGGTATTCCGACTCTGTGGATGAGTCTCATCCCCATCGGTGGCCACTTCATCCCTGAGACCAAGATCGGTGCTTACAAGGGCTCTATGGCCAGCTCTGCTCTGGTCTCCAGGAGTGGTGTCGCTCCTGCCGGCAGCAAGACCATCTCGCAATTCTGGGCTGCAGCTCAGGTCAATGGTGCGGATTGGGGCCTGATCAACTATGGCCACAAGCAGCTCATGATGATGCTCCTGCTCTCCGAGTATGGCTCCCCCAATGCTCAGGAGGTGCTCGGCAACGGTGTCACCGGCACCAATAACAGCTCCGACTACACAACTCCTCTGAGCTGGAATCTCGGTGCTACCAAGAGCCTCGGTGATGCCTGTGGCAAGGTGGACTTCTCCTGGGAGAATTCCGGTGGTACCACCGTGCTGAATGCCAACCATGTGAGCCTCTTCGGTATCGAGGATCCCTATGCTCTGCAGTGGGAATTCACTCAGGGCATCTACTGTGGCAACTCCGGCAATGCCAACCAGGATGGTACCGAGGTATTCATCTATGAGGGCAACAGACTGCCTTCTGCCGAGGAGCTGGCCAATCATCCTGTGGGTGACTACCGGCAGCTCACTCGCCTCACATCTTCTGGCTATGTCAAGGAAGAGACGGTCGGTGAATTCTTCGACCTGGTGCCTAAGGTACATGGTGGTGGTGGCACTTCGTATTGGGGTGATTATCACTATGCAAATGCAACAGGTCAGGTGGTCTTCTGGGGCGGGCATGCGTACAGCGGTGCGTACTGCGGTCTCGCCTTTGCGTACTCGAATAACGCCTGGTCGAACTCGTCTGCGAATCTCGGCTCTCGCCTTGCCTATTACGGTGAATTGACCGTCATGTCCGGAGCTCAGCTCATGGCTGAGGTCTAGGCCGGACAGTTAGCTCTTTGATTGATTGAATCTACCTTGGTGTACTAGCTTTGGTAATCCATCCTCCTGCCTCCCTGCCATCCCGGTAGGGAGGCTGAGAGCTGACAAGTGAGGATGGTAGGTAGAAGGGAGTGAGAGCGGTGGTCTACTGGGGCGGTAATGCGAACAACGGTGCGAACTGCGGTCTCGCCTATGCGAACTCGAATAACGCCTGGTCGAACTCGAATGCGAATATCGGCTCTCGCCATACAATGAACAGAAATACACTCCCTGCGCCTCGACCTTGCATCTTAGCAGTGCAATGTAGGAGCCGATATTCGGCTTCGATGTCGGAACACTTCATAGCGGAAAGGCGAATGCCGGCCAGCCGGCATGTAGCAAGCGGTGTGAGTAGGTCTTATCATTTTTGATAATTCTCGGAAGCTCCGGGCACCGAGTCATTGCAAGCGGACTCGGATATTGTGGGCCTGAAACATGGCCAGTATGGTGACCAAAAATAGAACTATGCCAAAGCGAATAGGACATATCTTCGAGCAGATTGCCGACATGGACAATCTGAGAGCTGCCGACAAGGAAGCTCAGGCCGGCAAGGTGAAGAAGAATCGGCACATCCGGAGACACAATCTCCGGGCCGAGCAGGATCTGGAGATGATCCAGCAGATGATTCTCACTCTCACCTTTCCTGAGCCTGACTATGAGGATATGATTGTACACAATGACTCCGGCAAGGAAAGGAAGATAGCCAGGCAGAAATATGTGCCTTGGCGAATAGTCCACCATGCCATCATGAGGGTGGTCGGTCCGGAGCTCTACCGGAATCTCATAGCGGACACCTTTTCCTGTGTACCGGGAAAAGGTCTCCACTATGGGGTGAAGAGAGTAAAGATGATGCTCCGGAGATATCCGGAGTACAAATTCTTCTGGAAGGCCGACTACAAGAAATACTACCAGAGCATTCCTCATGAGGTGGCCATGCAGGCTTTGCGGAGGAAGTACAAGGATGAGAGATTCTTGAAACTGATGGAGATTGCCATCTTCAACTATGATTCAGGACAGGTGATTCTTGAGATGCTGGAAGATGAGCGACAAAAACGGAGTGCGAGGAGTGCCCATCGGAGGGTATCCAAGCCAGATCATCGGCAACTTCTCGGCCAGCAGCATAGATCACCACATGAAGGAGAAGATGCGCTGCAAGTGCTATCTCCGGTATTGTGATGACACTGCAGGACTGGCCAGGACAAAGGGAGAGGCCTGGTCCATGCTCAATGAGTATGACCGGATCTCTTCAGAGCTTGGGCTGGTGGTGAAAGCATCTTACATTGTTGCACCGATAGCTCACAAGGTCTATGGGAAAAAGAAAAGGAGGAAAAGGCAGCGAGGAGCCGGTCATAGCCGGCAGAAGCATTGACTTCCTCGGATATGTCTTTTCGAGAGAAAATGTCCGACTTCGGAAAACTGTGAAGCATAACTTTGCAGTAAAAGTCAAGCGGACCAAAAGCGAAACGAGACTGAAGCAGGTGAAGGCCTCCTATTGGGGCTGGTGTAAGTGGGGCCACTGCCGACATTTGTGGAGAACTATAACGAATAATGATATGAGCTTTGCTGAAAAAGGCATCAAGGCCAACAAAAAGACCAAGGATGGGAAGAAATACTTCTCGGTCAAGAGTGTGTCCATCTCTGATGTGCTCAATGTGCCTGTGACCATCGTGGACTTCGAGACCGGCATTCACACTTCCAAGGGTGATGACCGGTATGCCGTGCTCTTCATCAAGGATGGGGAGCAGTGCAAATTTGTCACCAGTGCCTTCGAGATCAAGAATGTGCTGGACCAGGCCAGGGAGGCCGAGAAGAATGGCCAGAAGATATTCCCTGTGGAGAATGTCATCATCAGGAAGAGATCTTTCGGTGATGGCAAATCCTCATACTATTTCGATGAATAATCCTAAAAATCCGTGATATGAGAACACAGAAGCAAATTGCAGTAGTCCCTGCCAGTGGTGTCGAGGTCATCCTGGAGGGCATCCTCACCAGACTTTTCTTCGACTTTGCCGATCCGGTGCCGGTCGGAGAGGAGACTTTCCCGGAAGATCTGAAGATCTGTGAGTCCGTTGATGTGGACAGCCGGGACTACAACCACATTGTGTCGGCCATCATCACCGACCACTACTCTGCCGATGAGTACCAGGCTATCCTCGCCAACTACCAGGTGGCCAAGGATCCTGAGTCCGAGATCACTGCAGAGAAGAGAGCCGAGTACCTGAGCGAGTATGATACCTTCCAGGCCTGGAGAGCTCATGCCAAGGAGGTCGCTCACATTGCTGTATCTCAAATCGAGAGCATGTAATGCCGACCGCAAGAGGACACATGGTCATCCGGAGGAAGGCCAAGGATGGCAATGATGGCAAGGGGATTCTCTTTGTCACCATTTCCTATGCCGTATCCTCCTCCTGCACTCAGACTCCGACAGAGGGCTGGCAGTCGGTGATGCCTCAGGTGATAGACAACTACTACCTGTGGACCAGGACTGTCACCACCTACACCGATGGCACTACCAGCACCAGCTACTCTGTCAGCCGGTCCGGAAAGGGCATCCAGTCGGTGGTGATCATGTATGCCTCTTCCAACCAGGGTGTCAATCCTCCGGAGGATGGATGGCAATTCAACATCCCCCAGGTGGCAGCAGGATCCTATCTGTGGACCAGGACTGTCACCACCTACACCGATGGCACCAGCACCAGCAGCTACTCTGTGGCTCTGAATGGTGTCAAGGGGGACAAAGGTGATAAGGGTGATAATGGAAATGATGGAGCCAAGGGAGACAAGGGTGATAAAGGTGACAAGGGAGATACCGGCAACAGTGGTGTCGGCATCCGGTCCATCACCAACTACTACCTGGCCACATCGGCCAGCTCCGGAGTCACCACATCCACTTCCGGCTGGACCACCACCATCCAGAATATCACCAGCTCCAAGCGATATCTCTGGAACTATGAGAAGGTGACCTTCACCGACAATTCCACCAGCACCACAGATCCACACATTGTGGGTGTATTCGGCCAGTCCGGAAACAATGGCACCAATGGTGTCGGCATCTCCTCCATCACCGAATACTACCTGGCCACATCGGCCAGCTCCGGTGTGACCACTGCCACTTCCGGCTGGACCACCACCATGCAGTCGGTGACCAGCACCAAGAAGTACCTGTGGAATTATGAGGTCATCCACTACACCGACAACTCCACTTCCACCGTGGCTCCCCACATCACCGGTGTCTATGGTGATAAGGGAGACACCGGATCCAAGGGAGACAAGGGTGATACCGGCTCGAAAGGCGATAAGGGTGACAAAGGCGATAAGGGTGACAAGGGCAACAAGGGTGATACCGGAGACCAGGGGCCTAGAGGATACTCAGGCTGCATCTACCGTGTCACTCTGTGGGAGAAGGGCAAGCAGTACAGGAATGACCAGTACCTGGAGACCAATGATATCCGGTATGTGGATGTCTGCGTGGACACTCCCATTGCCATTGTCGGCCAGGTCACCGTCCATGCCTATGTCTGCAAGGTCACTCACACTGCATCCAACTCCATCCCTCTGGGGAATTCCACCTACTGGACCGAGATGCAGTCCTTTGCTCCGATCATCACACCTTTGCTGCTCACTCAGGCCATCTCTGCCGACTATATTGCCTGTGCGGAGATTGCTGCCAATGCTGCCTTCATCCAGGCATTGGTGGCCTCTCAGGCCTTCATCGATGCGCTGGTGGTCCGGACACTGGACACCTATCCTTCTGCCTCAGGAAACAAGGTCCGGATCGAGGGTGACCACATCGAGATGCTGAATGCCTCCGGACAGAAGAAGTGCATCATCAAGAATCAGTCGATCGGTGAGTATGAGGACCTGGTGCTGGCCAAATCCGGCACCTATACATCCTCTCCTCTGACCAAGACCAAGAATATCGGCAGCTACTGCTATTCTGCCGGCTCTACCATCCGGCTCTCAGACATTCTTGGCAAGGTGAATCTCGGCTGGATGGACAAGGGTGGTACCATCAATATCAACTCTGTCAATGTGTCATTCACGGTGCCATACACCACTTCCACCGGCTATGGCATCAGCATGACCTTCTCGGCACCTGGAATGGTGCTTCATCTGATGAGGGATGGCACATCCGTGAAGAGCTGGGAGCTTGGGCCTTATAGCACCAGCTATAGTAGTGGCAGCTCTGTGAATGTGACCTATTCGGTCCCTTCTGCTCAGAGGAGCTATACTGTGCCGGAGGATGGCCAGTACCAGATAGTCATCAAGCCTTACATGTCAGGCAGCACATCCTATTGGTATTGGACCTGCAGCTCCGGATCCGGCACCATCTCTTTCGATGTCACCACAAAATTCTACTTCTCCTTCTCCAAGAAGAATTACGAATACACTCAGATCGGAAATGATGGATTCGCTCAGGTGATGGGCTCCGGCTTCTTCTTCAGCAACAGCACCACATTCATAGTCAAGCGAGGCAACTATATGCTCCGGATCACATCATCAGGAATCCAGAAGAGCATCAACAATGGACAGACATGGACATCACTATAGTAAACACATAAGCTTATGGGACAAAAACAACTCTCTCCGGCCATGATTGCAGCGAGGATCGCTTCTCATGGCATCATCAATGGGAATGTCGATGAGGAAAACAAGTTTTCCCTCGGAGGCCTGCCTTTCAGCATCTACATCCGTCCTAAGACCACCACAGATGTCATCGATGTAGTGCTTTCGTGCAAGCTCTACCAGGAGGATGACAAGGAAGCTTCACCGGCTCCTTTTCCGATCTATGACTGGACTCCGATGGCCATCACCGAGCTCACTCTGACTGCAGGTGTGCTTTCGGCCTATGACATCTATTGGGGCTCCGGGTACTACATTGAAGAGGAGGACTAGGCTATGGCATTGACTCTTTCAATCGGTCGAGGCCTGATGAGAGCTGCCTATGATCCTGAGACCGTGCCTTCATTGGAGCAGGTCCTCTCCAAGCTGAAGAGTGACTTCGTGACAATGTACGGTGACCTGGATCTATCGACAGACTCTCTGTCCGACTTCTCCACTTTCATTGCTGCTGCCGTGGAAGCTGCCGGCCAGGGTGACTTCGAGACCTATGCTCCCTTCAAGGGATCGATGGTCCGGGTGTTCGTGGATCAGCAGTCCTCCAATGTCATCACCTGGTGCTGGGGTGCCGAGCTCTATGCACTCACGGCTGATGGCCTCATCCACCAGGGCCTTGTTGCACTCAAGGAGTACAACTCGGCTGTAATCGCAACTATCGACTAACCAGTAACTGTGAAGCCTTATGAACAAGACCAAGACCTTTGCTTTCTGGGTGTGCCTGATCGTTTCGGTCGGTCTCTTCATAGGTGGATTCTTTGTGCCCCCGATGGGTGTCATTGATGGCTCGGTGCTCAAAGCTGTTGGAATCCTCTTCGGCTTTGGAGCACTAGGCCAGGCACCTGTGTTAATCGAATCTCTGGAAAGAGCGAAATTCACCAAAGGAGACATGACCATCGAAGTCTCGAAAGGCAACAAGCACAATCACCATCAACCACCAATGCCAGGAGAATATGAAGATACTCATTGATAACGGACATGGCTCCGACACTCCCGGTAAGAGGTCCCCGGATGGGAAATTCCGGGAGTACCGGTACACCAGGGAGATTGCTGCTACCATCGTGGAAGAGCTCCAGATGGCCGGCTTCGATGCCGAGCGGATTGTGACCGAGGACACCGACATCACTCTCAAGGAGAGATGCCGGAGAGTCAATGAGTGGTGCAGGAAGCTCGGAGCACAGAATGTGCTGCTTGTGTCCATCCACAACAATGCTGCAGGCTCCGATGGCAAGTGGCATGATGCTCGTGGATGGAGTGTCCATGTGAGCCTCAATGCTTCTGCCAGGAGTAAGGAGCTGGCCAGGTGCCTGGTCGCTGCTTGTGAGAGGCAGGGTATCAAGGTCCGGAGGTACAGTGCCTCTGAGCCGTGGTGGCCTCAGAATCTGGCCATGTGCCGGGACACTCTCTGTCCTGCCGTGCTGACCGAGAATCTCTTCCAGGACAATCAGGCCGATGTGACCTTCCTCTTCTCACAGGCTGGCCGGAATGCCATCGTGCAGGCTCATGTGGATGGCATCATCAAGTACATCCTCATGAGATGAAGCGGATCCTCTCATACCTTCTGACACTCCTCATCTTCACCGGATGTGGAGTGCTCCGGTGTCCTGTCCGGGAGGAGGTGCATGTCAGGGATTCCACCGTGCTGCATGTCAAGGACTCGGTGGCCATCCAGTATGTGCCGGTGGAAGTGGAGATACCGGTGGAAGTGATGCGTGAAATTGTTCCCTCCTCGGACTCCTCCCATCTGGAGACCAGTGTGGCGAAAAGTGACGCATTCATCGACTCCACAGGCCACCTTCACCACACTTTGGAAAACAAGGCCGGATCCACCATTCACACCGAGGTGCCGGTGCAGGAGCACTGGCACTCCGAGCATGAGCAGGATAGCCACCAGGAGACTCAGACCATCATCCAGGAAGTGGAGAGGAAGCTGACCTGGTGGCAGAAATTCTGGATGCGCTCCGGCCAGGTATGCTGGCTGCTGGCCATCGGAGCTCTGCTCGGATGGATCATCAAGCTGTGGATATTCAAGAAACCTTAATCGGAAGAATTATGGCTAAATTCGTATTGGCAAGGCCTCATGATCCGGAGCTGGCAGACATGTACAAGTTTTACTGTCCTGCCTGCAAGGAGTGCCATTGGGTGAGTGTCGGACCAAGGTCTATGTGGAATATTGTCTGGTCTTTCAACAAAGATTGCGAGAAGCCGACAATCAATCCGAGCCTGCTTGTCACTCACAGGATGCCGGATGGGGAGAGGAGATGCCACTCCTTCATCCGTGAAGGAAAGATCCAGTACCTTGGGGATTGCACACATGAGCTGAAGGGACAGACGGTCGAGATACCAGATTTCCCGGAGGATCGGGTGAATGACTAGAATTGATTTTCATAATAATGGGAGATGGTGGCCTGCCGTGATGGTAGGCCACTATCATTTTCAGAAGGCTGCTTTCCGGTGCCGGATGACTTCATTGGCCTCCTCGATGTCATGGGGAGTGTAGATGTCGGTCATCAGTAGGCTGTGGTGCCGAGCTTGATTCCGGACGGTGAGCAGGTCGGTATTTTCCCGGATCAGATCGGTGATGCCGGTATCCTTCAGGCTGTAGAATTTCCACTCCGGAGGGAATCGGAGCTGCTTCCGGATGAAGTGACTCCAGTAGTCGGTGAACTGCTTTGCCGAGTGCCTCTCCGGTCCTGGCTTCAGCTCCTTCGAGAAGAGGTAGTCAGAGTCCGGGTGCCGGAAGATCTGGAGCTCCACCATGAGCTTGACCACCACATCCGGGAGGGTGACCGTGCCATCCTTGCCATTCTTCGAGCTGTAGCATGGGATGTAGATGGTGCCTCGCTCGATGGAGATGTGGGAGAGCTGGATGTAGCTCATCTCATTGGGCCGGATGAAGCAGTAGTACAGGATGTAGCAGGCCAGCAGGAAATGCTTGTTGGTGGCCAGCAGGTGGTCCCTGAGCCTCATCATGGCCTCCGGAGGGATGATTGTGCGATTCTTCTGGCTCTTCACCTTTCCACCGATTGCCTGCAGGCCGGCTGATGGATCCGTGTCCAGGTAGCTGTGTCCGACCAGCCATTTGGAGAAGATGTGCAGCCAGGTGACATAGTTATCCCTGGTCCTGACCGAGAGGCCCTTGTCGAGCCAGAGCCAGTCCACAAACCGGCTGAGGAGCCTCTGGTCGAACTGGAAGGCATAGAAGATGGGCCGTGGCTGGCTCTGATTCCACTCATTGAAATTGTCCAGGAAGGAGGTGTATCCCTTCCAGGTCTTTTCCCTGAGGAGGGATTCTGCCTTGGCCTTGGCTATGTAGGACCGGTAGGCATCACAGACGGTCTGCCAGGTGGCATACTGCTCAGGGGCCGTGAAGCTGATCCAGGGATTCCATCCTTGCCGGAGCTCCAGGGTGATTCTCTCCAGGAGGTCATTGGCATACTGTCTCCGGTCGGAGATCTTCTTGAACTTGGGAGAGATCCTGATCCGTTTCCTCCGGAGCTTTCCCTGGGACGGATCGAAGGCATAGAAGGAGATGTACCAATAGCACTTGGCACATGTGAGCTGGGGCATGGTGTAGGATTTAACCGATGCAGGGAGGGATTTCTTCTGGCCAGATTGCATTTTTTTTTCTTTCGGGCATGGAGGTACCTGAAAGAAAAGTGTCTCGGATCTGTCTCGGCTCCTTGTGATTTCGCTTCGGTAATTTGCTGAATCACAATCGATTGAGCCTTTCTTTGTAGCGGAGGGAGGACTCGCATAGATATTCTTCTTCCCCATAACTTGCTGATATTCAATTACGGCTCTGGAGGAAATATCCAGGGCCTGTCTCATTTTTGGCTCGTTTCCAGTCCTGTATCATACTAGTCATCAATTAGATTCCGGATTGTATCCTCATAGCACTCGGCTGATTCATATATTTTGGAGCCGGAGATAATATGCACAATGTCTCCTGCCGGATAAGCTTCCTCTCTAGTGATCTTGATGCCTCTAGTGGGGAGAAGGATATCTTTCACTTTCCCATTCTCGATGATGCTGAACAGGGCTCTCTTGGTCATGGCTACTTGTTTAGGATTTCAAGATTGTGCTCTCCGAAAATGAGCTTCAGCACCTGGTCCTTCCGGTCCTTCTTCAGTTTGATCTGGAGGATGGCTTCTACAGGCTCCTGCTCTTGCTTTTCCAGCGAGATATACTTCTTTGGGTATGTCATCACATCAATTTCACTCATTGACAGAGAGTGTGCAATTTTTGAAATTTGAGCGATTGAGAGGAATACGGTCCCTTTCAGGATCTTGCTGAATTGGGATGGTGTGGTGTCGGCAAAGTCTGCCATAGCAGCTTGAGTCAAGTGCTTATCAATCATCAATTTCCTCAAGCTTTCGATGATCCCGGTGTAAAACGAATTTTCTGTGTCCATGCTTCTACAAAGTTAATCATTGATTATCAGTGGGTTATAACGCAATTTGCAATCAATGTGCAAATTTTGACACAAAATATTTCATTATTTGAAATATTATGCTTAGATTTGCACATCGGTTGGACAAAAGATGGACAAAAGCCGATGCAAAATTAACTATTAAATACCATATTATGAAAAGAGAGCAATTCATTCAAGCTATGGAAATCATCACCCAGCATCATTCCTCTCAGATTTCCATCAATCTCCCCAAGGGGGACTCCTGCTGCTTCATTCGGGAGGGGGAAATTCGCCTGCACATCAATAAATGTGTGCCAAGTGTTATTAAGAAACTCAATGATGCCGGCTTCTCGATGGAGATGGCCGAGCAGGGCCTCTATGTATTCGTAATCTAGGCAGCATAGTCATGAATACCATGTCCGAGGAAGGCCGGTCTCTGGTGATCGAAAAACTATCTTCAAAGCTCCGGGAGCTGGAGGCCGACTTGACTGTAGGAAATTACTTTGAGAGAATCGATGGTATCAACCGAATCAAGGCTCAAATCGACACATTGAGAAAATGGAAATAAGAGGAAAGGTACATTGCTTCTTCGAGCAGAGTGGCACATTCAAGAGGGAATTCATTCACCTTGGCATCCCGGCTGAGGACTATGATATCCAAAACAATTTCGGAGAGACCGACCATGTGATGGATCTATTCTCCGAAATTGAGAAGGCCTATATGGGGGGGGGTACAACTATCTTTGAATCAATCACTTGCAATGATTTAATTATGGCATTTTTCCCTTGCATATACTTTTGTGAGAACAATCAGCTCTACTTCACCGGAAAGCATCATAACTTGGAAAAGCTTTCGGTCAAGGAGAAGTCTGACACCATCATAGAAAGGTCGAGGAATCGGCAATACTTCTATGAGCTGTGCTTGAAGATGTTTGCAGCATGTGACCAAAGAGGCCTCCGGCTCATCGTGGAGAATCCTTATGCCACACAGCACTTCCTTGTCGGCAATTTCCCTTACCAGGCCTCCCTCATTGACCGGAATCGAGCCATGAGAGGGGACTTCTTCAATAAGCCTACACAATATTGGTTTTTGAATTGTGTGCCGACCTATGGTGAGACATTTCATCATCCCAAAGAGCACCGGACCATCAAGAGCTCGAAATCGGGTATCAAGGCCGGAATCTGCTCAGAAGATCGGTCCATGATATCCTCCGAATACGCACATAATTTCATTTGTGACTTCATCCTCGGCCAAGAGACCGAGGGGAGCCAATTACTATTATTCCAATAGCCATGCTTACTGACATCCTCATCGTGCTTCTCGCTCTGGCCATCATGATCCTGTTGATCTTTGCCGGAGCCTTCCTCTACACCTTCCTGGTCATCTTCTCCGATGACATCAACAAAGACAATGAATAATATCATGGATATGAAACAGAAAAAAGCTGCAGGCATCTTCCTGTGCATCCTGGCCATCGTGCTCGGATACTTCACCATCGTGGACTTCGACTGGAAGTCTGAAGGCCTCACCACCGTCTTTCTGCTCGGCTATCTCATGGCCGGTACTCCTGGTCTCTTCCTCTTCCTGGAAGCCACCGACCATCTGCCTGATTTCTTCTACAACTCTGAGGAGGAATAGTCATGGCCACTTCAGTGAAATCCTTCGTGCTCCTGGTGAGACAGATGAGACAGGCTCAGCAGGCCTACTTCGACTCCAAAGGTCCTGATGGCCGGAGGAGCATCCCTCTCCTGATGCAATCCAAGGCCTTGGAGAAGAAGGTGGATGAGATCATAGCTGCCACCGATATCAATTCACTCACATCATCAATATAAAACACTATGGAATCAAAATTCGATTTCCGGTCTATCAAGACCTTTGAGGATGCCTGCCAAAAGCTTGGTGTGGATCCTGCCGACTTCTTCAGGAAGTATGAAAATGCTCCGGATCACATTGCTGCCTTGGTGCAGCTCGAAGTGATCATCCGGGCTCTCAATGACGGATGGAGACATCCTCTCGATGGGGAGACCACTGTCTATTTCCCTTGGTTTTGGATCTATTCCAAGTCAGAGGAGAGGAGCCTTCCTAAAGCTCGGAAAGATGACAGCGACATTGCTCGATTCATCAGGCCAGATGGAAGTTGCGGTCTCGCCTGTGCGGACTCGGCTTACGCCTGGTCGGGCTCGTCTGCGAATATCGGCTCTCGCCTTGCTTGCAAGTCTAGCGAGATTGCGAGATACTGTGCGCTTCAATTCATTGAGCTGTGGGAGTCCTGGCTTTTCCCCCAGGAATGGCAGATCGAGGAGAAGAATGATGAGGATGGCCATCCTAAATACTGGTAATTAAAGCACACAGCCATGAAGAGAAAATTCACCGAAAAGAGATGTGCTCGGAGAGGTCCGAGCAAGACCATGATGAATGCTATTTATTCCATGTCGGTCGCTGAGAGGAGAGCCAGGGGCATCCATGCCGTGGACTCCGAGGAGTATGACAAGAAGCATGGAATAGCCACATCCTCTCCTTCCAAGAGCATCAGCAAGCTCCGGAGAGCATTCTCCAGGAGGCAGTCATGATGCAGAATTTCATTTTCCGGAGTGCAGTCAATAGTGCTGCACTCTGGAATCTCTCCCTCAAGATCCGGGAGAAGCCAAAGAAGGAGAAGCTACTTGTGTTTTATGATGATGGGAGCAAGATAAAAACAGTGATGAAATGAGAACAATTCAGTATTTCTACAACCTTGACAAAGAGAAAAGCCGGCTGATGATGGCTGCTATCTGTGCCGAGTGCGAGGTGTCTCCTTCCACTGCTTACAAGTGGATGCAGGGCACCAGGAAGCCTGGGGCTCAGGATCAGAAATTCATCCAGAAGCAGGTGAAGAAGCATTACAATGTCTCTGTACCGAGAAAGGAGCTCTTTGCCTAGCCATGTATGCCGACATCGACAGAAGAGGCCTGGTGTCCCTCTTCGAGCTTAGCACATCCGACACCGATGCTTTGCTGGAGGCCATGAAGCAGTATAAAGAGACACTGCAGGCTGTCCATTTCCTGATTGAAGGCAATGAGTACACCGAGAGGATGATGGCCTCTATCGACAAGATGATGCTGGAAATCCAGCACATAATCACCAAGAGAGATGAATGAGTATAAGATAACTAAAGAGGATATTTGGCAGGCCACAGACAATGGTAGGACTGTCATCATAGGTATTTATCCACAATCAGAGCCATGCTTTGCATCCGGTGGCCGGAAGAATTTCAAGATCCGGCCAGATGACAAGAATCCTTCCTGTGCAGTATTCCAGAGCCGGGAGGGAATCTGGATGATCCAGGACAAAGGAGGCTCCGACAATCAGGCCAGGACTGCCATTCAGCTTGTCATGAAAGAGCAGAATCTGGACTTTGGCCAGGCCATTACATGGATTGCCGAGCAGTATGCACCACAGCTCCTGGAAGGCAGGTCTTATGCGCCTGCTAAGCCTAGGCCGATTCTGAAGGAAGTCCCTGCACAAGAGGGCTATAGCATACAACTCCGAGAAGGTGGCCAATTCACTGAGTCGGAGCTGGCCATGCTCGGATATCAGATCACTCAGAGCCGGTGTGAGGAATTCGGCCTCAAGCCTCTCGATTCCTATATCACACCTAGGAATAAGGATGGCAAGAGCTTCCAGGTGTCGGCCACCGAGAGCTATCCGATGTATTTCTATGACTATGGCACCAGGGGCAAGGAGAAGGAGGAAGAGAAGCAGGCCTGGGGCAAGATCTACCAGCCACTCGGAGACCTTCGTTTCATGTACTACGGATCCAAGCCGGAGAATTTCATTTTCGGTGACCTGGAATTCCTGGATGAGTACACCAAGGCCAAGGCCAATCCGGAATACAAGAGGACCGTGGTGGAAGTGGATGATGAGGGTGAGCCTCAGGAGAAGGAGCAGAAATGGGAGAATCTGATCATCTGCTCAGGACCATCAGATGCTCTCAATGTCCGGAATGCTTCCTCAGACCGGGCCGACTATCGCATCTGCTGGCTCAACTCCGAGACTGCAGATCTGACAGAGTATGAATTCTCGGTCCTGCAGAGGCTGGCCAAGAATATCTTCATCCTCTATGACATCGATGAGACCGGGATTGCCAACATGTACCGGATTGCTCTCCGGTATCTTGACATCCGGATCATCCTGCTGCCTTCAGAGCTGGCCAGATTCAAGGATAAAAGGGGCAAGCCTTGCAAGGATGCCAAGGACTTCTTCATGCGCTTCAGAAGGCCGGAAAATCAGAATCCCAGGAGGCTATTCGATGACCTGGTGAAGCTCTCCGGATCCCTTCGATTCTGGGAGGAGAAATGGAGCAAGACCGGCAGGAGCTATGACATCAACAATGAGCAGCTCTATGCCTTCCTCCGGGCCTCCGGATACTACCGTATCGCTTCTGACTCCGAGAAGAAGGGATACACCTTCTGCCACATCCGGGACAATGTGGTCACTCTGATCGATGAGGATGCCATATCCTCCCACTGCTCCGGATATCTGCTGGAATACATCAAGACTCATCCTAAATACTACAACCAGCAACTGGCCAATACTGTACACAGGTCGAATCAGATCCGGCTCTCCTCCCTGGAGAAGCTGGCCATCATCGAGCCTGACTTCAGAAGCTGGAATGATACCGATGACCATTTCTTCTTCAGGAATGGCATCTTCAAGGTCACCAAGGCCGGTGTGATGGCCGTTAAGCCGGCAGACTGTCCCTGCATGGTCTATGCCGACAAGATCCTCCCTTTTGACTTCGTGCCGATGGAAAAGCCTGGCAAGATGCCTTTCTTCGACATCGACTATTCTGATGAATACAATGAGCTGCTCTCCCGGCTCAATGCTGCATCCCCCAACTCCCCCGAATTTTCTTACTTGAAGAAGGAAATTGACACTTTAGGAGATGCAAGGCGGTACCGGCTTACCATCCACAAGAGGGGCTTCTCCTTCATGGACTACATCTGGAATACCGGTCGCACATTCTGGAGGAAGGAAGAGCTCGGCATCCCTCTGTCCGAGGAAGAGCAGTCCGAGCATGATCTGAACTTCATCAACAAGGTCATGGCTCTCGGATATCTCCTGGCCAAGCACAAAGCAGCCGGCCAACCGTATGCTGTATTCTGCATGGAGACCGAGCAGTCCGATGAGGGTACTCACCTGGGTGGTACCGGAAAGTCACTCTTCGCTTCGAGCCTGGAGTCTCTGAGGAAGCAGCTCTTCATCGATGGCCAGAATCTGGACACCAAGAAGGGAGACTTCATGCTCCAGGGTGTGGAGAGGGGCATCACCGACAGCATCTTCATCGATGACTTGAATTCATCGGTGGATCTGCACAAATTCATGCCGATGATCACCGGAAAGATGGTGGTGAATCCCAAGTATGTGGCTGCTTTCACCATCGACTTCAAGGATTCTCCGAAAGTGATCTTCACATCCAACCATGCCATCAAGGGCTTCGATGCTTCTCTCCGGAGGCGTACCTGGTTTACAGCCTTCTCCGATTATTACCATGCCGATGACATGCAGAGAGGTCTGAAGGAGAGGAGTCCCTATACCGAATTCGGAAAGAATCTCATCAGCGACTACACTCCTGATGAGATGAATCAATTCTACAATTTCATGCTGAACTGCCTGGCCGTTTGGCAGAAGATCCACACCAGGATCCAGCCTCCGATGAAGGCCATTGACAAGCGAATCCTCCAGAGAGCTCTCTCCGATGAATTCCTCTTCTGGGCCGAGGAATACTTCACCGATGACAAGCTCAATACCTTGGTGGATAAGCAGGATACCTTTGAGGCCTACAAGGCCACACTGAATCCGAAATTCGCTGCCATGATCAAGATGAAAACCTTCAAGCAGAAGCTGATTCAGTATTGCACCTACCGGGACTGGAAATTCAATCCTGACAGGCTGCTCACTACTGTGTCCGAGAAGGAGAGGAATGACATCCACCGGAAGGTCAATGGAGAGGAGCACTACTACTTCTACATCGACACCACCGGAGAGTCAGATTCAGATGTCCGGGTACCGTCCCTGGGGATGGCCGATAATACCGATTCAGATGATGACATGCCTACATTCGGATTCTAGGAGTGTCACTCCAAAGTATGAAAAATGGCTCATGCTCATGTGGCCATTTTTCTTGGTGCTGATTGGTCTCGGTTTTTGTCTTGCTATGTATTTCTTCTTTTTCTTTGACATTCTGACACCGGAGAGAGTAAAAGTATTGATAAAGAGACAGTTAAGCGGTGTCAGATTGCGGTGTCAGATTGGTGTCATTTGGTTTTGGCTGACACCGAAAAGAAGCAATATCCCTGGAATCCGTTATTTTCTGACACCATTGATAATCAATGAGTTAAGCGGTTTTGGTGTCAGATGGTGTCAGATCATGAATTCGCAATCTGACACCAAAGAAGTGACTGAAGGTCAAAGATTTATGGATAACGGTGTCAGAAGTGTCAGATTATTTCAGAAAAAAAGTATCGTAAAAAAGTAGAATCATGGAAGAAGGTAAAAAATTCCCTTTTAGACTCGAAATCGGAGTATGGTGGAATGGCAAGTCTCATCCTTGCTGGTGCTATGACAAGGTGCCTGCCGGAATGGTCGAAGTCAAGAGCATGAAAGAGCTCTGGTATGGCCGGCCTTTCCTCAGCGAGTGCCTCCTGGGACCGAACAAAGGAAACTACTACACCGATATCGTGCGAGAGACCACCATCGAGCCTCTCAAGGCCAGGCTCCAGATGGGGATTCCTATTTATGTCAGCAATTCCAAAGTCAATACACTCTAATTTTGTAACCGATGAAGAGAAAAGTTTACAACAGTGTTGATGTGAAGGTAGGCTCTTTCATCAGAGGGTGGGTGCTTGCCACCTACCACACCGACATCATCAAGATCGACAAGTACAGCAATCTGTGGGGTATGGTCAAGCAGAGCCTGGAGCTTCTTCCGGCTGACTACCGGATGCTGGAGGACCGGAGTGAGTACATCTCGATCGTGCTGCTCCGGGATAGCTCTAAGACAAAGGCCTATGACATCGAGAAGGACCGAGCATACAGGGTGAATACCTTGTACCGGTGCTACATCTCTGAGGAAGGCAGCAACAAGCTCCGGAGGTATCTGGAGAAACAATTCAAGGCTGCTTTCCACACTTACATGGTCGGAGCTGTTGGAAACAATCCCGAAATGACCATCCTGGAAGGGATCACTCAATTCCTTCTGGACTACAACTTGGAAGGAGCCATCGACAATAAGATGCTCGGTCGGCTTCAGAAGGATTGGTACCGGTACCGGCAGGCTAATCAGGACAAGTATGCGATACCAATCTTTTTTTAGGTGGCTTTCCGGTCATCGGAAAAATGAGTAGAAACTACTGAAAATAAATAAATTAGGAGGCTTTCGTGTCTCAAAAAATTGGGTAAAAATGAAGCTAGGAATCCGAAAAATCGAGTACATAGACACATCCCGGCTCTATGACTACAGCACTCTTGCTCCAGGGAGCACTCTCGATGTGCGAAACTTCATCCAATCAGGATACCATTTCACAGAGCTCCCTTTCACTCCGGAGACTGGTGACCTGGAAGAGCATTGGCAGGATGATGATGGAGGCCAATTCTCCAAGATATCCTTCAATGCTGCTATCCGTAGAAACAAGAGCAGTTACAAGAGTACACTCCAGCAACTGGTGGGCCGGAAGTGTGTGTGGAAGCTCACTCTGATCTCCGGTCTGGAATATCTGCTCGGATCCAAGGAATTTGTGCCGAAATTCACCTATGGGGAGGGTGTGTCAGGACTGTCGAGCTCTGAATTCAACATCTCCATCGATGTGGAGAGCATTCATGGCCTTCTCATCAACCAGGAGGCTTCATAGTGGTCCTTTTTGCAGGAATGTGTGAATCATAAATTTGCATCCATTAAATTGCCAGCAGTATGAATCTCTCATCACTCGCACTGAATCTGAGAGGTCCCTGGATGATACATCCCCAGCAGGCAGCAGCCATGCTTCCTCTGGTGAGAGGTATCCTTGATGGGAATCTCATCGATCTAGACAAGTCTGAGCGGAAGGAGGCCAAGAAGGTCTCCTGTGCTGATTTCTATGTCGGAGAATCGAAGCAGGTCAATCCCTATACCGACAAGTCGGTCTATGTCACCTACCTGGATGGCACCATGACCAAGTATGGCTCCTGCTTCAGCTATGGTACCAGGGAGATCGCTCAGGAGCTCCTGGAAGCCGACAAGGATCCGGAGATCATCGGCCACATCATCGTGGCTGACTCCGGTGGTGGTGCTGCCGACTCCGTGCCGGAGCTGGCTGCTGCCATCAAGCAGCTCACCAAGCCGATTGTCTCCTACATTGATGGTATGGCAGCTAGTGCCTGCATCTATGCCATCAGCTACACTCAGAAGATCATTGCTCATCACACCTTCGACCAGGTAGGATGTGTCGGCACCATGATCACCGTCTCCGGATGGCCGAAAGTCAGACATGATCCGGATGGCTACATGCAGATCCGCATCTATGCCGATCAGTCCTCCGAGAAGAATGCCGACTATGAGGCTGCTCTTGAGGGCAACACTCAAATCATCAAGGAAGATGTGCTGAATCCTCTGTGTCAGGCATTCATTGATGATATGAAGGCCAACCGGCCTTCTGCCACCGATGACCAGCTCACCGGCAAGACTTACTTTGCCAAGGATGTGGTCGGCACTCTCATCGATGAGATTGGCTCCTTCGAGGATGCGGTGCAGGCGGTGATGGATCTTGCTGCTGATCAGAACAACCAAACATCAGAAAAGATGGCTAAATATCCGAAACTCGAAAGCATACCTGAACTCGAAGAGCAGATGTATGCAGAGGATGGCTCTACCATTCTCCAGGAGTGCCAGCTCGAAGCCATTGAGCAGGCACTAGCTACTCCCAGGGCCGAGGAGAATGAACTCCAGAGCCAGATGGATACTCTCAAAGCTGAACATGCTGCCGAGGTCTCCCGACTGAGTGAGACCATCACCGACAAGAATGCTCAGATCGAACAGCAGGCAGGTCGGATCTCCGAGCTCGAAGCTGCACTCTCTGCTTCTATCGCCAAGAATGACCAGGAGGCTCCTGCCGGTGTTCATTCTGAAGCGGATCCGGCCCACAAGGTGGATGAATTTGCTCCGGCCAAGACCTATGAGGAAGCTGCCGAGGCCTGCAGGGAATTCCTGAATCGCAAGAAATAATACCTTAATTACCAAGCACTATGCAACTTGATGCTATTCTCGTGAACTCCGGTGCGAAGTATCGCAAGGAGATCCTCGCAATGCCGGTAGTGGCATTGGAGAAAACTCTCAAGCACATGACCATCCGCAAGGGTGTTCGTGGAGATGAGACTGTCGGAGGCTATGACAATGATGCCGAGCTCCGTCCCTATCGCTCTTCCAAGGATGCTACCGACAAGGGTAAATTCTTTGGCCGTACTCTCACCACCTATCTGGGTGACATTGTAGAAGAATTCGATCCTTACCGTCTCTTCTCCACCGTGTATGGCGAGAGCTTCAGCTCTCTGACCGACCGCAAGGAGGCCGACATCGTGAAGGATATGGCTCTCACTCTGGCCAAGAAGGCTTCTGCCAAGCTCGGCAAGGCTCTCTTCAAGGCTGTGCGTGATCCTGAGGGCAACTCCACAATGGATCTCTTCAACGGTTTCGACACCATTGCAGCCAAGGAAATCACCGAGGGCAACATCAATGCCACCAGGGGCAACCTGTATATCTACAGCTCCATCACTGCTGCCAATGCCGGTGATGTGCTGAAGGCCATCTACAGTGCTGCCTCCGATGAGCTCCGTGACCAGGAGAATCTGAAGATGTTCCTGCCGAAGAGTGTGCTCGATTACTATGAGGAATGGTGCCTGAGCACTCTCGGATCCGTGGTGTACAATCAGACCTATGCTCAGAGCCGTCTCCACTGTGACCGCAATGTCGAGCTGGTGCCTCTGATCGGCCTCAAGAATTCCGAATACATCTACATCTCCACTCAGGACAATATGCTGGTCGGTATGGACCAGATGTCGGATGTCGAGCAGGCCAAGATCCGTGAATGCGACAATCCCAAGGCTCTCCAATTCTTCATGTGCATGTATTGGGGTGTCCAGTTTGAGAGCATCCTCCCGGAATACCTGCTGGTCGCTCGCACCACTGCAGCTCCTTCTCCTACTCCTACTCCTGAGGGTGCAGTCCGTGGTGCCACTCTCCTGGATGACATCCCGGCAACGGCTGGCAGCAACACTCGCACCTATGCCACTGTGACCGGCTCCGACATCGAGGCCGAGGTCATCACCGAGGGTGCTTCCTGGCTGACCGTGACCACCAAGGACAACAAGGTGACCTTCACTCGCACTGCCTATGCGTATGCCGATGAGGGTGATGCCAAGCGAATCGCCAAGGTCCGTGTGTCCGCACTCGATGGCTCCGGCTCTCTCGAAGTGACCGTCAAGCAGCTCAAAGCTCTGAGCTAGTCTCACTCCTAAAGATTGAAAGATATGAATCTTGGAAATCTTGACTTTGCAATCGGTGGCATCAATCCCTCAGGGATTGGTGCTACCATCTATCGAGTGGCCAAGCGAGACATCGCATCTTGGCCGACCATCGTAGATGATCCCACTGCCACCGGCCAGGTGAGCACCTTGTCATCGTATGCTGGCAACTTCACTCTGGTAACAGATGCGGTATGGGATAAGCTCTATTCCACTCAGGGAAAGGGCAAGGTGACCTTCGAGGTCACCGGTGAGGTGGACTGCAAGATGTACACCAACAAGGCATCCCTCTCTTTCCCGGATCTCACTGCCGAGGCACTGGCCTTCTGCAAGGCTGCTGCCAATGGTGACTATGTATTCATCGTGAAGGCTGCTGGCCGATTCCATGTCATCGGCTCCCCGGACTATCGCTGCACCATCTCTCCGACCGGAGACTCCGGTGATGCTGCCGGCTCGGCCAAGGGTGTAACCTTCGAGGTCGAATGTCCTGATGTGACTCCTCTCCCGATCTATGTCGGCACCTTGGAGCTTGCTGATGGAGAGCTCGACTGCTCGGATGGCTCCTTCACTCCGGCTTCTTAACAAGCCGAGATGAATCAGGAGATTCTTGATTACTTGAAGAGTGCAAAGCCGGATTACTATGCCGGCCTTGCACTCTTCTGTAAATACAGCCGGAATGACTGGCTGAAAAACTGGCTTTCCAGGAAGCAGGATCGGGCCAAGCTCATGTATGAGCTGGAGAAGCTCTCCAACAGCCCACACATCTCCAATCCGAATGAGCAGGCCGATGTGGCCAGATATGCTCAGAAGCCGGTGGCCGTGCATGAGCCTGTAGCTGCTGCACCTGTGTCGGATCCAGTGCCGGTGGTCAAGCCTGCACCGGCCTTCAAGACCTTCGATGACCGGAGGACCAGGAGATCCGACCTGCCGGCAGAGCTGCAGGCCGTGTATGACTCCATCTCCGAGGACTACAAGCTCCGGAGGGGCCTCCATGAAAAGATGAAGGCTGCTGGTACCAACAATGACCGGGCCTCCTTCCGTGTCAGGGTGCTGGAGACGGATGCCAGGATCAAGGCCGGATGGGCCAAAATAGATGCCTACCTGACCAGGGAGGCCGAGGAGAAGGTCTCCGGAGACTCCTTCCAGGAAAGCACCTGCCGGGCCTACATCTCCAAAGCTTTGAAGAGGCCGGTGAACTCTCCGGCTCAGGTGGCCACCTGCAAGGCCAGGGTGAAGGCTCTTCTGGATCATGGCTGTACGATATCTCCCGAAACAATGAAACTCCTTCAAAACAAAGGGCTCTATGAAAAAGCTGTGGAATTGGATGGTGTCTCTCCTGAATAAGATTCGGAGAGACCGGCTGTACCACTTCATCTGTGGTCTGATCTTCGCTGCCTTCTTCTGCATCGTGCTGAAGATGGGCTTCTGGTGCTTCTGGCCGGTGATATTCATCGGTTTCATCAAGGAATTCATCGACAAGTGGCAGGATGGCAATTTCGACTGGATTGACCTGCTTGCCACAGTCCTCGGAGGCCTGGTGATTGCTCTTCTTGCCTTGATTGGCAAGTGATTCTATTTCAACATCGAGAGTGTCCTAAGTAGCCGGAGAAATCTGGCTACTTTTGTTTCATGCTTAGGGAAATCACCATACTGAGTGCCGAGGATCTGCAGAATGTGGAGCATTGGGCCGAGCTGAAATTCTCTCTTTCAGAGATTGCGACCATGCTGCTCATCGATGTGGTCCAGCTCCGGCTGGCCATCCAGGATCCCAAGAGCGACATCTCCCTGGCATACAATGCCGGCAAGCTGAAGAGCCAGGTGACCAGGCGAGAGGTCATCCTGAAAGCTGCCAACAGAGGAGCTGAATGGGCCATCAATCTGCTCGACAAGTACGAAATACACCAGAAGGAAGATGAATTGATGCCATGAGGAAACTATCCCCGAATCCGGAATTCCTGGATCTCATTTTTGCCAAGATGGAGGATGACTCTCTCCAGCTCACCACATCTCAGCAGATCCGATTCGAGAGGCTCTCTGATGCCTATACACACTGGCTCAGCAATCCCATGCTGCCGGATAACCGTATCCGGGACTACATCATGGCCAGGCACAATGTCACCAGCCGTGTGGCCTACCAGGACATTGCCATCATCAAGGCTCTCTATGGCCGTGTCCCTCTAGCCAACAAGGAGCAGATGCGACACAAGGCCAATCATCTCTTCGACATGGCCACTGCAGCAGCTCTTGCCGGTGATGATAAGAAGGCCAAGGCTCTGACCAAGATTGCAGAGGGCATTGTGAAGAATAACCGACTGGAAGAGTCGGATGGAGAGGATTTCCCTTGGGATGATATCATCCCGAAAGACATCTCCCTTTCCGTGGATCCGTCTGTCATCGGTATCGAGCCGGTGCCGAATATCCAGGAGAAAGCTGCCAAGCTGCTGAAGCGGTACACAGAGGATATCGATGGGCCGACTCAGATAGATGTCATCCCGGATGGAGACTAGCCAGAAATATCTCAATCGTGCTCAGCAGGAGGCTCTTGCCATAGCAGCCCACACCGAGGTGGATGTCTGTGGCAGGCGATTCGGCAAGTCTTTCGGCATTGTTTCCCTGAGGATCAAGCGGAATGTGGAATTCATGCCTGGATCCACCGGCTGCTTCGTGGCCAGCAGCTATAAGCAGGCACATCTGAGGACACTGCCGGCAGCTCTCTCCGGCCTCTCCGAATTCGGCTGGATCGAGGGCATCCACTATGTGGTCGGCAAGAAGCCTCCGACCAGGCTTGGATATGCCAAGCCCATCATTCCTCTTCAGAGCTTCGATGATGTGGTCTCCTTCTACAATGGGGCTCAGATGGTCATTGTCAGCCAGGATGTGAGGATGAGCTCCAACTCCATGACCTTCGATTGGGTGATTGGTGATGAAGCCAAGGGCCTGAGCTTCGACAAGCTCAAGGATGAGACATTCCCGGCCAATGGTGGTACCAAGAGATACTTCTCCGACTGTCCCTGGCACCATTCCATCCTCTTTGTCTCCGATATGCCGGTGCTCAAGAGTGGCCGGTGGCTCCTGAACTACCGGGAGAAGGCCACTCCGGAGGTGATCGACATGATCAAGGGCCTTCTATACCAGAGATGGCAGGTCAATGCCTGGAAGGATGAGAAGCTCAAGCATGAGGAGCTCGGCAGGATTGATTCCCTGCTCTCTCAGCTCCGGAGGATTGCCGTGCTCTACCGGGAGTGGTCCACCTTCGAGAATGTGGATGTGGTGGGCCTGGAGTACATCAAGCAGATGAAGAGGGACCTTCCTCCTCTGGTATTCCAGACCAGCATCCTGAGCAAGAGGATTGAGAGGCTCAAGGATGGCTTCTATCCGAACTTCAGGGAGAATCTCCACACCTACATCGATAACAACAATACTCCTCTCCTGGATGAAGGGATCGGCACTGTCAGTGGTACCGACTATGGGTGCCTCCTGGATGGTGATGTGAATCTGAAAGAGCCTATATCCGTGGCCTTCGACTTCAATGCCAATATCAACTGGCTGGTGGCTGGCCAGAGGGATGGCATGAGGCTGAAGGTCATCAAGAGCTTCTTTGTCAAGTATGAGAGGAAGCTCAGGGAGCTGGTGGATGACTTCTGCCACTACTACAGGGCCCACACCACAAAGGAGGTGGTATTCTACTATGACAGCACTGCTCTCGGCTCCAACTATGCTGTCAGCAACCAGGACTTCAAGTCTGTCATCATCGAGCAATTCAATAAGCATGGGTGGACCGTCACAGAGATCTTCATCGGCAAGCCATTCAAGCACACCGAGAAGTACACACTCATCGACCAGGGCTTCACAGGGGCCAAGGGCCTGCTGCCGGTATTCAACAAGGAAAACAATGAGGCTCTCCTCATTGCCATCTCGCTGGCCGAGGTGACCATCACTCCTGGTATTGGCTGGCACAAGCACAAAGGTGGGGAGAAGCTGGCCGAGACTGAGGAGGATCTCCTGGAGCACCGTACCGATGGCACTGATGCCTTCGACACTCTGTACATCGGCAACACTCTCTTCCCTTACAGCTCTTACCTTCTCGGTATCGGACCGGCAACCTAGCCAGAAAAGTGTCGCATATATGGAGAAATCGAATGCAATTTCCATCCGGCCAAGAGGGCAAGGCTTGGGAGCTCGGCTGTCGATCTCCTTTTTCTTTGTCAGAATCGTGTCCTGCTTCCGTGTGACTTACAACAATTTCGTGGCACCGAACTCTCTTTTCTCTGCCAGCAATGTCCTATCTCACCGGAAGTCGCTTTTTTAACTTTGCTTCCATTATGATCTCTGCCTCAAGAATACATGAACTGGTCCAGCAACTGCAGGACTTCTCCATCACATGGATTGCTGAAGATGGATCCATCGTGAAGGTGCAGCATTGCCGATGCACATCCTTTCATGGAGCCGGAGAGACACTGAATATCTTCATCCCTGCAAGCAAGCAGGTGAGGACTGTGAACAGGAATACCATCATTGAATTCAACGGTGAAGAAGTAATACTATGAGTACAAGAGAAATCTCAGCAGGGCTGTCGGTCATCGATGGCATCCAACTTTTTCCTGAGATCCAGGCGGTCCTGGTCACCGACTCCTCTTCAGAGTTTCGGAGAGACAAGCAACTGGATCCAATCAAGAAGGGGAGCTACAAGATTGCTCCCTGGGGACATGACAATCTCCTCCCGAATCATCTCCTGGAAAAAGTGGAGAAGGGAGATATTGTCGGAGCGAATCTCCGATTCAACCGGGATGTATCCTTTGGCCTTGGCCCCAAGCTGGTGAAGGCTGTCAAGAGGGATGAGTATGGCCGTGTGATGGAGTGGGCTCCTGTCGAAGAGGGTGAGATCTTCGATTGGTTTGAGGCCAATGACATTCCTCTCTTCATGCAGGAGCAGCTCACCGATGTGACCTACTTCTACAATGCTTTCCCGGAGATCATCCTCGATGACAATTATGAGAAGATCCGTGCCATCAGGCACAAGGAGGCAGTATTCAGCCGGTGGGCCGTGATGAACAGCCACAATGAAATCAACTGGCATTATTATGCCGACTGGAGCAAGGAGCCTGCTGCCAAGGATATCATAGTCACCAGGGTGCTGGATGAGTTTGACACCAAGGCTGACCTGGACATCCTCCGGGCCGAGAGGAAGTCCAAGCGATTCATATTCCCGGTGTACATGCCTTCTCCTGGCCGGCCTTACTACTCCGAGCCGGAGTGGTATTCCATCTTCCGGAGTGGCTGGTATGATCACAGTGTCATGGTACCTGAGCTCAAGAAGGCCATTCTCAAGAATCAGCTCGGTGTGAAATTCATCATCTATGTCGCTCAGGAATACTTCGACTACATCTGCAAGATGGAAGGAATCGACATCCATGACCGGAAGGCATACCAGGAGAGGGTGGAGAAGGAGAAGCAGGCCTTCAATGACTTCCTCTCCGGAGAGAAGAATGCCAATAAGGCCATGATGGCTCTCAAGCAGAGGGTGGCCACTGCGAATGGTACTATGGAGTCGAAGTGGATTGAGATCACTCCCATCGATAACAAGATCCAAGGCGGTGAGTACATCGATGACACCGAGAGCACTGCCAATATCATCTGCTATGCTATGGGTGTACACTCCTCCCTCATCGGTGCAACTCCCGGCAAGAGCAGCTCCACTCTAGGTGGCACTCAGGCAAGGGAGCTCTACATGATGAAGCAGGCCTGCATGAAGCCGATTGTGGACCGAGTGATGAGGCCTCTTCGTTTCATCAAGCAATTCAACAAATGGGATAAGGACATCTACATCAATGTGCCGGAGTACATCTTCACCACACTTGATCAGAATAAGTCCGGGAAACAGGAATCGACTAACACTGAAGTATAGCCATGATTGTATCTTCATACTCCGAGATGAAGCCTTTCCTCCCTGCCGTGGAGATGAAGAGTGCTTCCACCACCATCTTCAATGATGCTCTTGAAGTGGCTCAGGATGATCTGGTGACCGGCATCATCGGCACCGACATCGAGGCTCTGCTTGAGGCCCACAAGGAAACTCCGGACACTCATGCCAAGCTCCGGAAGCTCTGCCAGAGGGTAATCAGCCAGCAGGCCTTCCTGGCCAGCATCCCGGATCTTGACCTGGTGCTCACAGATGCCGGCTTTGCCGTGGTGAACAATGAGCAGACCACTATGGCCAGCCGGGAGAGGGTGCAGGCTCTGTCGGCCAATCTGCAGGCCAAGCTGGATGCCAGCAAGGATGCCTTAGTGCTCTTCCTGCTCAAGACCGACACCTATGATGACTGGAGAGGCACTGAGGAATTCGCCAGGCTTTCCGATGGTCTCATCCTCACCTATGGGGAATTCAAGGATGCAGCCGTGCTGAACAATATCACAGCTCAGAGCTATCCCAAGAACTGGAGTGAATTCCTGGCCATGAATTCGGCTTTGAATGTCGCTCTGATGACCGATGTGGCCAGCTACATCTCAAAGGACTATGCCACTGAGCTCATCGAGGACATCCGTGACAAGGAGACTCTCCTGCCGAATGAGAAGAAGGTGCTCAAGCTCATCAAGATTGCCATCTGTGCCATTGCGCTCGGTGACCGGAAGCTCGGCCTGGACCAGACTCTGAAGGCGGTGGCCATCATGAAGGCCAATCCGACAGACTTCCCCACTTTCGATGTGTCTCCGGAGTCTCAGGCTCTGGACATCACTCACAAGGATACTCCTATTTTTTCCATGTTTTGATATGAAGCGATTTGTTCAATTTCTGAAGCAGTTTTTCCATCTCCAGCGAGGGGAGAAAATAGACATCGAGTATCCTATCTCATGGGAGACCATGAGCCAGGAGGACTTCCGGAATGTCTGTACCATCCTATCCAAGCCTCATGGCCGGAAGGAGACTCTCTTCCTTTGCCTGTGCGCTCTGGCTCATATCCGGCCAGACTCTCCGATCAAGTATGATCCAAAGGCCATCAAGGACAATGTGGTATTCCTGATCAATGGCAAGAGCTATGTGATCTCGCCAAAGGTTATCCAGGAGGCCTGTGGCCAGCTTGAGTACATCCTGGATGCTGTGGGCCTGGCTCCATCTCCTCTTCCGAGGATTGATCGGAAGATCTATGGCATCAGCTTCGACCAATACTACCAGGCCGATGCTTACATGCTCCGGTACATGTCGGATCCTTCCAATGAGAAGTGGCTCAAGGAAGCTGCCAAGACTCTGACCGATGGCCGAGTCCGGAAGCTGATGGACTGGCAGAAGAAAGGCATGGTCATCTGGTGGAATGGTGTGAAGAAATACCTGATGGCCAAGTATCCCTTCGTGCTCCAGGAAGGTGGTGATATCACCGACAAGACTCCGGCAGACATCCTGCAGGAGCTGCTCTCCACCATGAATGACAATAAGCCTCAGGACAATGATAAGATCCTGAAGTCGGATGTTCACAGTGTGCTCTTCACACTCAATCAGATCTACGAAAGAAATGCTCACAACTAGCTACCTAAAATCCTCTTTATCATCTCTCAAGGAGTTTATCTCCCCAGAC
>Ga0265298_10001911_pt1 | contig 30200 bp, 23 predicted proteins | sample AusTroGonzalo_MG_3_FD_193486 | JGI IMG/M metagenome (GOLD analysis project Ga0265298, IMG submission 193486) | Bovine rumen microbial communities from tropical cattle in Woodstock, Queensland, Australia - Gonzalo_01 | ecosystem: Host-associated > Mammals > Digestive system > Stomach > Rumen ...
CTTCAATAGTTTGGGATTCTGGCCCTCTGTCCACTGGTTCAACTGCTTGCGGGCCGAGTAGTAGGTGAGGCCGGAAGTGCGGGCAAACGAGCCGACGGTGACGTAGCCGTTGTAGCGTTGCAGACAAATCTTGGTAGTATTTTCCACCCTTTTGAGAGTATTTAATACAAAGCATGGACGCCATACACAGACTCAGACATGGACGGTATGCCCGACCAGTGGGAACGGCGATACGGGCTGAACCCCAACGACCCGACGGATGCCAACGGTGACATCAATGGTGACGGCTATACCAACATCGAGAAATACTTCAACGGCATAGACCCTAAGACGAAGACCGATTGGCGCGATTTAAAGAACAATTATGATACGTTGGTACAAAAATCTACCTTTTTGGAATAATAATCCACCCCTTTTTGTGGGAAATTGCGGAATTTTGCACCATCAATACAGAACTACTATTTATTAAATAAAACAAACCAAATCAAAAAAAGAAATGAAGAAACTAACATTGCGTGCCACACTCAGACCTTTAGGTCAGAGAAATGCTTTATGGCTTTTAGCTATTGGAGGCGGACTATTTGCTAGTTGTGCCGAAGGCTACGAGACGTCCAGCACCATCGATTTGGGTGTTCGAAACACACAGATGGAGACGCCTATTCAGGACAGCATCTCGTTCAAGGTAAGCACAGATGGCAAGACAGCCACCGTCAGCTGGCCCACAGTAGCTGGTGCCAACGGACACGAAGTGACATTTATGAATGTGGACGATCCCAACAACCCCGTTATCATTGACGGCTTTGACAAGAAGATTGTTGACGGGTCGAAGTTTACCATCAATGTTGCCGAGGACTGCAAGTACAAAATGCTGATGCGTACCCTGGGCAACAAGGACTATGGCAACACCGACGACGAGGTTACGCACTCCTACGACTTCTCGACACTCGTTCCCTCAGTGGCCACCATCCCCAGCGGCAGCGACATCTATGAATTCTTCCAGGAGCATCCACTCGACTCTAATAAGTTAGAGGTGGCTGTCGAACTGGAGGCCGGCGGCGAGTACACCATGTCAGGATTGGTAGACTTCAGTCACCACAAGCTGACTTTCCGTGGCGACAAGGTCAACCGCCCGGTGGTACACATGACGGGTGACGGCCATTTCGAGACCTATTCGACCCTGAAAGTGAAGTTCATCAACTTCGACATGACTGAGTCAACAGCAGGAGGATTTATCGCCATGTCGAAGGACAACCTGCCCGACAGCATCAAGACCGAGAACCGTGGCAACTACTGGCGCGGCTCATCACAGATCAAGGGCATCTACATGGTGGAAGACCCTATCTACATTGCCAACTGCTGGTTCAAGAACCTGCCACACGCCATGCTCTACCACAACAATATCAACTGTGCCTTCTGGTACTTCACGCTGTCAAACTGTATCGTGCAGATGAACAACGTGACCAAGTCGAACATCGGCTTCATCAACCTGTACGACTCAGGAGCTAACGGCAAGAGCGTGAAAAACATCACGATTGAGAAGAGCACCATCTACAACATCGCCGACAACGGTTCGGCATGTTTCATCCGCTACGGCAACGAGTCGAACTCCAACCCAGAAAAGGTGTTCGGCAACATATCGGCCGACTATTGCAGCCATAAATGGACGTTCACACGTTCGACACTGGCCAAATGCTACTATAGCGACGAGACCCACAGTGGCTGGCGCTTCTGTAATAATGTACGCATTTCATCCTACTTTACGCTGAACATCGACCACACCATCTTCTACAACTGTGCCCAACTCTATCGTATGAACGGCGGATCAAAAACTTTCCGCTTCAATTTCTTCTGGAACGATGGCGAAGATGATAAGAGTCGCAACAACAGCATCAAGGACTCGGGTAATGCCCCATTCGCTTCAGAGTATGACCCTGGCTTCGGTGGCAATAATGCCGCACAGTTGAAGGAACTCGACTTCTCGCAACCTAATGGCGGTGTGAACTTCACGCCCACCGAGTATGAGATTGTCACAAACCGTGGTGGTGACCCCCGTTGGCTACCCAACGCCGAAGATGAAGAATAAAAAGGTAAAAGAGTAAAAAGGTAAAAAAGTAAAGAAGATGAAACACAAAATCTATCATATATGCTTGGTCGTGCTGATGGCATTCTTCGCATTGCCAGCCCTAGCGCAAAACCGCCTCGTGAAGGGTACGGTAATCGACCAGAACAATGAGCCGATTATCGGTGCCACCATCACCATCGTCGGTCAGAATCAGGGGGGTACCGTTTCCGATCTGGACGGTAACTTCAGCCTGCAAGTTCCTGCCGGCAAGAAAATCAAGGTCAGCTACATCGGCTGTCAGCCACAGACTGTGAGTAAGCTGGATGGAAACGTCAAAATCGTGATGCAAGAGGATGAAAATACCCTCGACGACGTTGTCGTGGTGGGTTATGGTGCCCTGAAGCAGAAGAATGTGACCGGTGCCGTCGAAGTCATTAACCCCGAGGAATTGAAAGACCTCAACGTCACTAACCTGTCTGAGGCACTGATTGGTCTGTCGCCTTCACTGCACGTATCCATGCCGTCGACGGGTCGTCCTGGTGAGAATGCTACCATCACCATCCGTTCGGCACGTGATGCCGTAGCCCTGATACCTACCACCGATATGACCGGTGCTGCTGTTGGTGCCAATATCGACCCACGTCCCTTGTACGTCATCGACGATTTCGTCTATCAGGACGGTGACAAGGGTGAGGAGGAATTCAACAACCTCGATGTTGATGAGGTAGAGAGCATCACCATTCTGAAGGATGCCGAAGCTGCTGTTTATGGTGCATACGGTGCATACGGTGTCATCCTCGTCAAGACCAAGCGCGGTAAGGCCGGAAAGCCTCGTATCTCATATCAGACACAGCTGGGTTGGGTGGACGCCATCAAGCATGCCGACATGCTCGACGGCTATAATTACGGTCGTATCTATAATGCCGCCAAGGCAGCCAATGCCCTCCAGAACAACAAGACGATGGACCGCCGTATCGACCTGTTCCAGGCTGATGAACTGGAGGCTATGAAACAGACCAACTATAACCTGTTGGACGACTATTGGAGTAGCTCACTGTCGCAGCGCCACAGCATCAACGTAAACGGCGGTAACGAGAAGGCTACCTACTTTGCTGGTGTCACCTACCAGACACAGGACGGTAACATCGGTAAGTTGGACTACAACCGCTGGAACTACCGTGCGGGCATCACCGCCACTATCAATAAGTACGTAAAGGCTACGCTTTCCGTCAGTGGTGACGATTCGAGGAAGAATATGCACATGACATCAAACTCTGGTGGCGGTAATCAAGAAGACTACCTCTATATGTTGAAGAATCCATCATACGTTCCTGACAACATCAACGGATACCCTATCTACCACTCAGGTATGGAGAACGACCCCTCGTTTAAGAACTACTATAATTACAAGTCACTCTATAACTCTATCAACAACCGCGAGCAAAACTCGAACTCGATGTCTATACAGGGTACCTTGGAGGCCGACTTCGGTTTCATCAAACCACTGAAGGGGCTGCGTGCCCGCCTGACCTACTCGCGTAATGTGGGTAACAACCACGACAACCAGATCCGTATGGAGAACATTGTCTATCGTGTGAAGAACCGTGGCGGTTCGGGCAATCACCTCTACGTGACCGATCCCAATATGATTATCGACAACGACCCATTGGTGGACTACGACGAAACCTCACTAGAGGGTTTCCGCTACACCGCCTTCGAGAATCTGGAGGAGCGCATCCTGAACGATGGGCAGAATTCGTACATCACCAACAGCTTGAGTCGCAATAAAAGTTATCAGCTGAATTTCATGCTGATGTACGGTCGCAAGTTCGGCAAGCACGATATCAGCGGCACCTTCTCTATTGAACGTGGCGAAAACGAGGCTTTCAACCAATATACATAGGCTACCCATCCCCTCCCCTTCACCGACGGTACCAGCAACTCGCTGGCCGATGACACCCAAAAGGAAGCTACCTGGGGTAAGACCGATGGTGGTAACCTGGCCTATATCGGACGTCTCAACTACTCGTACGCTGACAAGTACCTGTTCCAGTTCCTGGTACGCTCGCAGGCTTCAGCCGCTAAGTTTGCCCCTGAGAACTATTGGGGTGCCTTCCCGTCGTTCTCGGCTGGTTGGGTCATCAGCGAAGAGCCATGGTTCCCCAAGCAGAAGTGGAAGATTGACTTCTTGAAGATTCGCGCCTCATGGGGTATCATGGGACGTGACAATGTGGACGCTTGGCGTTGGCTGCAGCTCTATGCCTACAACTCGACACGCAGCTCTATCTTTGGTACCGACATCACGAAGGAGTCGGCACGTGCCTTCCAGTTACCGGAAAAGAGCGGTACCAACCGCGACCTGCACTGGGACAAGAACACCAAGATGAACTTCGGTCTCGACATGCGAATGCTGGACGGTCGACTCAGCGTATCGTTTGACTACTACTACGACAAGCAGCGCGAGATGTTTGCCACACCGAATGCTAACTTCATGCCAGGTACCGTAGGTACGTATCCTGCTCCTGAGAACTACTCGGAGATGGACCTCTGGGGCTACGAGGCCATCGTGGGTTGGCGCCAGCGTATCAATAAGGATATGTACGTGAGTGCACGTCTGGGCTTCAGCTACGACGACAACAAGGTGCTGAAAATGTACTGGGACGTAGACCAGAAACTGAACAGCATGGTTTATGGCGAGCGCAGTGACCGCGGTCTGTGGGGACTCTCATGCCTCGGCATGTTCCGCACCTATCAGGAAATTGAGGAGTATTTTAAGAAGTATAATATCACCAGCTATCTGGGTCTGTCGCAAGACAAGGTACATCCTGGTATGCTCATCTATGAAGACGTACGTGGACCAAAGGACGATAACGGTAACTGGACAGGCCCTGACGGCAAGATTGATACAGAAAACGATATCGTACAGATCTCAAAGCGTCAGAGCAATCCCTACCGTTCGAACCTGAATCTGAACTTCGTGTGGAAGTCGTTCTCGTTGAACACTACCATTCAGGCTGAATGGGGTGCCTACACCATGATGCCCGCCATGTATCAGGAATCGTTCAACTCGATGGAGACCACCAACGTATCGGCCATGTGGAACGACATGTTTATCTACGAGGATGTGCTCGATGCTCAGGGACAAGTCATTGCATACGCCAACCCCAATGGTAAGTGGCCTAACTTCGGCTACACCTCTGGCAGTGTGAACTCACAACGCTCTACCTTCTGGCGTATGTCGGCAGCCGAGATCCTGATTCGTAACCTCACGCTGGCCTACACCTTGCCGAAGAACATCTGTAAGACCATTGGTCTGAATGCAGTACGCTTCAATATGACCATCCAGAATGCCCTGAGTCTCTACAATGCATGTCCCGGCGGTTATTGGAACAACTTTGCCGGTAACTATGGCAGCTATCCTGTTACCCGTAAGATTACCTTTGGTATGAACGTAACATTCTGATAAAATTTAAAAATTAGAAAAGGTAAAAATGTAAAAAAGAATATAGTTATGAAACAGAATAATTTTTTAATTTTTAAATTGTTTAATTTTTGCATTGCTGCAACAGCAGTCCTGATGCTAGGCAGCTGCAGTGATAGTTTCCTGGCTGACAAGCGACCCTACGGTTCATTTGGCGAGAACGACGTCTATACCGACTGGGAGTCAGTCAAGTTGCGTCTGAACTATGTCTATCAGGGTTCACTGCCCTACTTCCGTGGCTATAACAGCAATGGTGCGAATCAGGGTGGCAACTCTACATCGACCAACGGTCCCAGTGACCAGTGGCCAGTGGGTCTGCCCGACTTCCTCTCTACGCATGGTGATGAGTTTGCAGGCTATGGCAGCAACGGCTATGGTTATCTGTCAGAGCCCAACAAAGCTACGGCTTGGGATAATAACAACATCTTCAAGTTCTTCTATACTGGTGTTAACGAAAGCCCTTGGAAGAAGATGCGCGAGTGTACTGACGTCATCGTCAAGGTTCGTCAGTACGATGGACTAACGGAGCCGCAGAAAAACTGGGCTGAGGGTCAGGCACGTTTCTTCCGCGCCACCCGCTACTTTCGTCTGTTCAAACGCTTTGGAGGCACGCCCATTGTCCGTGGCTTGCAGAGCACGACGCTCAGCGACACCCTTGACCTGCGTATCGCACGGCAATCGACCAAGGATACCTACGACTTCATGATTGAAGACCTGACTACCGCAGCTTCTTTGCTCCCCGCCCGCTGGGAAGAGGAGGCCAACGACTGGGGCCGTGTGACGGCAGGAACGGCGCTGGCACTAGCAGGCTATATTGCCAACTACTATGCATCGCCCGTCTTTAACCGTCAAGATGAACAGGACCGCTGGCAGGCTGCCTACGAGTTGAACAAACAGGCACTTGACAAACTGGCTGAGGGACACTTCGGACTATCGTACGAAGGTGACCCTGGAACCAATGCCTCGAACTGGGCTAAAATATGGTGTAACATCTATGGTGGTGACAACCTCAATAGCGAGGCCGTCTTCATGGCCATCTGTAATAATGCCGGTGGTGATGCCAGTGACCAACTCTACAACTGTTTGGAAAACACGCTGCGCCCCTCAAACTGTGGTGGCGGCGGTGGCGTCACACCCTCTGCTGAGATGGTCGATGCCTTCCCCATGGCCGATGGTAAGCGTCCGACAGAGGCTGGCGAGTATGCTTACGACAAGAAGCTGTTCTTCCTGAACCGCGATCCGCGATTCTATCGCACCTTCGCTTTCCCAGGCACTGAATGGCGTTTCTTAGGCAGCATCAGTGGCGATTTATTGGAAACCTGTCCTTACGAAACGGGCACGTCCTACCAACTGCAACAATATGCCTGGTATCCCTCTGCTGAAGAGGCTATGGATGTCACGCGTAGTGGCTATTTCAGCGATCTGGCAGCAGGAAGCGGCAAGAGCATCTATGTACGCAAGAAGTCACAGGACTATGGTCTGGGCATGACACCGATGTACGTCTTCGAATCGAACAGTAACGGTTTTGCCCGCAACGGTCAGCCCCTCATTGCCATGCGCTATACGGAGGTGCTGCTGAACTTTGCCGAGGCTGCCTGCGGTGCTAACCACCTCAGCGAGGCATGGGATGCACTTATCAAGATTCGCCAGCGCGTAGGATATACAGGCAACTGCGGTCTTGACCCTGCTATTCAAAGTAACCGTGCTAAGATGTTTGAGGCCATCCTCTACGAGCGCCGCATCGAACTAGCTTACGAGGGTAAGCGCTTCGACGACTGCCACCGTTGGATGCTCTTCGATGGTGGTGTCGGTCAGAGTGAGATTGACGGTGCCCCTGCAACATGGGAGCCAACAGGATGGGGTGGCAACACCTGCGCGTACCTTGGCGTGACACCGCTCAACGACATTTCCCTCCATCGTATTGAGATGTATATCGACCCTGCCGTCTATATGGGTAGCAGAGCGCCCGAATCCGATCCCTTTACGATGGCCACCCCTGTGCTCACCAAACCTAAGGCTCTGACGCTGAACGAGGACTTCACCACTACTATCGATACAGAAACCGGTGAAGCCATCTATGCTAACACCAATGTCAAGGCTTTGGCAGAGTTCTATTTGAACAACCTTATTCGCAAGGATATCGTCACTCAAAGAACCATGAATGCTGAGGAAACCGACTATGCCAAACCTCAGTGGGACAAGAAGTGCTACCTGATGGGACTACAGTCGGGAGACGAAAGCAACAACCCCAATGTGGCACAGACCATCGGCTGGAACAGTACATTCGGTGGTGCCGGCCGTTTCGACCCACTGAGTCTGACACCCGACAACAGTTCTAATAAGAATGTGAATACGGGTCAATAAAACTGCAATGTATTTCGTAGACTAAATAGTTGATTGATAGCTATTAGTTAGTAAGAAGAGGAGGACCGTTCGTGATGAATAGTCCTCCTCATGTTTTCAGGGCTGGCTCTCGCCCTCTATGTATTCTTCCTGGAACATGTGTTCACCATCGTAAACGGCGTAGGTGAACTGACTGATCCAGTCGTCCAGTCGCTATGCTGGCTTGCTGATTTTGTCTTTAATTAAAAGATAGGTACATAGCGTCCCCATGAAATGCGCATACTCATGGGGCGTAATGTCCACCTTGATGTCGCAGCGTTTATCCGGATACTGCGCTCTATAGGCATTCCTTACCATTTCGTGTGTCACGATATGGTTCAACGGAATATGATACGTCTCTATGATGGGCATCAAATACTCTATGGCACTGGCTATCTGCTCATTAGTCAGGGGCGCTACCAGCAGCAATAATATCTTTTTCAATTCCATTGGCCTTTTGTTGTCAACTATGGTTAATTTCAGAAATTACTGCCTGCAAAGATAGTTCATTTTATCTGTATTTCCAAGCCTTTGGTAGTATTTTCCACTAAAATGACACGAAAATACACACTCGTATGATTTTTTTTTCGTACCTTTGCTGCCGAAACAAACTACTCAAAACAAATAAAGACAATGAAACAAAAACTACTAATGAGGGCCATTCTCGCCTTGATGGCGATGAACATTCATGTTGCAGTGGCCGAAAATTATCCCTATCGCAGTGATTATTTGTGGTTAACTGTGCCCGACCATGCCGATTGGCTATACAAGACGGGCGAGAAGGCTAAGGTTGAAGTGAATTTCAGCCTTTATGGCATGCCACAAAATGTGGAAGTGAATTACGAGATTGGTCCAGACATGATGCCTGCCACATCGAAAGGCAAGGTAATGCTGAAAAATGGCTGTGCCATTATAGACATGGGAACGATGAAGCAGCCGGGATTCCTCGATTTGCGATTGACTGCTGTCAAGGACGACAAAAAATACCAACACCACGTGAAGGTCGGCTTCTCGCCCGACCAGCTGAAGCCCTATACGAAGAACCCGTCGGACTTCGATGCATTCTGGAAAGCGAACGTCGAAGCGGCACGGAAACAGGTAAATAGTGAAAAGATATTAGTGAAAAGCGAAAAGGTGGACAAGTATTCGACCGATGAGTTCGACTGCTATCTGCTGAAGCTGAAGACAGACAGTCGCCACAGCATCTATGGCTATCTGACTAAACCGAAGAAAGCCGGCAAATACCCCGTCGTGCTCTGTCCACCAGGTGCTGGCATCAAGACCATCAAGGAACCGATGCGTAATACCTTTTATGCCAAGAACGGCTTCATCCGACTGGAGATGGAGATCCACGGTCTGAACCCCGAGATGACCGACGAGCAGTTTAAGGAGATTACGTCGGCCTTCGACTACGAGAACGGTTATCTGACCAACGGCCTCGACAATCGTGACAACTATTACATGAAACACGTCTATGTGGCCTGTATCCGTGCCCTTGACTATCTTTGCTCGTTGCCTGACTGGGATGGTAAGAACGTCTTCGTACAGGGAGGCAGCCAGGGTGGTGCCCTCTCACTGATGACGGCTGGTCTCGACTCGCGCGTGACGGCTTGTGTAGCCAACCATCCTGCCCTTGCGGATATGGCTGGCTATCTCGACCATCGTGCTGGAGGCTACCCCCATTTCAACCGTCTAAACAATATGCTTACCCCCGAGAAAGTAGCGACGCTGGCCTATTACGACGTCGTGAATTTCGCCCGCCGTATCACTTGTCCCGTCTATCTTACCTGGGGCTATAACGACAACGTCTGTCCGCCTACCACAAGCTACATCGTCTGGAATCTCATCACTTCGAAAAAGGAGTCGCTCATTACGCCTGTCAACGAACATTGGACCAGCAGCGATACCAACTACGGTCAAATGCTGTGGCTGAAGAAACAAATATCAAAATAACATTAAAATTTGTTCACGTCGGTTGATGCGACGGGCTGAGCTGGCTGATAATTGGCTTTTGATAAGTCGATTTGCTCACTTGTGGATTTTGTCTTTAATTAAAAGATAGGTACAAAGCGTCCCCATGAAATGGGCATATTCATGGGGCGTGATGTCCACTTTGATGTCGCAGCGTTTGTCAGGATACTGTTCCCTATAAGCGTTCCTCACCATTTCGTGCGTCACAATATTCTCTAATGGAATGTTATATTCCTCTATGATAGGCATCAAATACTCTATGGCACTGGCTATCTGCTTGTCAGTTAGTGGTGCCACCAGTGTATTACCCTGAAACTCAATCCCTATCGTGCAATAGTTGCAATGCTCCATGCCATGCAGGATGGAGAGTCCGGCGTGGTAAGTGACAACGGTAGGATCGGCCATCACGTAGCGTGTACCATCCGTATCAATCACCACATGCGTACTCACCTTTCTTTCTGGCGAGGTCAGGATTTCGAGCGATTCCTCCACCGTCGGCTCTCCTGTGTGATGAAGCACAATACCCTTTACCTCATTCTTCCTTGTTTTGTCGAAGTTGGGCGTAGGACAACGTTTCTCGTCAAAACCACTGATCTTAGCATAGCTGTGTTGAACAGACTCCTTCTTGGGTTCTTCCTGCACTAGTGGCGTCTGCACGAGTACCCATACAGCAGCCCCTATTGCTATTGCCATAACAACAAGTAATAGCAAGAACATCACCTTGTAACTTCTGTCAAAACGAACTATGTCATTCATCATTATCTTTGCATTGATGTCATACAAAACATTTTCAGGCAGCAAAGATACGAAAAACAAACAGAATAACAAAATCTTTTGCAAATAGAAAAGAGCTGGGCGCAAATTTGCGCCCAGCCCTTGTTTAATTCGAAGTGAGATCGTGTATTTAGATACTCAGTTCGTTAAGCACCGTGATGAGGCGCTTGTCGAAGCGTTTGTCAGTACGGATGCACTCTGAGAAGGGTACATAGACGATATCATTGTTACGGTAACCCACCATGACGTTACGCTGACCCTGCTTGATGGCCTCGATAGCACCGACACCAGTACTACTGGCCAGGATGCGGTCGCGAGCTGACGGACTGCCACCACGCTGCAGATGACCAAGGATGGAGACACGTACGTCGAACTCTGGGAACTCGTTCTTTACACGGTCGGCATAGTAAAGGGCACCACACTTGGGACTCTCAGACACGATGACAATACATGATTTCTTCGACTTGCGGATGCCACGAGACATAAACTCGGCCAACTGGTCGACGTCTGTCGTCTCCTCAGGTACGATAGCAGCCTCAGCACCACAGGCGATAGCGCAGTTCTGTGCCAAGAAGCCAGCATCACGTCCCATGACCTCGATAAAGAAGATACGTTCATGCGAATTGGCGGTGTCGCGGATACGGTCTACACACTCCATGATAGTGTTCATCGTCGTGTCGTAACCAATGGTTGCATCTGTACCATAGAGGTCGTTGTCGATGGTGCCAGGCAGACCGATAACGGGGAAGTCGTATTCCACACCGAAGTTCCATGCACCTGTCAGAGAACCATTACCGCCAATCACTACAAGAGCGTCTATCTCTTCTTTTTTACAGGTCTCATAAGCTTTCTGCATGCCTTCAGGGGTCATAAACTCCTTACTGCGGGCTGTTTTCAGGATGGTACCACCACGTGTGATGATGCCGCTGACATCTTCTGTCGTCAGGGGTTTCACCTCATCTTTGATAAGTCCGTCGTACCCACGATAAATACCCTTGATGCTGAATCCGTTACAAATACCTGCGCGTGTCACTGCGCGAATGGCTGCATTCATGCCGGGGGAATCGCCGCCCGATGTCAGAATGCCAATAGTCTTAATCTTACTCATTTGTAATTACAGGAGATTCATCGTATCGGTAGCAATCATCAGCTCCTCGTCGGTAGGAATGACAACCACCTTTACCTTTGAGTCGTCGGCAGAGATGATAGCTTCCTCGCCACGGACATTGTTCTTGGACTCGTCGAACTTCACACCCAGGAACTCCATATTCTTGCAAACCTCAGAGCGCATGCTGACCTGATTCTCGCCAACACCAGCGGTGAAGACTATCACGTCGAGACCACCCATAGCGGCAGCATAGGCACCGATATACTTCTTGATACGGTAGAAATACATGTCCTGAGCCAGCTTTGCCTTGGGATCGCCAGCCTTGGCAGCATTCTCTACGTCACGCATATCAGAACTGCCACCTGTCAGACCGGCCACACCACTCTGCTTGTTGAGCAGGTTCGACATTCCGTCAGCATCAAGTCCGAGTTTCTTCTCGATAAATGTCACGGCACCACCGTCGATATCACCAGCACGGGTACCCATTACAAGGCCCTCCAGTGGGGTAAGACCCATTGAGGTGTCGATGCATTTGCCATCGACAACAGCAGCGATAGAGCCACCATTACCTACGTGGCAGGTTACCATCTTAGTTCCTTCAGCAGGGATGCCTAAGAATTCACAGGCACGAGCGCTAACATAACGGTGTGAAGTGCCATGGAAACCATAACGACGAATGCCGTACTTCTCGTACAACTCGTAAGGAATGGCATACATAAATGCCTTGGGAGGCATGGTCTGATGGAAAGCAGTATCAAAGACACCGACCTGAGGCAGACCAGGCATCAATTCCTTGACAGCATTTACACCCTTCAGGTTGGCTGGGTTGTGCAGAGGAGCCAAGTCAGAGCACTCCTCGAAGGCCTTCAGCACCTCGTCGGTCAGGATAACACTTTTGTTGAACTTCTCGCCGCCGTGTACCATACGGTGACCTACGGCGTCAATCTCGTCAAGACTCTTGATCACACCGATCTCAGGGTCTGTCAGAAGAGAGAAAATGAACTTCACACCTTCAGTATGCTCTGGGATGTCGTGCATAATCTGCTTCTTCTCGCCGTTAGCCAGTTTCACCTTTACAAATGCACCGTCCAAGCCTACACGCTCGGCACCACCACTGGTCATCACACTCTTGTCATCCATATTGTACAGCGCGTACTTGATGGAAGACGAACCACAGTTTAATACTAATATTTTCATATTGTTATTTCTTATTATGCGGTAGCAAATTCTTCACTTTTCACTCTTCACTTTTCACTTTTTGGCGTCCATAGCCTGACAAGCTGTGATGGCAATCATATAGTAGATGTCATCGATAGAGCAGCCACGAGAGAGGTCGTTGACAGGACGTGCGATACCCTGAAGCACAGGACCGATAGCGATGGCGTCGCCCAGGCGCTGTACCATCTTATAGCCGATGTTACCGACTTCGAGGTTGGGGAATACGAGCACGTTAGCCTTACCTGCGATATCAGAGCCAGGAGCCTTCTTAGCACCTACAGAGGGTACGAGGGCAGCATCAGCCTGCAGTTCACCGTCGATCTTCAATGTAGGATCAAGTTCCTTAGCCAGACGGGTAGCCTCAATAACCTTGTCGCAAACCTCGTGCTTGGCAGAACCCTTGGTCGAGAAGCTCAGCATAGCCACGCGGGGATCCTCAAAACCAGCTACTGCCTTAGCCATCTGTGCTGTACAAACGGCAATCTGAGACAGCTGAGCAGCATCAGGCATAGGTGTTACAGCCACGTCAGCAACAACTAGTACACCATTCTCACCATACTGCTTCTGCTTTGAGATGAGCAGCAGACCACCACTGACACAGGTAATGCCGGGCTGGCACTTGATAATCTGCAGGGCAGGACGCAGGGTGTCGCCTGTAGTAGAGAGTGCACCAGAAATCTGTCCGTCGGCACCCTCAGTCTTGATAATCATACAACCCAGATACAGGGGGTTCTTGATGAGTTTGCGGGCCTCCTCAATGGTCATACCCTTTGACTTACGAATCTCGGCCAGCTTTTCAGCCAGTTCTTCGCTCTTGTCATAGTTCTCGGGGTCAATCAGGGTTGCTTTGCCAATATTCGTCAGACCCTTTTCCTTAGCCAAAGCCTCAACCTTGGCGGGGTTACCAATCAGGATGATGTCTGCAAGTTCATCACCCAATGCCTTATCGGCTGCACACAGTGTACGCTCCTCTTCTGCTTCAGGGAGCACAATGCGCTGCTTGTTACTCTTAGCACGCGCTACGATTTGACTTAATAAATCCATTGTTGTTTGTATTTTAAAAGATAATATTATTCTCTTGTTTGCAAAGGTACAAAATAAATAGGAATTAGGAATTAGGAATTAGGAATTTTTTATCGTTTACGTTTACGCTAACTCCTGTGTCAAGATGCTCTCCAGCTTCTCTGGTGTCAATCGCAACTGGAATTCGTTGCGGATGGCAATAGAGATGCCACCCGTCTCTTCAGACACAACGATGGCTATACAGTCGCTCTCGTGCGTGATACCCAATGCAGCACGATGACGCAGACCCAGTTCCTTGGGGATGTGCAGGTCGTGGCTGACGGGCAGAATACAGCCTGCAGCACGGATACGGTCGTGGGCTATCACCATGGCTCCGTCGTGGAGCGGTGAGTTCTTGAAGAAAATGTTTTCGATGAGTCGCTGATTGATGCTGGCATCAAGACCCTCGCCTGTTGCAACAATGTCGTCGAGTGGAGTGGCACGCTGAATGACAATAAGTGCACCAACTTTCTTTTTACTCATGCTGAGACACGACATCACGATAGGCATGATAATCTGCTTGACCTGTTCTTGAGTCTGTTGGGTGCTATTACTTGAGAAGAGGCGACGCAGCGTCTGCACACGCTGGTGGGCACCCAGATTATAAAGAAACTTTCGGATATCCTCCTGGAAGAGGATGATGAGAGCAATGACTCCCACAGATACCAACTTGTCCATGATGGAGCCTAACAGCTTCATCTCGAGCACCTGCGACACCACCAGCCACAACACCACGAAAATGAGAATGCCCATGAAGACATTCAGTGAGCGCGACTCCTTCATCAGCCTGTAGATGTAAAACAGCATCAAGGCCACGAGGACGATGTCGATAATATCTTTTATTCCAAATTCGAAGAACATCCTTTTATTTGATAGAATTTATTATTTTAATACTTTCTACGGCCTCGCGAACATCGTGGACACGAAGGATATTGGCACCTTTCGTGAGTGCAATGGTGTCAAGGACAATGGTACCCGTAAGGGCCTCTTCCTGGGATGTCCCCAACAGGCGATAGATCATTGATTTGCGCGACAGAGCCACCAAGATTGGCAAATTTAACATCTGAAGGCGCTCCAGTCCGTTCATCACCTCGTAGTTCTCCTCAACCGTCTTGCCAAAGCCAAAGCCTGGGTCGATGATGATATCTTTCTGTCCCATAGAACGCAGGATATCGACAACCTCTGCACTATCGAGCAGAATGTCCTTGATATTGCTTTTGCGAGACATATATATATAAGGTACGCGAAGACGACTCACCATACGGAACATATCCTTTTGGCTGTCAACAGTCACCTCCGGGCTGTTCACAGGTGCTCCTACATCATTGATAATGGCAGCGCCATACTCCTCAACAGCCATACGTGCCAGTTGTGGACGGAAGGTGTCGACGCTGACAATGGCATCAGGAGCCACGTCACGGATGGTTTTCAGGGCCAGACGCAGTCGTTCTGCCTCCTCTGCCTCTGTAGCCGTCTTGCTGTCAGGGCGTGTTGAACAGGCACCCACATCGATAATCGTGCCTCCCTGTTGCAGTATTTCTTCCGCTCGCAGGGCTATCTCTCGTTCCGTCTGCGTGCGACTGGCAGCATAGAAGGAATCGGGCGTAGCATTCAGGATACCCATCACCTGCGGGGTGGTGAGATCCAGCAATTGTCCGTTGCAATTCAGCGTATAATTCATATTCGCCCACAAAGATACAAAATAATTATCAATTGTCAATTGTCAATTCTCAATTATTTTGTACCTTTGCACCAAAATAAGCTTTTTTATGGATATTAAAGAATTATACAAGCTGTATCAACAGCATCCACAGATAACGACAGACTCACGTGACTGTCCTGAGGGAAGCATCTTTTTGGCATTGAAGGGAGCCTCGTTTGATGGCAACCAATATGCCGTGCAGGCCCTCGAAAAAGGCTGTGCCTACGCCATTGTTGACAACAAAAATGTTTTGAAAGAATTGTCTCAGTTGTCTGAGTTGTCGTCAAGAATAATCCTCGTGGACGACTGTTTGCAGACTTTCAAGGATTTAGCGCGTGAGCATCGTCGTCAGTTCGACATTCCCGTCATTGGCATTACAGGCACAAATGGTAAGACGACGACAAAGGAGTTGATTCGTGCCGTACTCTCTGAGTGTTACAACGTGATGGCTACTGAGGGCAACTTCAACAACGACGTGGGTGTGCCCAAGACGCTGTTCCGTCTGAATGAAGACCACGACATCGCTGTGGTGGAGATGGGTGCCTCGCATCCTGGCGACATCAAGACCTTAGTAGAAACAGCTGAACCTAACTGCGGACTGATTACCAACGTGGGACGAGCCCATCTACAGGGCTTCGGTTCGTTCGATGGTGTCTGTAAGACGAAGGGTGAACTATACGATTTCTTGTGTGTTCATGAGTGTCCCGTTTTTGTCAACCGTGACAACGAACACCTCATGCAGATGATTAATGAGCGGATGAAGCCCGAAACCGACACTTATTATTATGGTCAGAGCGGCAACTCAGACATTCTAATTCGTGGCGAGGTTGTTTCCTGTGCGCCCTTCCTGAAGTTCCGTTGGCGTGAGCAGGATGCGGATGCAGGCTACACATCCGATTGGATGGAGGTGCAAACTCATCTGATTGGTGCCTACAATCTGGATAATATGTTGGCAGCCATCACGATCGGCTACGTCAACAACATCCCCTTCGACAAGATTAATCACGCCCTCGAAAACTATGTACCCACCAACAACCGTTCGCAGCTGACGGAGACAGAAAAGAACCACCTCATCGTCGACGCTTACAATGCTAACCCAACCTCTATGAAAGCAGCTATCGACAACTTCCGCCTGATGGAGGTGTCACCTAAAATGGCTATTCTGGGTATGATGGGCGAACTAGGTGACGTCTCGCAAGAGGAACACCAGAAAATCATTGCCCTGCTTGAAGAAGCCCGCTTCGATGAGGTATGGCTCGTAGGATCCGAATTCCAGAAAGCCCATAGTCCCTTCCGCACCTTCGCCAACGTTGACGAAGTGAAAGCTGCCATCGCCCAAGAGCAGCCCATAGGTCGCTATATCCTTATCAAAGGTTCGAACAGCACCAAGCTGTTCCAGTTACCAGAATTGTTATAATATGTCATTCATATAAAACCTGTTAAAGATGAAAAGAATCATTTTATCATTGATGCTTGTTGCCCTGACAATAACAGCAGTGGCTCAGAGCGCCAATAACATTGAAAAGCCGCAGTTCCCTGGAGGTCTGGAGGCTATGGCAAAGTTCCTGATAGAGAACGTAAAGTACCCTGAGGCAGCCGAAGCATACGCTGTAGAAGGCAAAGTTGTGATGGATTTCGTTGTAGAGAAAGATGGCTCATTGTCGGAAATCGCTGCCCACGACTGCAAGATAGAACGCTTTAACACCACCAAGTTCTCGCAGGAGACAGAGGCTCGTCAGCAAGAATTGAAGGCACAATTTGCCAAGTTGTTCGCCAAGGAGGGTGCTCGTGTCATTCGCATGATGCCCCAATGGACTCCTGGTAAGGCGGACGGCAAGCCTGTTCGCATGAAGTTGCACCAACCTATCAACTTCAAAATGCCGCTGTAGCATCAGTCTGCCCACAACTCCTGAAGGACGCTAAGGCTTTTGAGTTCTGGGAATTGGGGGATGTGCAGGCGATAGTATTGGAGCAGGACGTCGACGATACGGTTGCGATCCATGCGGTTGAGGCGATAGAGGTGCATCGTGGGAAAGTCCATGCGCATCAAGGTGTGGATGCGACGCGCGTCGTCAGGTTGCAGGAAATCGCGATGGATAGGGACCAACAACGAGAAGGTGGCTGTTCGCAGGTCGAAAATGCAGCCATCAACATAATCGTCGAGGTTAGGATAAAAGCCTAAGAAGCGGCTCATTCGCATCAGAAATGTGAGGTGGAAGTTGGCATATCCCTTTTCAGCAATATCGAGCCATTGCATGGCGTCGACAAGATAGGCAAAGAGAGGTATGTTCTGCTGTTCAGAGCGCAGGGCGTGATACAGGAACTCAGCAATGAATAGTGAGAGTGCCAACTTTTCTGGCGAGAACGGGATAGAGGCATAGGCAGACAACAGACGGGCATCCTTTAGCTTTTGCAGTTGCAAGCGCTGACGCAGGTCTATCTCAATTTCAAGCAGGGTCATGGGTTGGAAGTATTGCTTCTTCAGTCGCGCCTTAGGTGTCTTCGGTAGTGGTATGATACACGACAAGCGACCCACCTCTCGTGTAAATAAATCTACGATAAGGCGCGTCTCTCCATACTTCAAAGAATGGAGCACTATAGCTTCCGTTTTCACTAACATCGCCCCAAAATTACACAAAAAAACGCAATTAATGCATTTTTTCTCAAGAAAATTTGTCTGTTTGAGAAAAAAGTAGTACCTTTGCACCCACTTTTGCGCAATTATATTATTTTTTGCGTGCGAAGGGGTCCCTTCGTCTATCGGTTAGGACGAGAGATTTTCATTCTCTAAAGAGGAGTTCGACTCTCCTAGGGACTACAAATATTAAATCTGTCATCTGCACAGCCAAGTGCTACTCGTAAGGGGAACGGTGGCAGGGGGTTCGTAAGAATCCGCCCAGGGCAGCCATGAAGACGTAAGACCCATAAGCTTTAAGTTAAACAAGTAAAAACAAAAATTAAAAAATGGCAAATCACAAATCATCCCTGAAGAGAATTCGTCAGGACAAGAAGAAGGCGCTGCACAACCACTACTACGCAAAGACTATGCGTAACGCTGTTCGCAAACTGCGCGCTATGACTAACAAGGATGAGGCTACAGCCCTCTATCCAAAGGTGCAGAAGATGCTTGACAAGCTGGCTAAGACCAACATCATCCACAAGAACAAGGCTGCCAACCTGAAGTCAAGTCTCTCACAGCACATCAACAAGCTCGGATAAGTTTTTATACCAAGCATACGAAGGCCGTATTCCCCAAGGAGTACGGCTTTTTGTTTTCTTATGACGAACCCTTTTATTTTTATAAAAAATAAACACTTTTCTTTCGTTTAAGTCTTAGATTTTTTGTAATTTTGCAACCAAATTTGTGAATACGACAAACAATGACAGAAGAACAACTGAATCAAGAACAGAATTATTCCGCGAGTAACATTCAGGTACTCGAGGGATTGGAGGCCGTGCGCAAGCGTCCGGCCATGTATATTGGAGACATCAGCGAGAAGGGTCTCCACCACCTCGTAAACGAGACTGTCGATAACTCTATCGACGAAGCTATGGCGGGCTATTGCACGCACATTGAGGTAACTATCAATGAAGATGGCTCTATCACCGTTCAGGACAACGGACGTGGTATTCCTGTCGATGAACACGAGAAGATGCACAAGTCGGCCCTTGAGGTCGTTATGACCGTGCTGCACGCTGGTGGTAAGTTCGACAAGGGCTCGTACAAGGTGTCTGGTGGTCTGCACGGTGTGGGTGTAAGCTGTGTAAACGCCCTGTCAACCCACATGATGTCACAGGTGTTCCGTAACGGACATATCTACCAGCAGGAGTACGAAAAGGGTAAGCCCCTCTACGACGTGAAGATTGTTGGTGACACCGAGCTGACTGGTACACGCCAGCAGTTCTGGCCTGATGGCAGCATCTTTACCACTACTGAGTATAAGTATGACATCATTGCCAAGCGTATGCGCGAGCTGGCTTACCTGAATGCAGGTATCACCATTACATTGCAGGATATGCGTCCTGATGAAGAGGGTAACCTCAAGAAAGAGGTATTCCACGCCAAGGAAGGTCTGAAGGAGTTCGTGCGCTACGTTGATCGTCACCGCACCCACCTCTTCGACGACGTCATCTATCTGAAGACTGAGAAGCAGGGTGTGCCCATCGAGGTTGCTGTGATGTATAACACGGACTATTCGGAGAACATCCACTCGTATGTGAACAATATCAACACTATTGAGGGTGGTACCCACCTGCAGGGCTTCCGTATGGCATTGACCCGTACGCTGAAGAAGTATGCTGATGAGGATCCCAATATTTCTAAGCAGATTGAAAAGGCTAAGATTGAGTTGGCTGGTGATGACTTCCGCGAGGGTCTGACAGCAGTTATCTCTATCAAGGTCGCTGAGCCTCAGTTCGAAGGTCAGACGAAGACCAAGTTGGGTAACTCAGAAGTGGCTGGTGCCGTACAGCAGGCTGTTGGTGAGGCATTGAGCAACTATCTGGAGGAACATCCCAAGGAGGCTAAGCAGATTTGCGAAAAGGTGGTGTTGGCTGCTACAGCCCGTATCGCTGCCCGTAAGGCCCGTGAGAGCGTACAGCGCAAGAACCCGATGACGGGTGGTGGTCTGCCTGGCAAACTGGCTGACTGCTCAGAGAAAGATCCTAAGGTTTGTGAGATCTTCCTCGTCGAGGGTGACTCCGCCGGTGGTTCAGCCAAACAGGGACGTGATCGTCACTTCCAGGCTATCCTGCCCTTGCGTGGTAAGATTCTGAACGTCGAGAAGGTTCAGTGGCACCGCGTCTTTGAGGCCGAGTCAGTCATGAACATCATCCAGTCTATTGGCGTACGCTTTGGTGTAGATGGCGAAGGTGATCGTGAGGCAAATGTCGACAAGTTGCGTTATGACAAGATTATCATCATGACCGATGCCGACGTCGATGGTTCTCACATCGACACACTGATTATGACATTGTTCTATCGCTTTATGCCAAAGGTGATTCAGGAGGGACACCTCTACATCGCTACGCCACCTCTTTATAAATGTACTTATAAGAAATTCTCTGAGTACTGCTATACTGACCAGCAGCGTCAGGCCTTCATTGACAAGTATGTGGATGGCGACGAGAATGCCTCTGCACTCCACACCCAGCGCTACAAAGGTCTTGGTGAGATGAACCCAGAGCAATTGTGGGAGACCACCATGAATCCTGAGAATCGCCTACTGAAGCAGGTGACCATCGAGAATGCCGCTGAGGCTGACGAGATTTTCTCAATGCTGATGGGTGATGATGTGGAGCCACGTCGACAGTTTATTGAAAAGAACGCTACTTATGCGAATATCGACGCGTAACATCTATCTCGACGAAGCTCGCAAATGGGGCGATGCCGAGTATATGACTAATGGGCTTGTACTGACTGACAGTATAGCCCATTCGCTTTTGATGCATGGTCCCGTCCGCATGAACTTCATCGTGATGGGGTTGTGCAAGCGAGGCGAAGCCAGTTATTCCGTTGACACTCGCCAGCACAAGGTGACGGCAGGTGACCTGATGTTTATCTCAGAGGGTCATATCTTAGATGCCTACGAGCCTTCGCCCAACTACGAGTGTCTTTATATCATGGTGTCTACCGAGTTCTACCACAGCTTTGTGATGAACGTGAAGAACGTGTCGTCGTTGCTGCTCTTCTCGATGAACAATCCAGTAGTGCCCCTGAAGCCTCGCGAGATACAAGTGTACACCAACTACTACCAGACCATCCGTCGGAAGATGGCCGATATCAGGCATCACTTTCGTACCAACCTCGTGAAAGCCCTTTTGTTGGCTATGTTCTACGATATGAGCAACGTCATCTGGCGTGTAGAACGCAACGAAAGCAGTAAGACGCGTAAACGTGCTGATACATTGTTTACGCAGTTCATTGGTCTGTTGGAAGAGAATTACCTCAAGGAGCGTCGTGTCAGCTGGTATGCCGAACAAATGGGTATCACACCCAAATACCTGTCTGAAATGGTGAAGGAGGTGTCGAAGCGTACACCTAACGAATGGATTGACAGTTATGTCCTGTTGGAGATACGTGTGATGCTGAAGAATACGACGAAGTCTATCAAGGAGATTGCTACTGATATCAACTTCCCCAACCAGTCATTCTTTGGTAAGTTCTTCAAGGAACACATGGGTATGAGCCCCACGGAGTATCGCAAGCAGTAGGGTGTTAGGCATTGTCTGTTAGCTGATCAGCAACATCGCAGAGTTCTTGATACCACGCCTCGCCAAAACGACGGATAAGCGGTTCCTTCAGAAACTGATATATGGGAAGGCCAAGTGCCTTCCCTTTTTCTATGGCATCTTTGCAGACGCTCCACCTATTATAATTTAGACCAATCAGTCCGTTACCGAAGTTCTTCTCGCGGATAGGGTAGAGGGCACAACTGATGGGTTTACAGAACTGCGTCTTGCCGTCTCTATATGCTTTCTCCAGTGCACAGAGGCAGTTATCGCCTTCATAGCATGTAAACACGCAATCCTTACCACGTACGATGCTAGTCACCAAATCACCATCCTTATCACTGTACGCTACGCCCTGTTTGTCGATGACACTTTGTGCTGATGCAGAAAGCATAGGCCACACAGTATCGAGGGAAGCCTCAATACCTACTATCTCGTCCATCGTTACAGGGGCACCGTCGCTACCTTCCACACAGCAAATGCCCTTACACTTCTCGTAATCACAGCAGAAACATTCGGTCAGTATCTCAGAGGAAATCAAGATACCTCCTATTTCAAGTATGGGGGGAACTTTCATTAATTAGTAATGAGAAATTAGTAATTAGTAATTATGATTACCATACGATGGGGGCCATGCCGTTGGTCTCTAGATAAGCATTACACCGCGAGAACTGGTGTTGACCAAACCAGCCGCCTCTATTAGCAGAGAGCGGTGAGGGGTGCACGGATTCCAGCACCAAGTTCTTCGTCTTGTCAATCATGTAGGCTTTCGAGCGCGCATAACCGCCCCACAGCATATATACAATATGCTCACGATGTTCAGCTAACGCACGGATGGCAGCATCAGTAAACGTCTGCCAACCCAGTGTGGCATGACTGTTTGCCTGATGGGCACGAACCGTCAGTGTGGCATTTAGTAACAGCACGCCTTGCTCTGCCCATCGCGACAGATTGCCTGAAGTGGGAATAGGCTTGCCTAAATCCTGTTGAATCTCCTTGAATATGTTTTGTAGCGAGGGTGGAAACTGTACACCATCCTGTACAGAGAAACTTAATCCGTGAGCCTGTCCTGGCTCGTGATATGGGTCTTGTCCGATAATCACCACCTTCACTTGGTTAAAGGGACATAGGTTGAAGGCATTGAAAATCAACTTGCCCGGAGGATAGCAGGTTGTTGCAGCATACTCCTGCCTGACGGCACTCGTCAACTGTCCAAAGTAAGGCTTGTCAAATTCACCCTGCAAATGTTCCTTCCACGTGGGTTCTATTTGTACATTCATACGCTTTTTGCCATTTTGTTTGCAAAAGTACTAATTATTTTGTAATTTTGCAAGCAGTATAACTTCTTTTAGCTGTTAACATTATGAATATCTTTTTTTGGAAGAACCAAAATAATAAGCCCTATCCCCGTTCTTTTGCCAAACGGCTCACTTGGCGTATTATGCTGAGGATGATGGTCATTATGATTATTCCAGTATTTCTGCTCTTCTGGTTAACCTATGGCATTGTGAATATAGGTGCAATAAATTTATTCGATCGAGTATTGAAAGGTGAAAAAGAAGAAGTTCGGCGCATCACTTCCGACCTCTATATGGCTGCAACCAATACGGCACCCTTTATTGAGGAGAATTTGGACAACCCAGACCGAATGTACGAGCTCATGAACCGGATGCTGAAACTAAACCCATACATGCGCAGCTGCGGCATCTATTTCATTGAAGGATACTATCCCCAGAAGGGGCGTTTGTTTGCCCCCTATGCCAGTCGGCGCGACAGCATCATCAAGGAGTCACAGGACGCGTGCGATCAGGGCAATGACTATGTGAAGGCTGAATGGTTCAAGAAAGCCATTTCCAGCAAGGAAGGCTATTGGGCAAAGCCTTTCCTTGACAATGACAGCGCACAGTCACCATTAGTTTCATACCTGTTGCCCATCCATGATCCTCAACACCGCACAGTGGCCGTGTTAGGAGTTGATCTGTCACTTTCCTGGTTGAATGAAAAGATTCAGCCAACACGGGCATTAATTTCGAAAAACTCAGAGGAATGGAACCCTGAATATCAAGTGTATTTCTTTATGACCGACAGTACGGGCACCTTATTAGTTCACCCTGACACGAAGCGCCTTGTCGTCGAGAATATGCAACCCTATATCAATGATGCAGATAATAGTTTGGACAATCTGTCCTTCGCCGACAGTCGCGAAGAAATGAAAGTGGTAGAAGGTATTGATGTACTCCTCTGTACGCAGGTCATTAAATACACCAATTGGAGCATCTCTATCGTGATACCCCAAATCTTTATCGATGCAGTAGGTTACGCAGCCGCGGGCATTGCCATCATGTTCATTCTTATGGGTATGTTGGTGGTCTATTTCTTTGGCCGCAGATCCATCAAGAAAGCCACTCAACCGCTGAAGCAATTGGCAGCATCAGCTGATGAGGTGGCTAAGGGTAACTTTGAAACCCGTTTGCCAGACATCAAGAGTCGCGACGAGATTCATCAGTTACGTGACTCCTTCGAGAATATGCAGCACTCCCTGACCCGCTATGTCAATGAGTTGCGCGATACGACAGCCCAGAAAGCTTCTATGGAAAGTGAGTTGAAGGTTGCACACGACATTCAGATGTCGATGTTGCCCAAGACCTTCCCACCCTATCCTGAACGTGACGATATCGATATCTATGGCACCCTGACACCAGCCAAGGCTGTCGGTGGCGACCTTTTCGACTTCTACATTCGCGACAACCAGTTGTTCTTCTGCATTGGCGACGTGTCTGGTAAGGGTATTCCTGCCTCCATGTTCATGGCTGTCACCCGTTCGCTGTTCCGTAACATTTCAGCCCATGTGGCTTTCCCAGAGCGTATTGCCTATACACTCAACAATGCTCTGACCGAAGGTAATGAGACCAACATGTTTGTCACACTCTTTACGGGTGTGCTCGATCTGGCTACTGGCCATTTGCGCTATTGTAATGCAGGCCATAATGCTCCATTGCTGGTTGGGCGCGATGTGGGTGAGTTGCCTTGTCAGCCTAATCTGCCGTTAGGCATCTTAGCAGAATTCCAGTTTGAGGCCCAAGAGGTGGACCTTGATCCTGACACCACCATCTTCCTCTTTACTGATGGATTGAACGAGGCAGAAAATGCCTGCCACGAACAGTTTGGCGACGAACGTATAGCAGAAGTAGCCAACCGCCTCTTGGCAAAACATGAGCATCAACCTATCAACATCACTTACGAGATGTACCAGGCTGTTCGCGATTTTGTCAATGGTGCCGAACAGAGCGACGACCTCACGATGCTTGCCATTCAATACACCAACAAACAATAACACCTGACTATGGAGCCGATTATTGAATTCTTCCAACTGCTAAGCTCCTTCCTATGGGGCTGGCCCATGATTATACTACTGTTAGGTACGCATATCTTCCTGACCTTCCGTCTGCGTATTCCTCAGCGTAAACTCCTGACAGGCATCCGCTTGTCTATCAAGAAAGACCCTGGAGCATCAGGTGATGTCAGCCAGTTTGGTGCTTTGGCAACCGCTTTGGCGGCAACTATCGGAACGGGTAACATCGTGGGTGTGGCTACTGCTGTGGCCTTAGGTGGTCCTGGTGCTGTGCTTTGGTGTTGGCTGACGGGTATCTTTGGTATGGCTACGAAGTATGCCGAAGGTCTCTTGGCAGTCAAGTATCGTGTTCACGATAAGGATGGGCATACCTACGGAGGCCCCATGTATGCCTTGGAACGTGGACTTGGCATGAAGTGGCTGGCCATCCTGTTTGCCGTCTTCACCGCTTTGGCGTCGTTTGGCATCGGCTGTACGGTTCAGGCCAACTCTATTGCCTTGTTAGCCAGCGAGACCTTTGGCATTCCTACTTGGATTGTGGGTATCTTCGTCTGTGCCTTGGCTGCTTGCGTCATCTTGGGAGGTGTCAAGGCCATCGCCCGTGTGTGTACCGTCTTTGTACCTTTCATGGCGCTGCTCTATGTCGTGGGGTGTATCGTCATCCTGTGCTTGAATGGCGCTTATGTGTGGCCTGCTATCCAGCTCATCGTTAATGCCGCCTTCAATCCAGAGGCTGCTGGTGGTGGCTTTGTGGGCGCGACGGTGATGATGGCTGCACGCTATGGTATAGCCCGTGGTCTGTTCTCTAACGAGAGTGGTATGGGTTCTGCACCCATCGTAGCTGCTGCAGCACAGACACGTAATCCTGTTCGCCAAGCGTTAGTCTCGAGTACTGGTACCTTCTGGGATACCGTCGTGATTTGTGCCCTGACGGGTATCGTGTTGGTCAGCAGTATTATTGCCTATCCTGACATTACATACGCTGATGGCGCAGCTCTGACCAAGGTGGCCTTTTCCAAGATTCCATACGTTGGTGCTCCCCTGCTGACCTTTGGTATCCTAACCTTCGCCTTCAGTACTATCTTGGGATGGAGCTATTATGGCGAGAGTGCTGTCAACTACATCGAGCGTCGCAAGTCCAATCGTTTCTACCGCATCCTGTATATCGTGGCCCTCTTCTTTGGCAGCATCATCAATCTCGATATCATTTGGAACATTGCCGACTGTATGAATGCATTGATGACCATCCCCAACCTCATTGCCCTGTTGCTGCTCAGTGGCGTTGCTGCCCAAGAGACCAAGAAGTATCTCTGGAGCAACCGCTTGGACGACGAGATGGAGGAATAAATACCGAATTATTAAAAGAAAACACCTGCAAAACTTGCCGGTATCGGCAAAAATATGTATCTTTGCAACAGAAATCGGCACAAAAACTTGCCGATAGTTGGAAGTATGGATTACATTTCAGTGATAGAATTTGCTCAGAAGTTTGGTATTTCGGAGCGTACTGCACGTAATTATTGTGCGAGTGGTAAGATAGAGGGGGCGTTCCTGACAGGTAAGACATGGAACATTCCCGCTGATGCTGAATTACCTCAACGGAAAACGAAAAAGGCTCAGGTGTCGCCTCTCTTAGCAACACTTCGGGAGCAAAAGGAGATGAAGTTGAAAGGCAGTATCTATCACAGAACCCAAATAGACCTGACTTATAATTCGAACCACATAGAAGGTAGTCGCCTGACTCACGACCAGACACGATATATCTTTGAAACTAACACCATAGGAACAACGGATAAGGCTATCAATGTGGATGATATTGTAGAAACAGTAAATCACTTCCGATGTATCGACTACATCATAGACCATGCAGAAGACAAACTGTCGGAGAATATCATCAAGCATCTGCACCAGATGCTGAAAACTGGTACTTCGGACAGTAAAAAAGACTGGTTTGCAGTGGGCGATTATAAGCGATTGCCCAACGAGGTTGGAGGTATGAACACCTGTCCACCTCAGGAAGTCCACCAACAAATGAAAGCACTACTTGCTGAATATAATGCCATTAAGCACAAGTCACTCAACGACATCCTTGATTTCCACGTTCGTCTCGAAGCCATTCATCCCTTTCAGGATGGTAACGGACGTGTGGGGCGTCTCATCATGTTCAAAGAATGCTTGGCTAATGGTATCGTTCCCTTCATTATTACAGACGAACTGAAGATGTTTTATTATAGAGGTCTGCGCGAGTGGGGGCACATCAATGGTTACCTGACCGACACATGCCTTACGGCTCAGGATATGTACAAAGAAGTGCTAACCTCGTTTAATGTGATTGCAAAGACCTCCTGATTTTCCATGAATCACCAATCCCGCATTTTTCAGCATGTATTCACAATTCACAGATTCACAGTTTTAGTGAATAAGCACATGTCGCCATCACCAACATGCCGTTTCGCTATCAGAGATATGCCGTTTCGAAGGTCACGATGTTACGGCTCGTTGGCCATCTGCTCGGACCTCGTGACCTGCTTGCTGCTCAGTGGCGTTGCTGCCAAAGAGACCAAGAAGTATCTCTGGAGCAATCGCTTGGACGACGAGATGGAGGAGTCCGAGGCAACGAAATGAACTAAAACGTAGTCTTCAAATGTTAAAAACAAGCATGGTACACAACTTTGTGGAAATCATGTTCACTTAACCAGAACCTTCCGGCCATTGACGATATTCAATCCCTTCTGCAAGGAACTGATGCGCTGGCCTTGTAGGTTGTAATAATGATGATGGGATAATGGGGCATGGTTCACGGTCTGGATATCGGCTGTCAGCTCGCCCATGTACTGGCCTATAAAGAAGATGCTGCCCGTTGACTGCTCGCTGATGACGTAGAAGAAAGGACGCGTAGCATGGAACTCTGTCATATATGGTGTGCTGGTGGCTTTTTCTTCTATAACAGTGACGGCAGCAGCCTCAGTACCCTCTTCGTCAAGTTTGATTTTGGCCACCTGGAACATATTACTGATATAGATAGGCACATTACAGAAATAGGGGAAGTCGGCGTCTGCCATAAAGGCGGTAGGCATGCCTAAATCTGCCATAATCTCAACCAGTTGTAATCTTGTATTCGTCTCGAAACGAGGCAACTTCAGGTCTACATCGCAATGAGAATTCTTTACCTGCCAATTGCTGCCATTCAGCGATTCCAACACGTCGTCGATGGTTTTGTCCTTGCATGGCAGGAATATCGTCATCGAGTATGCGCCATTGCCGTAGGGTAGGTTGATTGCCTGATAAAGTTCGTTTTCAGTATAGTTAAACGACGTATAGGGTCTATGCATCATGGGCACCTTGGCGCCTGAGCCGAACAGTTCCTCTTTGGTCTCTGCTGCATCGAAAGGATTGCTCCACATGCCCTTGAAATAGAGCGCATTGAGCAGGTAGCTCACTGCATAAGGATTGAACGTGTTTTCATCGAGCACTTCTTTGATTAGGCCTTCTGTATGGTCGCTGGCCCACTGGTTGATGACGTCCATCGTTTGCCCGTCGGCAAAGTTACGATTCTGTAGCTCGGCATTGTAATAGTCGAGGGCTTTCTTCGTGAAGTCATCTTGCAGACGATAGCCAAATCCCTCGTTGACGAAGATGGTGTTGGCTATGAGCGACTTCGTTTTGCTGTCGAGTGTCTCAGCCTCCTGAAGCATCTTGTGGCAGAACTGGTTGATGCCCTCGGCACCAGCCTCGCCAAAGCCCAATACCTGGTTGATTTCCCGCTGCGTCTGACCAGCTGCACCGTTGTTCAGCAACCCCAACGCATAGGTAATGCTCAGTGGCGACATGATGCAGCTCTTATTGTCACGCGCCTTGCGGAACAGCTTGAAGGCAAAGTCGTTGTTGCCAACTATCAACTGCTGTTCGCTTTCAGTCAACTCAATTTCCTTTGGCGCATTAAATGCAGGGGCGTTAAACCAAAAGCCTTTCGAATAGACGTAGGCCAATGATTCGTAATCGCAGATGCAGTCAGGCTCTGGCGCATAGGGGTCGAATATCAGGCCATGCCCTTGGAAGCCTACACCTTCCACAGCAATGTAACCTAAATCGTAGGTGGAGCCGTCTGAAGCAACATCCTGATAACGGAAACGACGGAACAACTGATTATTCTCTTTGATGGTCTCAGCAATGCGAACGACATTAGGGAAATAGCCACTTTCGTAATGCAGGCTGAAGTCGAGTGCCATCACTTCTTTCTCGCTGTATGAATCGAGCATATAGACCCGTCCATCTTCGTCCTCACGGAACGCTGCGAAGTATTTCTTGCTGTTGTTATGGTCATCCCATCTATACAGCTTCATATACTGGCGTCCGTCAATGACCGTGTCGCCATTCAGCTGGTAATAACTATTCCATACAGACTCATCATATCCCGTCTTGTTCGCTTCGAAATGATGATAGTTATAAGCCCATAACTTGCCCTGCTCCAACATCTTTCGTTCTGGTGCTGTTGCAAACGCTACTGTGGCCGATAAAATGGATAATGCAAAGAGTATAGTCTTCTTCATATGCCTACTAATTTGAATATTTTCGGCAAATATACGCATTATTTTTGAAAGGACAATGATTTTCGACTATTTCTTTTCTATGATTCACTTTACATACACTTTTCGGCCATTGACGATATTCAATCCTTTCTGCAAAGAACTGATGCGCTGGCCTTGGAGGTTATAGATACCGTCTCTTACCTCAAAATTCTTACTTTTTACCTCTACAATTCCTGTTATAATTGTATCAAATTCGCCAGTGAAGGACTCACGGCTATTCTCTATAGTGACGGTATAATGGCCTTTGGGGTAGGCAGAGATGTCGATG
>Ga0265298_10001912_pt1 | contig 30195 bp, 55 predicted proteins | sample AusTroGonzalo_MG_3_FD_193486 | JGI IMG/M metagenome (GOLD analysis project Ga0265298, IMG submission 193486) | Bovine rumen microbial communities from tropical cattle in Woodstock, Queensland, Australia - Gonzalo_01 | ecosystem: Host-associated > Mammals > Digestive system > Stomach > Rumen ...
CTGTTCCGTAGGATTTTGCGAAAGATACGAAAAGATAAACCGCGATAAATGTTGATTTTACGGCATTTATTGAGATTTTGCGACTTATTATAAATTATCAGACAATATAACAAATATTCTTGACATTTGCGAAAATTCAGACTATTCTGTAAATAGGAGATATTATGAAGGCACAGAAACCGACTAATTATATCCTGAAATACTACCAACAGATTGAGGATGGCTCGGTCTTGGTAGGAAAGTACATTGAAAAAATCTATAAATACTTGGTTGCCGGGCTTGAAAAGAAAGAGTTTTTCTTTGACCAGAAGAAGGCAAGCGCCGCTATTGACTGGATTGAAAATCACACATTCCATACCGAGGGAGATCTTGCGACACAGCCGTTTGTGTTGGAGTTGTGGGAGAAAGCCTTGATATCTGCGATGTTTGGCATTGTGGATGAGAATGGTAAAAGACAATTCCGAGAGGTTGTGCTGATCGTGGCACGAAAGAACGGAAAATCACTTCTTGCGGCTGCCATTGCCCGATATGTTTGGCTCATCGAGGGCGGTTTCGGTACGAAGATATTCAATATCGCTCCGAAGCTTGACCAAGCAAACATCATTTACAACAACATTTGGATGATGACATTGCTTGACCCTGATTATCAGGCGGCGAAAGAGATCGCCTCGGAAAAGGACCAACACAACAAGAAGATTAACGATGACTCCATGTTGCCCAAGCACAGGATGACCGATCTGTATGTTGCCGGAACAAATTCCCAAGTGCAGAAGATAGCATTCTCTGCAAAGAAGTCAGACGGATTCAATCCGAGCTTGTGTATCTGTGATGAGATAGCCGCCTGGGAAGGCGATGCGGGTCTCAAACAGTATGAAGTCATGAAGTCAGGTATGGGCGCAAGAGCAGAAGCGATCTTGTTGTCATGTACCACATCGGGCTATGTCAATGATTCGATATACGATGAATTGCTGAAGAGATGCTCGCGGTTCCTGTTGGGAGATTCCGGAGAAAAGAAGCTTCTTCCGTTCATGTATATGATTGATGATCCCGCGAAGTGGAATGACATCAACGAGCTCCGAAAGAGCAATCCGAATCTTGGCATTTCAATCCCGGTGGACTTTATGCTCGAAGAGATAGCCATTGCAGAAGGCTCACTCTCTAAAAAGGCCGAGTTTATAACAAAGTATTGCAATCTTAAGCAGAACAGTTCTCTTGCGTGGCTTGATGCCGATACGGTTCAGAAGTGCTTCGGAGAACAGCTTTCGTTTGATGATTTTCGTTCGACTTATGCGGTCGGCGGCATAGATCTCAGCCAGACAACGGATATCACGGCTTGTGTGTGCTTGGTAGAGAAAAACGGCGAGATATATGTTTTCTCAAAAGCATGGATTCCTTCCGAGAGGTTGGAAGATGCCATTGCCCGTGATGGTCTGCCGTATAAACAGTATATAGCGAATGGTTGGCTTGATCTGTCCGGGGAAAACTTCATCGATTATCACGATTGCTTTGACTGGTTCAAGATGCTCGTTGAGGAATATGAGATCCTCCCGATCATGGTCGGATATGACCGATACTCGGCACAATATCTCATTCAGGACATGGAAGCATATGGTTTTAAATGTGACGATGTGTATCAGGGAGACAATCTCTGGGGTGTCCTTCAGGAGATGGAAGGGTTGTTCAAGGATGGAAAAGTCCATTGCGGAGACAACGACCTGATGAAAGTACATATGCTTAATTCTGCAATCAAGATGAGTACGGAGCGAGGGCGCGGGCGATTAGTAAAAATCCGCCCGGCTATGCACATAGATTTGGTAGCGGCTTTGGCTGATGCGTTTTGTGTCCGTCAAAAGCATTACAACGAAATAGGAGATCAGCTTCAAAACAGGGGATAATTGAAGAATGGGATTGTTTGATTTAATTTTCGGCAACAGACCGAAGGAAAAGGGGAAATATGAGGGGTCGTTCAAGATGCTGAACGGATATACGCCTCATTTCACTACATTCAACGGCTCTATTTACGAATCACAGCTCATCAGGTCGGCAATCAATGCCAGAGCAACACATATCGCAAAGCTTAAGGTCGAGATCGGCGGAGCTGCCCGTCCGGCCCTTAGGAGCAAACTTCAACACGCACCGAATCAATTTCAGACATGGTATCAGTTCATGTATAGGCTTTCAACTATACTCGATATCCACAATACAGCTTTTATATGTCCGGTGTATGACGATTTTGGTCAAGTATCAGGCATTATATGCCCGTTACCGCAAAGATGCGAGGTTATATCATACAACAACGTTCCTTATCTGCGTTATGAGTTCTCAAACGGACAGAGGGCGGCTATCGAGCTTGATGCCTGTGGTGTGATGACCAAGTTCCAGTACCGTGATGATCTGTTTGGCGAGTCAAATGTCGCATTGTTCCCCACAATCGACCTTATCGACATACAGAATCAGGGTATCAAGGAAGGTGTCAAGAGCGCGGCAACATATCGGTTCTATGCTCAGGTCAATAACTTCACGAAGGCCGATGACCTTGCTAAAGAGCGCAAGCGTTTCACAGAGGAAAACTTCAGCAAAGACGCAGAGGGCGGCGGGCTTCTCTTGTTCCCGAATACATACTCAAACATCAATCAGGTCAAGGCAGATCCGTGGGTTGTTGATGCAGAAGAAGAAAACATCATCAAATCGAACGTATTTGATTATTTCAACGTGAATGAAGCAATGCTTCAATCAAAAGCCTATGGCGATGATTGGACAGCCGTATATGAGGGAATATGCGAGCCGTTTGCCATTCAATTCTCGGAAGTGGTTACAAAAATGCTGTTTACCTTCCGGGAGCAGACACAGGGCAATATAGTCATTGCAAGCGCAAACAGGCTTCAGTATATGTCAAACAAAGAAAAGCTTTCAATGTCAATCGGGCTTGCTGATAGGGGCATCCTCAATCGTGATGAAGTCCGTGAGATATGGAATCTTCCGCCGTTACCGAATGGCGAAGGACAGGAATATATCATCAGAGGCGAGTATTGGAATGCCAATGAAAAGATAAACGAGGGGAACACAGAAGGGAGTAGTGAGAATGAATAAGGAGATAAGGGCTTTTAATTTTGAAGTAAGAGCGGACCAGAACGAAGAACACGGTCATTTTCTTACAGGAAGGCCGATCGTTTACGATGCAAGAACGAATCTTGGATGGTGTGATGAGATAATCGAGCGCGGGGCTCTTGAAGGGGCAGACCTGAAGGATGTCAGGTTCCTGATAAACCACAATACCGATATGATCCCGCTTGCAAGAAGCCGGAACAACAACGAAAACAGCACAATGCAGTTATCTGTTGACGAAGAAGGCATGACAATCCGCGTTGACCTTGACACGGAGAACAATGCCGAAGCAAAGAGCCTATATTCAGCCGTTGAGAGAGGAGACCTTGATGGTATGTCCTTTATGTTCACGGTTGATGCGGATAAATGGGAAGATATCGAGTCTGAACATCCGACAAGAACCATAACGGGGCTTGGAAAGATATTTGAAGTCAGCGCGGTAACATTCCCAGCATATGAGCAGACATCAATCACTGCTCGCGGCTTATCCGATGCACTGGAGAGCGCAAAAGAATCATTGGAGAATGAAAGAGCGGCGAAGAGAGCGATCGAAGCGCAGAAACAAAAGATCAGAATTATGAGAGAGGTGTAATCATGGAAATCAAAGAGATGACGATCGAACAGATCGAAGAGCGCAAGACGGCAATCGTTGCCGAGCTCGACAATGAAGGTGCTGATCTCAATGCTCTTGAAGAGGAAATGAGATCACTCAACACCGAGATCGAAGCCCGCAAGGCCGAAGAGGCACAGAAGGCAGAGATCAGAAGCGCAGTTGCAGCCGGAGAAGTCGGCGAAGTAGTTAAGACAATAGTAGAGGAGAAAAGAGACATGAGAACAAATGATGAGATCAGGGCATCACAGGAATATGTTGATGCGTTCGCACGTTATCTTATAAGCGATAACGATGCAGAAGTAAGAAGCCTTCTTACAACACAGGTTTCGGGTTCAGTTCCCGTTCCGTCAATCGTTGACGACATTATCAGAACCGCATGGGAGAAGGATGACATCCTTTCCAGAATTAAAAAGACCAACATCAAGGGTAATCTTAAGGTTGCTTTCGAGCTTTCAGCAAACGGTGCTTATGTTCATACAGAGGGAACAACGGCTCCTACGGAAGAAAGCCTGACACTCGGCGTTGTTGAGATGATCCCTCGCAACATCAAGAAGTGGATTCGCGTATCTGACGAAGCTATCGCAATGGGCGGCGAGACACTCGTTCGCTACATCTACGATGAGCTTATGTATCAGATTGTTAAGAAGCTTTCTGATCTTGTTGTTAATGACATCAAGACAGCTCCCACAGAGGCAACATCAAGCGCAGCTTCGGCAGCAGCTATATCTGCAAATCCTGCTGTTACCACAATAGCAAAGGCATTTGCAAACCTTTCAGACGAAGCAACAGATCCCGTTATCATCATGAACAAGCTTACATATGCAAACTTTGTTGCAGCTCAGGCAGCAGGAAACTTCGCATTTGATCCCTTCATGGGACTTCCGGTGCTCTTTAATAACAGCCTTCCGGCTTATGACAGCGCATCAAACAATGCAGTATATGCTATCGTAGGCGATCTCAAGGGCGCACAGCTCAACTATCCTGAAGGCGAAGGCGTAATCATCAAATATGATGACGTAACCGAGGCAGAGGAAGACATGGTCAAGATCGTTGGTAGACAGTATGTTGCACACGCTGTAACGGCTTGCGGCAGATTCTGCAACATCAAGAAGACAAACGCTGTTTCATAAATGAAGATAAAACTGATACGCGACAGCAGAATAAATCACGCGGCGGGGGAGATCGTTGAGGTTTCTCCCGCAACAGCGGATTTTCTCCTGTCAGTCGGTTCTGCGGTTGAGCTTGAGGGCAAACCCGTTGAAACGGCAACAATCCCGGTCGAGGAAGTCGCAGAAAAAGCCGTAAAAGCACCAAAAGCGACAGCCAAGACCACGAAAAGGACAACAACAAAGAAATGAAGCTGCTTATAGCAATACCAACACACGATTATATGCACATGGAATTCGTCAAGAGCCTTCTAAGCTTATGCAAGAAGCTTGACGAGGACAGCATCGACTATGATGTCCGGTTGCATGGTGGTACGTTGGTATATCACGGAAGGGATGCCCTTGCAAATGCGGCGATTGATGGCGGATATACTGATGTTTTGTGGTTAGATGCTGATATGGTATTCCAAGACACAGTTGTCGAGGATCTTCAGTTCAGTGGAAAGTCATTCGTTTCAGGAATCGCACACGGCAGAAGGCCGCCTCATCAGTCCTGTCTGTTCACGGAGATATATCCGAGTGTTCAGAGGTTCACAGAATACCCGACAAACACATTCAAGGTTGCAGGATGCGGTTTTGGATGTGTGCTAATGAAAACGGAGATTCTGAAAGCTATCTGGGATAGACATGGTACTTGCTTTTTCCCGACAAGGGAGCTCGGCGAGGATTTGGCATTCTGTCAGAGAGCCACAGAGGGCGGTTATGAGATATGGGCAGAGCCTTCGGTCCGTTTAGGCCATATAGGACATATACCCGTATATCCGGAATATAGAGAGCTATACAAGCAAAGCTTCGAAAATCCAGAGGTATTAAACAATGCTTGATAAAGTAAAACTTGCTCTTTTGATATCAACTAATGATTTTGATAGTGAGCTCACAGATTTGATCGGAGCCGCATTCATCGACCTGAACATCGGAGACGTTGACCCTGATATCACGATATCAACGACAACAGATCCGGCAATCATCAGGGCGGTGGTCACATATTGTGGTTATCAGTTCGAGCTCATACATGGATCGCTTGAGAGAGCAAGCGCCTTCAAGAAGTCATATGACGAGCAGAAGGCACAGCTCGGCATGGCCTCCGGGTACACGGTTTGGGGGATAACAGAATGAACCAAGCCGAAAAGATATCCTTAATATCAAAGAGTTACACGATAGATTCAATAGGTGTTTCGGTTGCCACAGAAACAAAGAAGTCCGTCTATGCCATTAAGTCGAACATCAATCAGTCGGAGTTTTACGAAGCGGGTCAGCAAGGGTTAAAGCCTTATGGCGCTTATGCGGTCCGTATAACGGAATATAACGGCGAGGACGAGATAGAGGTCGGCACAAAGAGATTGACTGTATATCGGACATATACAAGGACAGACGGGCGCGTTGAGTTATACGCTACAGATCGGAAGGGGCAGAAATGACACTTGAAGGACTAAAAACAGCGCTTGAAAGCATAAATGATAACGCATTCAAGGATAAAGTTGCTTATAGAGCTTTCCCGGTGGGTGCTGCGCCTTCTCTTCCGTTTATCTGCTACATGGAGATGGAATCGGACAATTTCATCGCGGATTGCAAGGTTTACCACAAGATCACGGATGTGAACGTTGAGTTCTATTCGGATTATAAGGACCCTACAACAGAGGCGGCAATCGAGGCAATGTTTGACAGCAATCTTCTTGTCTGGGACAAGTCGGAATACTACATCGAGGATGAGGATGTAGTTCAAGTAGTGTATGGGGTTCAGATATGAGCGGGATCAGCCCTGATGCTTTGGCAAAAACAATAGAATCTACACTGCGAGATTATGTGGATGTTACAGAAGAGGCTTGTATAAAGGGCGTTCGTGAAGTAGCGAACAGATGCGTTTCTGAATTACATTCGGCCCATCCGTCAGGTAGTGGAAAATATGGCTCATGGGACGAATACAATGCAAGTTGGGTTAAAACAAAAAAAACATCAACAAAGGGTGTTTATTCTGAAGAGGTCCATAATCAGAAACATTATCAACTTGCTCATTTGCTTGAAAACGGACACGCCTTGAGGGGCGGAGGAAGGGCAAGAGCATTCCCGCACATTGCGCCGGTCGCTGAAGAGGCGGAAGAAACGCTGTTAGAAACAATCAAGAAACATATTTAATGAGAGGAGCTTATAAGATGGCTAATAAAATCAAATACGGTTTAAGCCGTGTGTATTATGCGAAAGCAACAATCGATTCAAGCACAGGAACAGCTTCGTATGCTACTCCTGTCGCTCTTCCCGGGGCAGTCTCCCTGTCTATGGACCCTTCGGGAGATTCAAACAAGTTCTATGCTGACAATGTAGCCTATGCAACATTCGCAGCTAATGCAGGATATGAAGGCGAGCTTGAGATCGCGCTTATCTCTGACGATTTCAGAAAAGACATTCTCGGCGAGGTTGTTGATTCTGACATCCAGATCGAAAAGGCATCATCGACAACACATCCTTTTGCTCTCCTGTTCCAGTTCGAAGGGGATGAAGATGCAACAAGACACGTTTTCTATAACGTGACTGCGGCTCGTCCGAATGTAGGAAGCAAGACCACAGAGGAGTCTGTAGAGGTTCAGACCGAAACACTTAAACTTCAGTGCGGTTCTATCTTCAACACGAAGCTTGATGAAAACATCGTAAAAGGTAAGATCGCTGACAAGACCAAGCAGGCATATACAGATTGGTTTAATTCAGTACATCAGCCTTCAAGCGGCGGATCATCAACGTGAGGTAGTTTATGACAAAATCAATCACTTTGGAAGGCGGCAAGGAAGTGAAACTTGCCGCCAATGCTGCAACACCGTTCAGGTACAAACAGCTTTTTAATACGGACCTTTTGAGAATCTTCCAACAGAGTACACAGGGCGAAGAGGAACAAATGATCCTTGCGGATGTTATACCACAGCTTGCTTATATCATGAACAAACAAGCCGAAGGTGCAAACATGAACGACATCTCGATGGATGACTTTTATACATGGCTTGAAGGCTTTGAGGCAATGGATTTTGTAACAGCCGGAGAGCAGATCATAAATGTATATCTGTCGAGTACGATCACAAGCGTTGAGGCAAAAAAAAAGTAAAAGCCACAACAAGGCAAGAATCAACAGCAATGCTGATATTGAGGGCGTTGCAGATAGGTTTGAAGCTTTCGGACTTGGATAATATCACTCTGGGCGAGTTGGTTGATATCCTCATCGAGAATGAAAACGATTCTTATGAATATCCGATTAAGGCTTCACAGGATGACTTCAGGAGCTTCTAATGTCAACAAAGATAAAAGGAATCACAATCAAATTAGATGCCGATGCGACAGGGCTTGAGAAGGCGCTTGATGACATAACACAAAAGTTATCGAGCACTCAAAAACAGTTAAATTCTGTCAATAGGTCGCTCAAGCTTGATCCAACAAATACCGAGCTTTTAGAGCAGAAGCAGAGATTGCTCGCAAAGGCAATCGAACAGACTGAAACAAAGCTCAATGCCTTGAAAAAGGCTCAACAGTCTATCGACACATCCAAAGCAGGCGGACAAGCGCAATATGATGCCCTGACACGCGAAATATCGGGAACAGAGCAGAGTCTTAAGAAGTTAAACGCAGAACAGCAGGAGTTCGACAAAACAGCAGCACAAGCGCAAGCAAGTGCGAGTTCTTTCAATCAGGGGCTTGAATCAATAGCGGGTAAGGCTCAATCTGTGGCAAACGCAACGAGGGCCATGTCTGCGGCTGCGGGTGCGGCATTGGGCGGAATGGTTGCTCTTGCAGTTAAGGCGGGACAACAAGCTGATGAATGGGCAACACTCTCACAGCAGGTCGGATTATCAGCAGAGACAATTCAAGAGTTTCAATATGCTTCAGACCAGATTGACGTTGATATGAATACCCTTGTCGGAGCGGTCACAAGGATGAAGGCTAATCTTTCAGCTTCGGCAGATGAATTTGACAAACTTGGAATAAAGACTCAAACAGCAAAAGGCAGTTATAGGGAAATCGAGGATATCTTCTGGGATTCGGTTCGGGCATTGAGTCAGATTGGAAACGAGACTGAACGAGATCAAGCCGCAATGAAGATATTCGGCAGAAACGCGAACGAGCTTGCCGGACTTCTTGACGATGGTGGAAAGAAAATGAAAGCCCTCGGACAAGAGGCACAGGATATGGGTGTTATTGTCTCCGATGAGGATATTCAAAAGCTTAATCAGTTTAACGATGCCCTTGATGGAATGAAGGCTCAGCTTAAAGGCGCTCTTGCTCAATTAGCGGTTCCGATTGTTGAGGCTCTTATGCCCATACTCAGCCAGATAGCAGCGGCAATCAAGACGGTAGCGCAGGCTTTGGCATCGGTTGACCCGACAATCCTTAGAATTATCGGCTTGGTTATTGTAGTTATCGCGGCAATATCTCCGCTTGCATCATTAGTTGCAAATGTCTCACTGTCCTTAGTGGGCTTGTCAATGGCAAGTACATTGGCGGCGGGAAGCTTATCTTCTTTGCTTCCCTATGTTGCACTTATCGCGGCTCTTGCGCTTGCGGGTGCAGGTTTAGGTTATGCAATCGGAACACTTGTCAATGCTTTTCAGGATTTCAAGGCGGAGACAGGCTCGACAGCAGGCGCGATATCAAAAATGATACAAAGCGCGGCAAGTGGCGAAAGTGCCTTTGCTCAGCTTGCAGGAAGCATAGTCGGTGTGTTTAGTCCTGTTGCCGGACAGATCATGACCATCGCGGGAGGTGTCGCAAATGGCGTTAATGTGGTTAAAAGTGCTTTTATAAAAATGGCGAACATCTTTCAGAGCTTCCAAGACAAGGCAGCAAAGTTCGGCTCGGACATCATGAGAAGTTTTGCTGATGGTATCAGGTCCGCAATAGACACTGTCATTAATGCGGTTCAAAGACTTATCAATATGATGAGCAATCTTTGGAGTTCAGCAGAAAGAGACGCATCCCAAGCGGGGTCACGGACAGCAAGAGCCTATGTTAATTCGTATAACAGCACATCGAGTATGGCAAGACTTACGAATCCGCAACCGACAAACAACAGGTCAGGCGGCGGAGTAGTAAACGCATCCGGCAGCAGTAATAGTGTCACTTATGCGGCTGTCGATGCGATCAATAACCTTGCTAACAGCATCAGCAATCAATCAAACGCTCCGACAACGGTCAATGTTGAGCTTGTAGGTTCGGCAAAGAACATCTTCGATACTGTCCGTGTCCAGAACAACATCACGCAGACCGCGACAGGATATCACGCACTCGCTTAAAGGGGAAAGATATGGTTTTCAAGATAGGAAATAATGATTATTCCGATAAGGTCCTCATGGACACATACAACGTCAATCGGATTGATGTATATACCGAATGGGAGGATGCAAACGGCACGACACACCGGGACATATACCGTCACAAGGTTCAGGGCGAGTTTGATATGCAGATATCCAAACTGTCCGATTATCAGGCATTTGTTGCGGATGTGGCAAGGAATAAGCGCAACGGCGGATATGTTCCCTGTTATGTCTGCATAAATAACGAGAACATGGAGAATGCTTTTGCACAGTTGTTCATTGATTACACGCCTATTAAGACCATGAACAATAACTATACCAAGGGATATCTGTCATTCACTGTCAGGGTTGAGGAAAGATAATGATTTCAGTTCCATACGCAGTAAAACAATTATATCATCAGGACCATTGCTACAAGAATATCCGCATACATTTCCCGAATGGCGAGAGGTCGGATATCTGCAACGGCCTTATCGTCAAGGATTCCGTATCGTTTACCGAGTCTTTATGTTCACAGAATCAGCTTAAATTCGGCTTGTGCGAGTCTCCGATATTTGAATGTGAAACCGTTGGTGTCGGCAATATCAAGGGCGCGACAATCGAGGTGTCGGTCGAGATCGAGTGCGACTATAACACAACAGGCGCGGAATGGAGAGATGACCTTCAGAGGTATGTATATTCCATCCCTTACGGCACATTTGTTGTCGATTCGTGCAAACGTCAGGCGGATATGAATCATCGGAAGATTGTTGCTTATGGGGAAATATCTCTTAAAAAAATAAATACATATCCGAATCCCGTATCAAGGTTTATTATCAGCACTCCAACATTGAACACGGCTAATTATACTCCCGACTTGGTAAAACTTATTGTTGCAAATCTTGAAAATTCACAAGATTCTGGAATGGTTGAAATAGATACAAGATATAACTGCAATACCACACTAATAGTAGCACAACGATTTTGTTCAAAAACACGAAACTATGGGGGATATCCCAAATATTATATTGATATTTACCCTGATTATATAGATGACTTTACGTTCGGAGTCGGTTCTATTAGGGATATTGATTTTAACACGCTTTGTTATATACCCAACAACGGAACAATAAATCCTGATGTATATGATGAGATAAAGAGCTTGTTTGAGCAATATTCTGGCGGATATTTATGCCCGGCGAATAGCGACGGGTATCAGGACATAAGCGAAAATCAGTTTTCCGCAGAATCGATATTTAATTATTTGGATATAGGTGTCTGCAGAACCTATATGAAGATAAAGGGGCAATCGCAAAAGGGGCTTGTATATCTTCAAACAAATTCAAGATGGTTATATCCTCTCGGATTGGATGCAGAAACAGATTTTCAAAGACCATATGGCGCAAATATAAGGTTTCATGTTTCTGAATTAGATAATTACGGCAGAACGACAGATGTTTATGATAAAACAATGCCGTTTAAGAATAATTCTGCATCAGTGCAAATGATCGGATATACTTACTCAGGCATTACTTTAACTAAAACCTTTACCCGAATGCAGCAAGATGGGGGATATGTCCCTAACATGGAGGGATTTGAGCCTTATGAGTTTCTTAATAGCTTTTTAGAGACTCAAGGATTGTTCGGACAATATGATCGTAATGGAGATTTTGTTACAAAAAATATACAACAGGCATTTGGGCTTACTCCTGAAACCGCGTTATATCCGGGGGATTCAATATATCCTCAAGGCGTAACAGGCGGAAAGCTTCAACCGAAGGATTATCAATCTTGTTGGTATGATGACGAATACACTAAGCCATTTGGAGCCATTCAATGCGCATATAAAGACACCAATTCAATAGACTGCGTATTTTTTTATTATTTGTACGGATATGATGAGACGACAAATTCCTCAACATATCAGATTTATGATATCTCAGATAATAGCATAATAAAAAATGGAGTATGGACACAGGCACAAATTCAAACCTTTTGCGAGGTTATTGCCAACAATGTCGAGGGTGTTACATATATGCCTGTTGACTTCAAAGGTCGTGGCCTTCCTTATGTCGAAGCAGGAGATACATTCGAAATCCTTACTCGTTCAAACGACAGCATAACCACAATAGTCCTGAATCATAACATCGTGGGCGAACAAACACTCACAGACACATATAAATCAGTTTAGGAGGGGAAATCATGGCATTAGCATACACAGCACCAACATGGACGGATGGAAGCGGAGAAGGCATATCTGCATCAAACCTTCAGGCTATATCGAATTGTATCGAGGGACTTGTTCAGGGTTCGGACAAGGCTGTCCATCATGTTGAAATCAATAGCTCGGTCATCACACTGACCTATGCGGATGGAACAAGCGAGGACTTCACGGCTGCCGATATCAAGGGCATTGCATCCATCGCAAAGACATCATCATCGGGGCTTGTGGACACATACACCATAACCTATACCGATGGAACAACGGACACATTCGATGTTTCAAACGGCGAACCGGGAACATATCCCGAAATCACGGCAACGGCATCAGCAGATGCGACAAGTTCCGCAAATCCGAGCGTTGAGGTCACAAAGACAGGGGATGACGATGCACCTAATTTTAATTTTGCGTTTAGCGGACTCAAAGGCGCACAAGGCGAGCAAGGACCGACAGGCGCAGACGGTCAGGACGGACAAGACGGTGTTTCTCCTGAAGTAACGATAACAACGATAACAGGCGGACACAGAATCACGATCACGGACGCGGACCATCCATCTGGACAAAGCTTCGATGTCCTTGATGGTAGCGGTTCGGGAGATATGCAAGCTTCAACATATGACCCACAAGGCGCGGTTGCGACAGCCGGGGGCATACCCGATTATGTATCAAGCGCGATATCAGGCAAAGCAGACGATTCAGACCTTGACGCATGGTCAACAACGGCAACGGTATCAAATGGCGCGGTTACATTCTCAGGGATTGACGATTCCGCAGGAACAAACGGATATAGGCTTTATATAGACGTAACATCATCATCAACGAACAAGAATCCTTCAAGAGAGATAAGTTCCATATCGGGCGAAGGAACATCGAATATGAGCATCACGTTCACAACGGATGCGGACAACGGTGCAACGGCAAAGTTAAGGATAATCAAGTAAAGGAGAGAGAAAATGATTTATGCAATCGTATTCACGGCAAGAAACAAGGCATCAGGAGAATGGGCAAGCAGAGTATCAGGAACAAAGACAGACATCGGAGAGGCAAAGGCTTTTTTCCATTCGGAGTGCGCTCGACTTATTGGCAATGAAGGCTTTGATGAAGCTATGGTTATGCTGATTGACAGTTACGGCAACAGAATCATGTATGACTCATATCAGGCACCTGTTGAAGAATAGGAGGAAAACCTTATGTTTATTGAGGCTTTAGGCATAGGGGGGGGTACGATTAACCCTGTTGAAATAGATAGAGTTCTGGCCAAAAACCCTACGAAACAATATAACCTCGAAAGTGGTAAGTCATATTTCCTTTTTGGCGTTTACAGAGACTATGGAAACTACAATCATGTCTTTTATATAAAGGACAATGTTATTACCAATGTTTATGTATTAGGGAACAATTATCCGCAAATATCATGCGTAAACAACGTATTAACAATTTCACGTTCGGGGGCAGGCTATAACGATATGTGGATTTTAGTTCAAGTAGATTAAATCCCTCTGTCTATCCGCAGAGGGTAGACAGGAGATTTTATGCTAATTGAGGCACTTGGTGGTAAAAGTGGCGGGATAAACCTTGTAGATTATGACGGATTGGATTGTCGGAATCTGCAAAACATAAATTGGTATTCGATAACCACAACAAAAAGGGCGAGATTTGTCTTGACGGTTTCAGTTAGAAAAGCCACACAAGCACCTATACGAGTAATGCTTATAGATGTTGAAAATAGTCGTTGTTACGGAAAGAATGCTTCCGACACGGCTTATGCTGACGAAACAGGCTCTTTTTCTGATTATATTCAAAATATAACAGATACATCGTTTCAGATAAGAGCATCTACTCCTAATCCGACACATAACTTTTGTTTTTGGTGGTATTAATAGGGGATAAAACAAGGAAGCAATAATGGTTTCGATTATCACAGGGGTTTTAAGCCTCTTGTAACGATTACGCATTAAATATGGTATAATATCCTCGAAAGGTGGGTATTATAATGGACAAGTATGTAAAACTTGATGATGTATTACGGACATTAGATAATTGCTTGGATACTGACCAAAATAATTCTCTTCCCGTAGATGAGCGACCATTCAATTATGAATTGCTTGTTAAAACCATAAAAGAATTGCCGTTTGTTATAGGGATAGATGATGGTGTAACGAAAGCGAAATAAAAAGGTTTCACAAATAGAACCTTCATTTCATGAATGAAACTATTATCCTGATATTCGTAATGATATGCTTAACCTACCAAAAGGAAGGAGGGCATACGTTATGAAGATGACGAATGATGAGGTAAGGGTTTTTCTTGAATATACGAAGGTTTTGCTTGCAATAAATAAACTTAATGATGCAAAAGTGGATGAGGCGCTTGATATAGCCATTAATTCATTCGGGGAAGATCATAGTGATGAAATCTATATGTTTTATAAAATCAAAGGAATATAAAAAAGAAGCATCCGAGAGTGTGCTTTTTTGATGGGGGAAAAAGGAAATGGAGGCATCTATCTTACTTGGCATACTGTCGTTGTTCGGATCGCTTGCAGGGACCTTCGGGGGCATCATGACAAGCAACAGATTAACAGGATATAGAATCGAACAGCTTGAAAAAAAGGTTGATGCGTTTGCTGAAAACCACAATGACATCACGGCAAGGGTTATCAAGCTTGAGGATAATGACAAGTTGTTCGAGGAGAAAATCAAAACGACTAATCAGCGAATAGATGGTCTTGTAAGCAGTGCTAAATAAGGAGGGGAAAGCTATGAAGAATGGAGTTTTAACACCGTCATTATATACTTGGTGCAAATGGTTTTGTGTGATAGTGCTTCCGGCACTGTCGACTTTCATCGTGGTTATATCAAAGATATGGGGATGGTCTGATCTCGGCAATTCCATCGCGCAGACGATCACGGCCCTTGCGACCTTCCTCGGAACAATCCTTTGCATCAGTAATTATAACTTCTACAAGAAGGATGACAAGGCATGAACGGATTTGATATTTCACGATATCAAAAGGGAATAAATATAGCTGCGGTGCCGTGTGATTTTGTCATCGTAAAAGCTTCGCAAGGGGCATCAGATTACGTTTACCCGACATTCAAAGAGCAGATTGAACAGGCAGAGAGCTTGGGTAAACTTCTCGGCGTGTATCATTATGCCTCACAAGGCGGAGCAATCCCAGAGGCAGAGAAGTTCTTGCGGACCGTTGACAAGTATATCGGCAAAGCAATTCTGTGCCTTGATTGGGAAAAAGACGACAATCTTAATTTTACCAATCCTGAGTATGCGATCGCGTGGCTTAAGTATGTTGAACAGAAGACAGGCATAAAGCCCTTCATATACATGAGCAAGTCGGTCTGTCGGCAATATGCCTCGAAATGGGATGCTTCATTCCCTTTGTGGTGCGCTCAGTATGCAAATTATCAATATACAGGATATAAGACAAACCCTTGGACAGATAACAAGGGATTCGGAGCTTGGGCGGATTGCAAGATATTTCAGTATTCATCGAGGGGCAGACTTCCCGGATATAACAGCAATCTCGACTTGGACAAGGCATATATCACGGCTGACGAATGGCTCATGTATGCCAAAGGGGATATTGACACAGATCCAAAGGATGAGCCGCTTCCTCTTCTCAAGAAGGGCGATCAGAATGAATATGTCAGGAATTGGCAAATGTTCCTCAATCTGAATGGTTATGCTTGCGGAAATGCTGATGGTATATTTGGACCGAAAACCGAGAAAGCCGTTAAGAAGTGGCAAGAAACGCACGGCCTTAAACCTGATGGCATTATCGGTCCGCTTACATGGGGGACTATCATTCATTAAGTTTCATCTGTGAAATTTCATATATAAAACTATCTTAACCCTCTTCACTCGACTATTATAAGGTCAGTGAGGAGGGTATTTTTTTTATGGATATAAAGAAGTTATATGAAAAGGTCATCCATAGCGAAGAAGTCCATGATATTCCGCTCGTTCATATATTAGCGGTTTTGAATGCCGTTATGGAAGTGATCGGAAGCGGCGAGTGCTTTTACACTAATGAATAGGAGACAGACATGAACATTTCAAACCTTATGGGCAATCCAATGATAATGAAGGCAATGGGCGCTATGATGAGAGGGGAAAGCCCGCAGATGTTCCTTAAGAATCTGGCAAACACAAACCCACAGCTTCAGGGGCTTAACTTTGACGATCTTGAGGGAACGGCCCGGTCCTTGTGCGAGAAGAACAACATCGACATGAATCAGCTCGCTGACCAAATACGAGGATTTGCAAATTCTAAATAAATATTCTTAAGAAAGGGGAAAAGACTATGGGAGACTCAACTTTTAACGGTGGATGGATTTTTGCGTTCCTTATCATCGCAGTGATCTTCGGATGGGGCAACGGTGGACTCGGCGGAAACGCAAACGCGGCTGCCTATGCGACCATAACCGATGTCAATCAGGCGATCGCAAATCAAAGCGCGTCACAGGCTTTAGGAGCAATTCAGCTTTCAAGCGCCAACAACAATTATGAGACCGCGCAGCTCATCAATCAGCAGAGCATGAACATGATGAATCAGAACAACACAAACCTTCTTGCCGCAATCAACGGCTTCAATGCTGTCAATCAGAACATTGCAACAGGCTTCAGTTCTGTGAATCAGAATATTGCCGATCTGGGCTATAAGATGGATCAGTGTTGTTGCTCAATCAAGACGATGCTTCTTGAGAACAGACTTCAGGACGCACAGGCGGCGCTTGTCACAAGCCAGAACGTCAATGCGATCAATGCGCAGTCACAGTATCTCCTGTCACAGCTCGGTTCATTCGTACCCGCAGCGTGAGGTGTAGGCTATGACTAAAATTAAGAAGTATGTTGAAAACATGGCTGAAGAGCTTGACGGTGCAAAAAACTACATGGAGAAGGCCCTTGAGTATAAAGCGGCGGGGAATGCCGACAGATACAACGGGTACAAGGAAATGAGCCTTGCAGAGCTGAATCATGCGATGAGGCTTCATGATTATGCGGTTCAGGACATTGAACAGCTCAAAGCAGTTTATCCGGAGATCCCGTCCGACATGATGGACAAATGGGAGAAGGCACACCGGGAATATGTAGAGAAAGCGGCTTGGATTAAGCAAATGCAGACCATGTGAAAAGGGGAGCTCATTCCTTCGGGAGTGGGCTCTTTTTTATTAGTGACAAATGTATATAGTTACATATGTTATTAATGCCACAAATCCCGTAAAAACAAGGTTTTTACACAAGTTCTTTCCAGTCCTTTCCGTTCTTTGGATAAATGGCGAATTTACGCAATTCTGCGGTTATATAACGCGCGTTGTTATTTGTTATAATGCCTTGTAATGTCTCTATAAGTGACAAATTAGTGACAAATTAGTGACAAATTCATATTAAATCGAGGGCATCTTTTTTCTCTTTCAGGGATATATGAGTGTAGACTTGCTCGGTTACACCATGCCCTCTATGTCCGACAATCGAGCGGATGATTCTCTCATCGACTTTGGCTTCTGTCAGAAGGCTTATGCAGGTATGCCGTGTATCGTGCAGAGTATGGTCAAATTTGGCTTTTTCTTTCCATATCTTATATCTGTACTTCATGTTGTCAATATTCTTAAAATGGGGCAAATCAAGGAGTTTTAGAGCCTTATCTGATAAGGGTACTTCCCGCACTCCGGCTGCGGTCTTTGCTTTACCGATACGGATGACCATATCATCATCGATTCCGCCATTATCCATAACATATTGATATTCTCCGCTTCTCATCCCTGTATAGATCAGGAAGAGAACGAAGCGAGATATTTCATCATCCATATCCCAGAGAAAGCCGATTTCATCATCCGAGATCCTTTTGTGAGGATGTTCTATTATCTCAACACTGCTCGACAGGTCAATATAATCAAGAATGGCCTTCCGTTCCGGGGGAAGAATATCGTACCTGATGGCATAATCGAAGAGTTTACCTAAAACCACTTTAACCTTACGCTTTGTTATCTCCGTTGCATTCATGGAATCAAAGAAGATTTGAAGGTCCTTACGGGATAGATCGGAGATTTTTGCATCATATAATGGCATGAGATGTCTCCACTTGACTTGCATCGCTTCAACAGTGCTTTCCGCCATTTTTTCCTTATAGGAATCGAAAAACCGCTCATATATGTCGATAATGCGCTCGCCATTGAGGGAATAAGGGGATTTATTATAGTCCATCAAAGCATTAAGCGCTTCAGCTTTGGTCCTGTAATATCCAATATATTTATATTTTGGCTGTCCTTTTTCGTTCCATCCGATGGTTTTCCGTGCAGTCCACGGCTTTCTTCTGGATCCGGCAAGCTTATAGACGGAGCCTTCTCCGTTTCCGAGTCTCTTCATGGGTTATTCCTCGACATAATACAAACCAACATCATCGCCGCCTCTTTCGGTAAAGAATGCGATAGTTATTCCGCCATGCTTCATAACTTCAGATGTGATTGCATCCATTCTGATGAGAGTACAGACTTCCTTTTGCCAACTATCTTGAGATGATTTGTCAGTCCTGTACCATCTATCCGCATCGACATACACTCCGACATATAATCCTTCAACATAAACGTGGTCGATCTGGGATCCATAAGCCGATAATGTATTATTGACCCGAATCTTGAAGTTTTCCTTCCGGAGAGTGTAAAGATAACTTGAAACAACAGCCCAAATGATGAATATTCCAAAAAGAATACCTATAACAGCGGAGATTTTAAGTTTCTTATCGTTCATATTATTCACATCCCTTCTTTAATGGACAATCAAGGAATTGATTAATTAAACGGTTGTTTGCATCAATGAGCTTTCCGTTGTCGTTCATGAGCTGGTCGATGCGTTTATCCTTGAACTCGACTTGCTTTTTAAGAAAATCAAGGCTTCGTTGAAACTTCTCTGTCTCTTTTTCAAGTTTCTCATGGTATTTTGAACGCTCTTTGTCAGTAACTTCCTCGACTTGCCTTGTCAGTTCTACAATCTTCTTTGAGTTCTCGCTGATAACCGACATTTTGAATTTTAACAGTGATTTATATGCCTTTGTGTCGGCATCGTCATCATCTTCAAAGGTTTCGACATCCAGAAGGGCATTCGCGATCGGGATCAGGGTGCGTTCATAATCAAAGGAATACTTCTCCCAGTGCTGACCGAATAACCGCGACAAGGTTGATTTTGATGTAAATTCCCCATCATTTTCCATGAGAGACAGCAATGTGTCATAAGAAAACCCTGATGATTGCTTCTTTTCGGTATATACGGCTCTTAATTTCAATATTAGATCCTTTGAGTTTGTCATGTTTGCCTCCGTTTCGTTTGCGAAATTTCGTGAATAAAACTATTATTGCATATTGCTTGGATGCTACAATCACAGCATCAGAAAGGAGAGGGTTATGTCTATAAATGATGTATTGCAGCTTTATAAGAGCGCTGACGATGAGACTAAGGCTCTTGTTTTGCAGATTTTAAGAGAGTCAGCACAGCTTTCTGAACATCAGGATCCGCATTCTTATAAAGTTCAATAAATTCTCTGTCGGCTTTGGACTCTTCCTTGACTACGTTCTGGGGGTTATAGGAAGAGAATTTGCCGACAGGCCCGATAAATTCCCTATAATCCATTTGTAACGCATCGGCAATCTTTAACATCTTATCAGCCTTTGGTCTGCTCTTGCCTTTCTTCCAATCTGAGAATGTACTCTGAGGGATGTCTGCCTTCTTCGCAACATCAGAATCTTTCATTCCCTTCAATGCTCTAATTTCCGCATATTCGTCATAAGATATCATATTTTGTACCTCGAAATTTGAGAAATACTAAATTTTGTATTGACAATTTGAGATATCCTAATCTATAATACGGTTGTGGCGCTTAGGAAATCTCAAATATTATGTAACCCATATTCATTTTATTAGATTTTCCTAATTATGACAACCACAACATATATGAAAGGAGGGCGCAATGTACGCAACATATGTAAAACTTCGAGATGCAAAGGGGCTTCGCGATATCGATGTGTCAAAAGCTACAAACATTCCACCGAGCACGTTTACGGATTGGAAAACGGGGAAAAGCAGACCCAAGCTTGAAAAACTTGTCAAAATCGCAAGATGCCTCGGAGTTACTCTCGATGAGTTTGTCGATGAGTGTGTTGGCGGAGATGGAGATTCAGAGATATGAAGCCAATATCAATCAGGGAAGCTGCTCGCATGATGCAAAAGCCGGAACAATTTGTCAGGGTATCGATATACGCGGGGAAAATACCCGGAGCATATTATCTTCCGGGAAAGAACAACAAGCGCGGAACATATTTCATCACTGATGAGCAGATTAAAAATCTAATGAAAGGAGTACGGGATGAAGCGGAGTAGAGATAAGCAATATGCTTGGGGGTTAGTGCTTACAGTTCTGGGCGGTGCATCACTCGCTGACCATATTTGTCACGGAGTCGATGCGTTTCCGCTGTCTGCAGTGATTTTCGGTATCGGATTTGTTCTCATCCTGTGGAGTTATCGGCATGAATGAACCTTATGTGAATCATGTTTTGATGGACCGGGTGCTTGAGATCAAACAGAGATCGGAAAACTCTCGCCTCGTTCTTGAGGTTGTCGGAATCACGGATCTATGGAATAAAGCCATACATATGTCGCAGGAAGAGTTAATCACTTGCACTCTTGCGTGTTTGGCAGTGTACCCAGAATCAGTCTATCAGGCACTTGCTTTGGACAGAGCAGAATTATTGAGGAATCAGAAAAAGGAAGGGGAAAACAATGGATGAATTGAAAAACTATTTGGAGACCATTATCGCACTCACAACGAAGCACATCTCGGAGGATCAGGCTTACACAACGGATCCATACAACAAGAGATTCTTTGAAGGAAGGCTTGTTATCGAGCGAAACGATCTTGAGATATTCAAGCGCATCATGGATATGGTCAACAAGCTGTAAGAGAGGAATAACATGAAAGATACCATTATAAATCTGTTAAAAGAAACGAGCAGAACGGGAATCATCGATCTGATTGATTATATGGAAGAAAGCGGATTCTTTGAGGCTCCATGTTCGTCAGACAAGCACTTATCAAGAGAAGGCGGCCTTGCGGAGCATTCGTTAAATGTAGTTTACAAGATGATGGAGCTCGATAAGGCATTCAAGGCAGATTTGCCGTGGGATAGTGTGATTATATGTGGACTTCTGCACGATCTGGGCAAAATGGGAGATCACGGCAAGGCTAATTATGTTTTCAACGTGCTTAAATCAGGCACAGTTTCAGCTGCAAAACCTTATAAGACTAATCCGGAGCTGATTTACATACCGCATGAAGTCAGATCGGTCATGATCGCGGAGAGATTTATCGAGCTGACAGAAGCCGAAGAATCCGCCATTTTATGGCACAACGGTCTATACGGGGCATTTAAATATGATATTCCGGGCAAAGAGACTCCGCTTTATATGGTGCTCCACTTTGCGGATATGTGGGCTTCAAGGGTTACGGAAAAAGAACAGGAGGAAACAGAATGAACATCTATGAGAAGCTTTTGAAGATTCAAACAGAGCTGAATGCTCCGAAGAATAGAAGAAACTCATTCGGCAAATACAATTATCGTTCGTGTGAGGATATTCTTGAGGCTGTTAAGCCGCTTCTGTTAAAGAATAAGGCTTCGGTTTTTATCCAAGACTCAATCATGGAGATGTCCGGTCGGGTATATGTCGAGGCAAACGCTTACTTTATCGATACAGAGAAGCCCGAAGTTCCGATGATAACAGTTACGGCTTATGCGAGGGAGCCTTTAGAGAAGAAAGGCATGGATGAGCCTCAGATAACAGGAACCGCATCCAGTTATGCCCGAAAATATGCTCTTAACGGATTATTCCTTATCGATGATGTCAAGGATCCTGATTCGGATGAATACCACAACGAGACGGAAGCTAAGAGTAAATCAACCAAGAAGAAGGATGAAACGGACGGATCTGTTATGGATAGCTTTATCAATGCAGAACAATGCACAACAATCGAGATGTTGTTAAAAAGGGCAGATGTTGCTCCTGATAAGTTTTGCGCAATATACAAGATTGCGGTAGTTCCGGAGCTCCCGGCAGATAAATACGCGGATGCGGTCAAGAAGCTTGAAACAGCAGTTAAGGCACATAAGGAGGACAAATAATGTTTAGTGCAGGTAGTTTCGCAAAGATTTGGGAAATTAAGGAAGATAAGGGCAAATATACAGATATTCGTATATCTACATCAAGGAAAAATAAGGACACAGGCGAATATGAGCAAGATTTTGGCGGATATGTTCGCATGGTAGGCAAAGCGCATGATCTGATGGCTCATCTGGAAGAAGGAGACCGCTTCAAGATTGTTCGATGCGGTGCTGAAAATCACTATAACAAGGAAAAAAAGGTTACATATTATAACTTCGTAATTTTCGAGGCTGAAGCTGATGACTCTTATCCTGAGAGCGGAGAATCTTCAGACAGTGATGAGGAGAATCCCTTTATATGACTGTAATTATCGACACAAGGGAAAAAGCAAGAGCAATTCGGAAGATAATAGCCACGTTTGATAGGTGCGGCATCCCTTATGTTTCTTCCAAGCTTTGGGTTGGAGACTATGCGCGGCTTGACAGTCAAATGACAGTTATCGACCGTAAGCAGAATTTGAACGAGCTTGCGGGAAATATATGCGAAAAGCGCTTTCACAACGAAATCAAGAGAGCCCATGAACACGGGGTTAAGATAGTTTTCCTTGTGGAGCACGGGGATCCGATCAGAGAGCTTATCGATGTTCTCTTCTGGGAGAATCCAAGAATCAAGGAATTTCCAAAGTGCATTTCCGGAGAACACTTGTATAAATCTATGTTGTCGATATCGGAGCGATACGGTGCGGAATGGAGATTCTGCTCGAAGGAAGAAACAGGACACAGAATAATGGAGATTTTAGACCTATGACAAAAGAGGAAATAGTTGAAACTGTGTCGATGCGTGATGTTTTAGGCAAATATGGCATCAAAGTCAATCGAAACGGGATGTGTTGTTGTCCGATACATCAAGAACGTCATCCGAGTATGAAGGTTTTCGCTGATGGATACAAGTGCTTCGCGTGTAATAGTGCCGGAGATATCTTTAAATTCATCCAAGAGATGGAGCACTGTGATTTTAAAACCGCGTTTAAGCTTCTGGGCGGAACATATAAAAACTCGACCGATACGGCAAGAAAATGTCTGAAAGCAAGGATCGAGCGCCAAAAGAAGGTTAAGCAGCGGGCGGAACAGAATGAAAAGGATTTTCGAAGGATCCTGATGGGCAGCATAGATCTTTGCCTTTGGTGGATAGATGCCCGGAAACCTTTTACAGATGACTGGTGCTATGCGCAAAACACAATTCAATGGCTTTGGCACATATATGACACAAAGTATTTACAAGGGGAAGAGGTAAACGAGATAGATGTACTTAGAAAATGTAAGCAAATTAAGCAAAGATTCGTTACTGTCTGAAGAGCTTCTCGGAGAGTTATTCGGTCTTGATGATGTCTATCTCATGGAACAATACCGACAGGCGCTTGTTGAAAAGGCCGCGGAATTAAAGTGTAAAACAGAATTTAACAAGCTTCATGCCGCATATAAGAAGGAATTAAAGAAACAAAACCTTCAATTTTCCGATAAACCGTCATATCTGACAGACTTTGACGGACAGCCGGCACTCCGATGCGGGGCATGGGTAGCAAATGAAGATGGGGTGTGGATGCTTTCAGATCGGGGCAAAATTGTCGCTTGTACTCATCCGATTTATATCAGTCGCATTCTTATCAATGCCGAGACGGGCATTCACAAGGCTGAAATCAAGTTCAAAGTGCGGAGAAGGTGGCATTCAGTCTTTATAGATCGTAAAGCTTTGGCGAGCAGATCATCAATCCTTCAGCTTGCAGATCACGGTGTTCAGGTCACAAGCGAAAACGCGGGTCTGTTGGTCCAGTATTTGGCAGATATCGAAGCTTCAAACCCTGATGATGTAACAGAACAGACATCAACATCAAGGCTTGGTTGGATAGGCGAGACGTTCATGCCTTATGGAGAAAATATCATTTTTGATAATGAACAGAATCTTATGTCTCTGTTCAATTCAATCAAAGAGGTGGGCAATCGTCAGCGGTGGTATGAGCTTATCAAAGATATTCGCAAGGACAAAAGGATAGAAGTTCTTATTTATATAGCCGCTTCGCTCGGATCCGTTTTAGTTGAACCTGTTGGAGCTCTTCCGTTTGTGGTGGACCTGTGGGGCGAGACAGGTAAAGGAAAGACGGTCGCTCTTATGGTGGCAACGTCAATCTGGGCAGACCCGAATGAGGGTGCTTATATGACGGATGCGAAAGCCACAACAACAGCTATGGAGATAAGGCTTAATGTTCTGAACAGCCTTCCGATGACACTCGATGATATGGCACAGGTCAAAAATCAGTATGATGAGGATTTTTCGCAGCTTATATATCGTTGGTGTGCCGGAAAAGGTCGGGATCGTTCAAACAAAGAGCTCGGTCTGAATAAGCTGACAAGTTGGCATAATTGCATTTTGACGAATGCAGAACATTCACTTGTTACGGAAACGATGCAAGGCGGAGCAATCAACAGAATCATTGATATCGAGATGGGCGATGGCTATATCTTTCCGAACGGTAACGAGGTGGCGGATGTACTCCGGCACAATTACGGTTGGTGCGGTAAAGAGTTTGTAGATCAGATCCAGCTTATGGGCTTTGAAGAGATCCGGGCCATTCAGAAGGGGTACGTTGATAAGATTCAGGAATATGCAAAGGCTCAGGGAGTAGAAAAAGAAGAAAAACAGATTCTTCCGATGTCGATTATCCTCACGGCTGATGAGATTTCTGAAAAATATCTCTTCCAAGACGGTGTTCGGCTCGAGCTGGCGGAGTGTTGCGACCTTCTGAAGAACAGAGGCGAGGTTTCAGAGCATAAGCGGGCTTATCAGTACATCCGGGAAACGATTGTTGCGAATATGTTCAGATTCGAGAATGATCCCGACAAGAACGTGGAACAATGGGGCTCATTCTTATCAAAGGACAGATATGCCAATATCATCCGAAATCGCTTTGACAAAATTATGAAAGAAGCGGGATTTCAGACTAAAGCTTTTTTGAGTTGGGCAAAAAAACAAAAATTAATAAAAACGGATTCGAACGGAAATCCGACTGTGGTTACAAAAATTAACGGTAGTTCCGTGAGGTGCGTTGTGCTCGATATGAGCGCTGAAGATGCCGAATTTACGGCACTTGACGAAGATAATCCATTCAATTAAGCGGTTACAGGTTACAGGTTACAGTTTGAATCATGTATATATATAAATCGCAAAAAATTGAAATTTTATTTTTTCTCGCGCGTAAGAAGTACAAAAAATTACTGTAACTCTGTAACCGAATCCGCAAACGCAGTAACGACAAGGCTTTGCGCGGTTACAGTGGGTCTAAAAAAACTGTAACCCGACTGTAACCACTGTAACCGGAGGGAGAAAACATGAAAGATAAAAATCATTCAATCGAAGAGTATAAGCAGATATCAGGGGATGTTTGGACGATATTTAAGACTTATTTCCCTGAGGATGCAGACATATCTTCATTCGCGGATGAAGTCCATAAGCTTGACCTGAAGTACAAGAGCGATCCATTTATGCAGAAGCTTCTGAAGGTCTATTTCGATGAATTGAAGGAATTAAAGGGGTAAATATGGGGAAATTAATCAAATGCACCAAACAAGTGTGCGCTCGTTGCCAGTACAGGATGCGAGCAGGAGCGGCTCCCGGAAGAAACGGAGAAAGTGATTTTAACTTCTGCTGCAATTACATGGCGATCACAAAGCACTCGCGGATTTTCAAAAATGGATCCATGAGACACGATCCGAAGTTTTGCGACAAGTTCGAAGAGGGAGAGCAGCTTCAGGGAGAATATGATTTTTGCCAACGTACAAACAGGAGGACAGAAAATGGAACAAACGATCCAGAGCATTACTGAACAGATAGAGGATATCAAAGAGCAAATATGCAATGAATACTGCAAATATCCGGAGCAGTGGGATGATAAGGCAATGGGATATGAGCTTTGTGAGAGCGAGGTGTGTGCAAGATGTCCGCTGAATCGGCTGTGAAATTCACTTGGAGATATCCGCTCTGGCATTCACATGAGGGATATGCGCTGAAGTCGGGGCAGATAGTGGTTAATGAGCGGATAGTTCAGACATACCCTGATAACGATGGTGGATGTTGGTATTACGATCCGGAGACAGGGAAGAAGGTGGTAAGAGAATGACGGTAAAAGAGTTGATAAGCCTTAATCAAATGATTACAGATATCGAGATTACTGTAAGAAAAGGCGGAACAGCACTTCTCGATCAGCTGAACATTGGATGTGAAAGAGGGATTAGGCCGCCATATCCTACGATGATTCCGAAGGATGACAGATTTATTGGCACAACAAACCTTGCGGATAGGAAAGAAGCCAAGTATATGCCCAAATCAATCAATGCTTGGGATGATGGACATGATTATTGGCAGATAAAGCCGAACAGGATCCCGAAGAAGTGGCTCAATCTTGAGGTGTTCTCATGGGAAGTATGGGGAGCTTCAAACAGGGGAGACAATCCTCGGAGATTCAGAAACGTCAATTTTCACGGACAAAGGCTCAATATCGTTGCGCTTCCTTCGGGAGAATCATTAGAGATAAAAGAAACTAAACAGATAGAACCGGAAGATCCAGATGGTCAAATGACATTCGAGGAGGTGTTTGCGATATGAAGGACAAAGACGGATTCACAATCAGGTGCAAAAACTGCGAATGGATGATAATTGACAGCCGGGATAACAAGGACTTCGTTTGTCAGAAGTTCCCAACATACAATTACGGCGCTCATCAGTGTTATGCCGATGAAAATTGCAGATATTATGAGCCTGATGTGAGAGGGGATGATAATGGGTGAATTTGGTTATATATTTGGCTATTGCTTGGTGTTTGTATTTAGTTTGGGCGCTTTGGTGGGATTCGTGATCGGGAGGTGGTTTTCGTGACATGGATGTTATACACAATAGTGGTTTACGGAATCGGCGTACTAATCGGGTATGCGTGGGGAAGGAGTACGAAATGACAAGAGAAGAAGCGATAGGACTTTTAATAATCCAAAAACTTATGTTATCAGACCCCGTAAATTGAACCACAGGAAAGTGAGGATAAGGAATGAATGAATTATACGAGCGTGAATTACAGAACATATCCATCAATGATGTATCGTTAGCCGATTATGTCAAAGAGAATTATGTACCTATACCCGACAATGCGACAAATGGAGATATGATAAAGACTATTTTTGACCCAGAAACATCGTTAGGTATAAGACTTCTTTGCACACATTGTTGGTGGAACGCACCGTATCAGAAAGGTGGTAAGGAGAATAGCGATGCAGATAGTGATTGATATACCCGAAACACAATACAATAACATCATGGAAGTTAAAAGCATGAGTTTAGGCAGAATACCTTACAAGGGTATCATTATGAACGCTATTCGAGGAATACAGAACGGCACACCTATACCCGACAATGCGACAGTATGCGACATAGAGCAGATAAGGGCAGAGATAGAAAAGCCGTTATTGATAGAGAGATATGCAGATACCGAGAGTGCAAAAGCACAGGCAATAGCATTGAGTTGGTGTCTTGAGGTTATCGACAAATACACAGAAGGGAGAACGTGATGGTTGAATGGGGATGTATCGGATTCTTGATCGGGGCAATAGTGTGCATTGTTTTCTTTGGAATGGGGGTGTGCTGTGGTAGATGCAATAATGAACAATCTGACGACGATAGTGATGTGCAGCTTTACGTTCTTAATCGGTATCGGACTCGGAGCCGGGATAACCGACACGATATACCGAAGCAAGAAATAGTTGACGTGCTTTATATGTTGCGGATTGCGGCAAGTAGTAGAGAGAAAAGGGTTATTGATTATCTGATAGATATGGAGGAAAGAGATGAAAGGAATAAAGTGGACACCGGAAGAGAAAGCGCTTCTCAAGACTGATATGAGTGCGGAGCAGATCGCAGAGGCAACAGGGCGGACAGAAGGCGCGGTCCGTCATGCAAGATATACATACACTGGTCATTCGGTTGAAGAGGGCAAAGGCCTGACAACATACGAAGAGAAGTTATTCGAAGCGGAGCGCAATTATCATCGGATCCAGAAGGAAGAGAACCTTCTTCACTTATGCAAGCTGCTTGGTGTTCGTATTGGAGGAATGTAATGGACAAAGCTGAGAAAATCGATTTGATGATTGAGAAGGGCGAAATGGCTGATCTGTACTTCTCGGATGATCCTGACTTCAAGCACTATGTTGATTCGAACATGATGACTTATGGGCGGAAGTTGGCTGATGAGCTTGAGAGTCCAATTACGCGGGAATATTACAGATCGCTTCAGAAGGGAGGATGCAATGAACGACATCGGAAGAAAGATGGTTGATAAGCTTATCGAGCTTCACGGTTCCAAAGACTTCAGCATTGCGTTTCTTCCGTACAAGCGCTCGATGTGGAACAGCATGGAATCCGTATTTGAGGAATGCAAAGCTTCAGGGATAGACGCTCATTGTTATCCGATACCGTATATATGTCTCAAAGAGGACAAGCAGATTGACTATATCGCAAATGATTACGATCTCTTTGAGGAAGCGGAGCCGATAGAGAGATTACATCACGCGGATTATATTGCGATTCACTACCAATACGAGGACCACAACAAGGTCACGAATATGCTTCCGCAATACTTCACGAAGGCACTGAAGGAAAGATATGGCGCAAAGATAGTGTTCCTGCCTTATGGGATAGGAATGGGAGAGAAGCACTTTGCTCTTCAACCGGGATGCAGATATGTCGACTATGCGTTTCTTGAAAGCGAAGATCAGGCGGAGAGGTTTATCGCGGGTTGGATGACACAAGGGGTTGACTTCAACGGTCGGTGCTTTGGTTTCGGTTCAGCAAAGCTCGATGCAATGGGTAAGCTTACGAAGGATATTCCTGATATCTGGGATGAGATCATCGAAGGGCGGAGCGTAACGATTGTGCTTAATTCTCTCGGTCCGTTCCTGTCAGACCCATTCGGTCACATAGGACAATACGAGGCACACATCACGCGGGAGCTGTATGAAGGACACGCGGTTATATTCAGACCACATCCGTTGCTCCGGACAACGATCAAGAGCATGAGACCCGACACAATGCAAAGATATAACACATTCATCGAGGGGATAAGAATCAAAGACCATGTGATTGTTGATGAGTCAGAATATCTCGAACGAGCGCTTGGGATTGCAGACAAAATGATATGCGATATGTCGAGCGTGGTTGCCATGTGGGAGATATCCGGGAAGCCATATGAGGTACTACCATGAGGCTACCAAGTCAGGTGGCCTTCTACCATACCGCAGCTTGGCTCAAATGTCGTGAGGCATACATAGCGAGTGTTGGCGGATTGTGTGAGCGTTGTGCCGCAAAAGGAATCATCAGGACAGGAGACATCGTACACCATAAGGAATGGATATCCGAGCAGAACATAAATGATCCGGAGATACTACTATCCTTTGACAACCTTGAATACCTGTGCATTGATTGCCACAACGGGGAGCACTATGGCAAGAGCGCAAGGCGCTACAAGGTCGATGCGTCAGGAAAAATTCAGATAATCGACTGAAGGGTGTCTGACAATTCCCGACAGCCCCCGTACAATTCGGAAATATTCTGACAATTTGGGAA
>Ga0265298_10001914_pt1 | contig 30180 bp, 21 predicted proteins | sample AusTroGonzalo_MG_3_FD_193486 | JGI IMG/M metagenome (GOLD analysis project Ga0265298, IMG submission 193486) | Bovine rumen microbial communities from tropical cattle in Woodstock, Queensland, Australia - Gonzalo_01 | ecosystem: Host-associated > Mammals > Digestive system > Stomach > Rumen ...
ACAAAGTATCAAAACGGATGTTTTTTTTTCAAATTTGCGATTTTAAAGACAAAAACAGCCTTTTGAGAAATTCTAACAAATACGTTCTTTTTATATTTACGCCGCATTTGAGGCTTTTTCAGGCATAAAATGAGCGAAAACTACAAGTACGGTTTTGTCACGGATATCGAGAACGAGGCCTTCGAAAAAGGCCTTAACGAAGATATCATCCGCAGGGCATCCAAGCTCCGCGGCGAACCGCAGTTCATGCTGGATTTTCGCCTGAAAGCTTACGAAAAACTTTTGAAGATGGAGCAACCCAACTGGGGCGAACTGGAATTCGCTCCCGTGGACCTGCAAGACATCGTCTACTACTCCGCCCCCAAGACCAAGAAAAGCCACGAAAAGATCGAAGACGTGGACCCGGAACTCCTGGCCACCTTCGAAAAGTTGGGCATTCCGCTGGACGAACAAAAACGCCTGGCCAACGTCGCTGTGGACGCAGTCTTTGACTCGGTGAGTATTTATACCAGCCACAAGAGAAAGCTCATGGAGATGGGCATTTTGTTCTGCTCCATCAGCGATGCCATCAAGGAATACCCTGAACTCATCGAGGAATACCTGGGCTCTGTGGTCCCGGCTGGCGACAACTATTTTGCAGCCCTCAACAGTGCGGTCTTTGGCGACGGAAGCTTTGTGTACATTCCCCCTGGAGTCAAGTGCCCCATGGACCTGTCCACCTACTTCCGCATTAACAACAAGGAAGCAGGCCAGTTCGAACGCACCCTGATTATCGCCGACGAAGGGGCCAGCGTAAGCTACCTGGAAGGTTGCACCGCCCCCGAATTCAGCAGCAAGCAGCTCCACAGCGCCATCGTGGAGCTAGTGGCCAAGGATAACGCCAGCATCAAGTACTCCACCGTGCAAAACTGGTACGCAGGCGACCGTGAAACGGGAGCCGGCGGCGTGTACAACTTTGTGACCAAGCGGGGCAAGTGCGCAGGAAAGAACAGCCGCATCAGCTGGACCCAGGTGGAAACAGGTTCTGCCATCACCTGGAAGTACCCCAGTTGCGTTTTGTTAGGCGACAACTCCGTGGGTGAATTCTACAGTGTGGCCCTTACCAACGGGCACATGCAGGCCGATACCGGCACCAAGATGATCCATATTGGCAAAAACACCAAGAGCACCATCATCTCCAAGGGTATCAGCGCCGACTGTAGTAGCAACGCCTACCGGGGCGAAGTGAACATCCACAAGTCGGCCACGGGTGCCCGCAACTACACCCAGTGCGACAGCATGCTCGTGGGCGACAAGAGTGCCGCCCACACCTTCCCCTATATCACCGTGGCCAACGCCAGTTCCACCACCGAGCACGAGGCCACCACCAGCCGTATCAGCGAAGACCAGCTTTTTTACTTCGAAAGCCGAGGAATCAAGCGGGAAGATGCCATCCAGGCCATGGTGGGCGGCTTCTGCAAGGACGTTTTCAAGGAACTTCCCGGCGAATTTGCCACGGAAGCACGCCAACTCTTGACCCTCAAGCTGGAACACAGCGTAGGTTAACCGTTTTTTATTTATATTACGGTTATACAAACCAAAGAGGAATCTTATATGAAGACCAAAATTTTTACACTCCTGGCAGCCAGCTGCCTTTTGGCACTCTCCGCTTGTAGCGATGACTCTTCCGAGTCCCTTAGCGACAAGTGCAAAAATAACAACGGGGTGACCGAAGGCTGCGTGGTGGGAACCTGGAGCCTGAAGGCCATTTACAACAAGGGCGACAACACCGTCATCACCAACTACACCAATGCCCCCGGCAACTTGATTATCAAGAACGACGGCAAGTTTGAATACACCTTGTCCGCAGCCGCACAGGTTGATCCGGCCTGTGGTGGAACAACCGTCTACGGCGACTGGGAAATCATTGATGCCACCATCAAGTTCAAGAGTGGAAGAGGGGGCGAATGCATGCCCTCGTTTACGGTTTCACCGCTCGTAGACGAACTGCAGATGAACGTGAACGGCGTATTCTTCCAACTGGGCGACGTAGATGACGAATCCACGAAGGTGAACGGCACCGAAATCTTCGACCGTGTAGAATAATCCCCTACAGGCCGTTTGCATTTGAATTCAGTCCCTGGTTTTCCCAGGGACTTTTTTTAGCGCCAGCGGGCGTCTTCGTAATCGCAAAGGTCCTTTACTAGGGAGGCTAGGCGGGCTGAATCGACACTTTCCGATTCCAAACGGTGCTCCAAACGTACCAGGAAACGCCCCACCGTCTCACCCGGCTCACGGGTGTAACCCAAGCGTTTCAAAGCCTTTTCCGCGCGGTCCAACTTGTGGGCCCACTCCAGCGCACGGGCGTCGGGAGCCTCTGCAGAGTGGCCCTTGAAGTGGCGAAGCCCACGGAATGCCAACAGAGCAAGCACTATCAAGCCGGGAACCAAGTAGGTCCAAGGGCTTTCCAAAGCGTTTTGGGTAAAGGATTGCCAGCTGTCCACCACACTACGCCACTGACCTTCTTTGAGAAGATGGAACCAATGGGCCAAGCGGCCCCGAACACCTTCCCACCAGGATTGCCAACGCGAAGGCGAAGCGAATATTTTTCGAAGGGAGGGCGGCGTGGGGTCAAAGGAATACCAGCGGCCGTCCACAAACACTTCCACCCAGGCGTGGCTGTGGTGCCTGCGGTACAGCACATAGTCACGGCCAGGGACCCGCTCCGGATGGGCAAATCCCGATACATAGCGGGCGTGGATACCGCGGTGCCGCAAGACTAGCACCGACATGGAGGCGTAAAGGGAGCAGAAGCCTTCCCTACTTAGCCAAAAAGCCCGCAAGGGTTCGTTGCGATGCTCCGACATCTTGGGAATCACCAAGGAATACTTGAAGTTTTGAACAAAGTAATCCATTATGGTGTATAGGGACCTTTTCACATACTCCGCTTCTGATTCGGCAGAGTCTCTAAGGGGAATGCCCATTTCGTTGGCCACGGAATCCACAAAGGGTATTTGCTTTGTAATCAGCTGCAGGGAACTGGAATCTGCAGGGAACAAGTCCTGTCGAGGAACCGTTGCATTATCCCTTTGTTCCACAAAATAGTACCAGTCCTTTTGCTTTCCGCCGGTTCCCGCAATAATATCCGTTTGATAATAGTCCAGGGAATCCGCATTTTTCACGGACACGCCTACGGCACCCTCCGGCGCAAACAAAAAACCAAAATTGTCAATGGCTGACTGCACCCACACCTGTTTGATGCCAGCCGCCCTAGTAGAAGAATCCGACTTTTCAAAAACAGGATAGTCAACCTGATAGTAGGCCGGGTAAAGTTTTTTCGCAGGATAAGTAGGCAACCTCCAAAAACCGCCAACGTATTTCTCGTAAACGGCGGCACGCAGGTATTCCGGAGCGTTAGCATCCCAGACTCGCAAAACCACCTGGCTGTTGTAGCGGGAGCGGTAATTATCCGTAAAGGACCCCAGGGACACCACCGGATCAAAGCCCAACACCCGATTCCGCTCCATGTAATCCCTGGCCCAGCGGCTGCCGTAACTGCGATGGTTTTTCCAGTATTGCCAACCTCCGTAAGTAGAACCTCCCAGAAAGAGCAGCATCAGCAGGAACAGCAAATATTTGTAGGGTGCAGTTCTGGGCCTGCTGTAGGTAAAGGCCACCAGCAACAATCCCAAGATGGCAAAAATCACTCCCACCCGGCCGGCCTGGAACGTACCCAGCAGTAGGGCGGCCACACCGTCAAAAATCACGAAGGCCTCGAACCCTCCAGCGCCAAGGCTCCGCTTTTGTAGCCAAGCGAGAAACATCAGGTACCAAGCAGGGATAAATACCATTTCCGGAGTAAAGCCGGAGTCATTTCCGGGGGTCAAGACCCACCAGATGGCAAAAGGCAGAATGGCCCCGTAGGCAAACCGCTTCTTGTACCGTGGGGCCGGCCGGGACAGTTTCAAATGAAGGTAGGCAAAGCCAACAGCAAACAAAATTCCCAAGGGGAGTAATTCGCTGGACGCTCCCAAATTGAGAGCGGCAATTATCAGAAACAAGGTCTTGGTTATTTCACGGAGGGACATTCTCATCGGGACATTCCCTCCAGCGAAATAGGCCTTGAACCCAGCAATTCGTAACCCACTTTCAGCACGCTGTCCGACACCAGTTCCTGCTGAGTGCCACGGCACACCACCACCTGCTTGTGGACTTGTGAATCTTCTGCTTCGTGAAGCCCCAGGCGGAGCACGGGCCCCATGGGCCGTGCGGCAGGCGTCCATTCAAAGGACCGCGACGTACCTAATCTGCGTAGCATTTTCAACTGCCGCGACGTTCCCCTCTCGTACAAACTCGCCCGGGGAATCCGGGCCAAGGCTTCCAAGAAACTCTTCCCGCCGTCTTGGGCGTTCAAGGAGATTTCCTCGTTGCCAATAAAGAACCGTCCCAAGATTCCCCGCTCCATAAACCACATTCCAACGCCTGCGGCCAAGCGTATCAAGGGTTCCAGCAGGAATTTTTCCGCCAGACTGTCGGCAGAAACGTCCAAAAGCAAGATGGCACCTGCGCCCCGCTCCGACTCGAATTCCTTGGTAAAGGGCTTTCCGTAGCGGGCGAAGGCCTTGTGGTGCAAATCCCGCAGGGCATCGCCTTCGCGGTACTCGCGGACTCCCGAAAAGTCCATACCGCGGTTAATTCCCGGCATGAGGAGCGGGGCAAACACAAGCCCGCTGGCACCATACGTCAAGAAGGCAAAGGAAGTCAGCGGCATAGGCCTCGGATACACCAAGAGTTCCAACGTTCCCGCCTTGCCTACGTAACGGAGCATTCCCATGATTTCGGGAATGACTACGCCTACCTTGGAGACCATAAAGCAGCCACGGCCTTCCGTTTTCACCTTGCAGCAAAGCCGCACTGAACCGTCTGCAGCAACAGCGACAGCCTGGCTCTCCTCCCCTTTCAAGTCGCCTTCAATGCGGTAACAACAGACGGAAACGCAGTCCAGTTTTGTCAAGGCCGTCAACTGGACATAAACCGTTGCCGTCTCCCCTTCAAAAACGGGGGTGGTTTCCAGGGAATCCACTTGGAACTTGCTCTTTCGAGCGGTCATAAAAAGCGAAGGGACCAGCGCGAACAGGAACAGCAAATCCAGCCCGCAAAAAATCCACGCCGGCCAAAACCCGGGAACAATCCCAGCAAAAAGCGAGAAGAACAAAAGGGCAAAGGCGCTATGGCCCGCCGCCGAAAAAAACTCGTCCCACAAAAAGTAGATGCGCATCAAAAGTCCCGCCCTTTTGGGGGAGCGCGGGACCAACTTCAAGAACCATTTTAGTTCCTTAAAAGTCACTTGGGAATCTTCACCTGCTTCAGGACTTCTTCAAGGATGTTCCGAGTGCTGGAGCTGTTTCCGTCTTTCGCAAAAATGCGGTGCTCCATCACGGGGAAAAACACCTTCTGGATGTCGTCGGGGTTCACGAAGTCGCGACCCTGTACGTAAGCTGCCGCCTGGGCCATCTTCAGGATGTTGATTCCGGCACGGGGGCTTGCCGAAAGCCTAAGCAGCGGGCTTTCGCGGGTAGCCTGCACCAAGGAAACCACGTACTTTTCCAAGGATTCGTCTATGTGGATTTTCCGCACCTGGGCACGGGCCTTCAAGATTTCTTCTGGAGAGGTCACTGCCGTAACGGAATCCAGGGGGCGGCCCTCCCGATGGCTCCTCAAAATCTGCAGTTCCGTTTCCGCCGTGGGGTACCCTAGGGAAATCCGCAACAAAAAACGGTCCATCTGGGCTTCGGGCAGGGGGTACACCCCGTGGAATTCCACCGGGTTTTCCGTGGCCAGCACCATGAACAGTTCCGGCAGGGAATGCCTCTCCCCTTCCAGGGAAACCTGACGCTCTTCCATGGCTTCCAGCAAGGCACTCTGGGTTCTGGGAGATGCACGGTTGATTTCGTCAGCCAGAAGGATCTGGGTAAACACCGGTCCCTTCCGGATTTCAAATTCCCCGGTATTCATGCGGAAAATGGCACCGCCGGTCACATCCGCCGGCAGCAGGTCGGGAGTGAACTGGATGCGGGCAAAGTCCGCCCCGATGGCGGCGGCAAGCGCCTTGGCCAAGGTGGTCTTTCCCGTTCCCGGAACGTCCTCGATAAGCACGTGTCCGTCGGCCAGCAAGGCCATCACCAGCATTTCCACGGGTTCGTGCTTGCCCAGCAGAACGCCGTCCAGAGTCTTGAGAAGTTTGTCTATCATATTTTCAATATACAAAGTATCCTGGCGCGGCATCCTAACCCAAATTCACAAAAACACCACAATCTAATCTCATTTTCCTATATTTTCACTAGTATTATGGAACCGAACAACAAAACAGTAGTGGTAGGCCTTTCCGGGGGCGTAGATTCCGCCCTCTCCGCATGGACCTTGCAGCAGCAGGGTTACAATGTCATCGGTGTCACCATGGCCCTTTGGGACGGTTCCATCGACATGCCCGTTATTGAGGGTCGCTCCGGCTGTTTTGGCCCCAACGAGGGCGAAAGCATCGAGGCCGCCGAGAAGGTGGCCCAAAGGCTTTCCATCCCCTTCCACGTGGTTCCCGTGGTAGAGGAATACAAGAGGAACGTGCTGGACTATTTCCGTGCCGAATACCGGGCGGGCCGCACGCCCAACCCCTGCGTGCGCTGCAATCAGTCCATCAAGTTTGGAGCCATGCTCGACGCCGTCCGCAAAATGGGCGTGGACTTCGACTACTTTGCCACAGGGCACTACGCCCGTCTGGACTTCAAGAGCCCCGATGTTCCCTTTTTGTGGCAAGCCCGGGACACCTTCAAGGACCAATCCTACTTCTTGTCCAGGCTTTCTGCAGAACAGCTGGCCTCCGTCATCTTCCCTCTAGGAGAAATGCGCAAGGAAGAAGTCAAGGAACTGGCAAAGAAAATCGGCTGGGAAGATTACGCCATTAAAAAAGAGAGCCAGGACTTTCTGGAATGCGGCGACTACTCCGTGCTCTTTGACGAATCCGACAACGTCCCCGGCGATTTCGTAGACGTGAACGGCAAGGTTCTGGGCCAGCACAAGGGCATTGTCCACTACACTATTGGCCAGCGCAAGGGCCTGAACATTGGCGGCCAGCCGGAACCCCTCTTTGTGGTGGCCATTGACGCCCAGAAGAACCAGGTGGTCCTTGGTCCCCGAGGCCTTTTGCAGTGCGAAACCGTTTCCGGCAACCAGTTGAACCTGATGGTTTCCGAGAATTCTCCCCTGCTGCAGCAAAAACTACAGGCGAAAATCCGCCTGGGCCACACGTATGCAGACGCCACCATCACGGAACTGACCCAAGACAGGGTTTCTATCCGCTTTGACACCCCGCAGTTCGCCGCCACACCCGGACAAATCATGGTGCTCTACGCCGGTGAAGGCATTGTGGCCTCGGCGATTATCGAGAAGTAATTTTTGTGAGGTGGCGTTTTAGCGGGCCACTACCTGCTTGCGGATTTTTTCCGCAAGTTCGCGGCCGCCCATCTGGGCAATACATTCAAAGGCGAATTCCTCGGCAGTACCGGCACCGCGACTGGTGACGATATTGCCGTCCACCACCACGCGGTCTTCCACAAACTTGTTGCAGACCAGCTCCACTTCGCAGCCAGGGAAGCAAGTCGCCGTCCTGTCTACGAGAATGCCCGCCTTGCTCAGCACGAGGGGTGCCGCACAAATGGCCAAAATCCACTTGTTCTGGTCGTTGAAATCGCAAACGACGCGTTCCACGTCAGAACTCGCTTTGAGGCGCTGCACGCCCGGACCGCCGCCCGGCAGAAGAACGGCATCGAATTTTGCGATATCGGTGCTTTTCAACGCCATATCGGCAGCAATTTTAAGCCCGTGGGCTCCCGTCACAAACGAATCGCCCGAAACGCTCGCGAGCGTGACCGAGAAGCCGGCCCTTTGGAAATAATCGAACGGAGTGACGAACTCGGTTTCCTCGAAACCGTCAGCCATCAAGAAAAGAATCTGCATATAAGACCTCGTTTTTAACGAATATAATAAATAAGACAATTAAAACAACGTCATGCTGAGGCCAAAGGCCGAAGCATCCAGACCCAAATTTTTGGCCCTAATTACTATTTACTAAATTTACACCATGAATTTTAAGGACCGCATCATTCGCGCCACCGGCAAAAAGACCCCCTTCCGCCTGATTGTCGTGGACCTGACCGCGACCATGAACGAAATCGGCAAGCGGCACAACGCCCAGGGTTTTGCCCTCAAACTTTTGGCCGAGAACTCCATCGCCAGCATCTTTCTGAGCGCCTCGCTCAAGTTCCCCGGCACGGTGAGCCTCACCACCCGCTTTTCCGGCGAAATCACCCAAGTACAGACGGATTCCACGCCCCAGGGACTGGTGCGCGCCATGATCCCGCAGCCAGAGCTCCAGTCGGTAGGCGGCAACGAACCCGCCCTGATTCCCCAGAGTGTGCGTGTCGTGAAGCTGAACGAACAGGGCAAGCGTGTCCACGAAAGCATTATCGAGGCCCCCTCTGTTTCCATGGGGCAGAACCTGGCCACCTACCTGCTGCAGTCGGAACAGATCCGTTCCGCCGTAGGCATCGAAGCCCAGTTCAACGCCCAGGACCCCAGCAAGCTGGACTACGCCGCAGGTTTTTACATCGAGGCTTTCCCCGATTTGGAAGACAAGGACATTACCCTGATTGAGGTCATCGTCCAGAACCTGCCCAAGTTCTGCGACATGAACACTCCCGAAGGTTTTGACCTGGATGAGCTCCTGGACCAGCTGCGTGGCCCCTACGAAATCGACATCGTCAAGGAAATTGACCCCAAGGCCTACTGCCCCTGCAGCAGGGAACGCACCGTGGCTACTCTAGCCACCCTCCCCCTCAAGGACTTGCAGGACCTAGAAGCCGAAGGCAAGGATTTGGAAGTCATCTGCGACTTCTGCCGCACCCCGTATCAGATTACCCTCGCCGACCTGCGCGGAATCATCAACGAGAGAAAGTAATTATGTTCACCAAGCAATGCGTCGTTACCCTGGACCTTGAAGGAGTCCTCGCCCCCGAAATCTGGATTGCCGTAGCCGAAAAGACCGGCATTAAGGATCTGCGACTCACCACCCGCGACATTCCCGACTACGACGTGCTCATGAAGGGCCGCATCGCCATTTTGGACCGTGAAGGCATCAAGCTTTCCGACATCCAGAACGTCATCGCGAACCTGGGCCTGCTGGACGGCGCCCGGGATTTCATGGACAAGCTCCGGGACGAAACCCAGGTGATTATCCTTTCGGACACCTTCCAGGAATTCGCCTACCCCATCATGAAGAACCTGGGATTCCCCACCATCTTCTGCCACAACCTGATTGTGGAAAACGACCGCATCAAGAGTTACCGCCTGCGCATGAGCGACCAGAAAACCCAGGTCGTGAAGCACCTGCAGAGTCTCAACTTCAAGGTGTTCGCCAGCGGCGACTCCTTCAACGACACCGGCATGCTGAAGCAGGCGGAAAAGGGCGTGTTCTTCTGCGCTCCGGACTCCATCGTGGCACAGTTCCCGCAGTTGGAAGCCACCAAGACCTACGACGAGCTCCTGGAAAAATTCCACCAGTTCCAGGCCACGCTTTAACGACACACAGGAACATCAGGCATGGAAACGTCTCCCGTCAGACCTAGGGAACTCTACGCCGAAATCCTAAGAATCGTTGCGGCCTTTTCTGTCGTTTTCCAACACACCGTCACTTCCGCCTGGTACGACACCTCCGTACGCACCGGCGAATGGCTTACCCTGAACTTTTACAACAGCATCGCCCGTTTTGGCGTAGGTGTGTTCATCATGATTAGTGGGGCGTTCATGCTTTCGCCCCGGTACGCCCACCCGCCGGAGAAAGTCCTGGGCAAGAACCTCCCCCGCATCTTGCTCCTGCTGGTGTTCTGGGTGGTGGTCTACGGCTCCGTCGATACCATCATCGCCGGGGGCACCGTCAAGGACATCTTTGCGACGCCGCTCCTGCTTTTCACCAAGCCGCCCACCCACCTCTGGTTCCTTTACACCATCGCGGGCCTTTATGTTCTGACGCCGGCCATCCGGGTCTTTACAGAACACGCGAGCCACCGCATGGTGCTCTACGTTATCGGCATCTTCTTCTGCTTCGGACTAGTGCTCCCCATGGTGAACCACCTGCTGGAACGCCTGGCCGACTTTACGCTGTACAGGAACATCCGCATCCAGGGATGCACCACCTTCGCAGGGTTCTACCTCACCGGATTCTACCTTTCCCACTACGGCCTACAACCCCTAGCGCGGAAAATCCTGTACCTGGCCGCCATCGCCTCCTGGGCCATCGCCTTCCTTTCTTCCACCTACTTTTCTATCGACCGTTCCAAGCCCAACGAATACTTCTTGGGGAATTTCCGGCCCACCACCTTCCTGATTGCCGCCGCCATCTTCTGCCTTTTCAGTGAACGCTATCGGGGCGTCACCACCACCAACCGGCGCTTGACCTTCATTTCGGCATGCATGCTGGGCGTCTACCTGATCCACCCGCTTTTCATCAAGCTTTTCTACGGCCTCAAGCTTTCGCTGCTGATACCCCACCCCATCATTGTGGTGCCTATCGCAGCCACGGCCATTTTTGCCCTTTCCCTGCTGGTCACGTCCTTTTTCAGGCCCATCGCCCTTTTCAAAAAGTTCTTCTAACTATTTTTCAGACCATGCAAGAAAACCTCGAGAAACGCCTTAAGCGGCAAATCCACGGAAAGCCCCACCGCTTCACCGCTATTGCACCGCTTGGTTTCGAGGAAACGCTGGTCAAGGAACTGCGGCAAATCGGAGTCGCCGCCGAGAACGGCACCTTCGAAACCGTCGACGGCAAAGTCATCTTCACGGCCAAGATTACCGAAGCCTGGAAAGCTGTGGCCCGTAGCCGCATTGCCAACCGCGTGCTCATGGACATCGCCAGTTTCAAGGCCGAAAATTTCCGCGTGCTGGAAAAAAAGGCCGCCGAAATCCCCTGGGAGCTGTTCCTTTCCAATACAAACGACATTTCCATCCATGTCACCTGCAAGGAATCCAGACTGTACCACAGCGATGCGGTGGCAGAAAGATTCTATAACATATTAAAAGGGGGAAGCCTCCCCCTGGTTCGCACTCCGTCGCTCTCCACCCCCTCGCCTAGGGGCCACGCCCCTAACACCCCGACGCAACACCTTTATGTAGAATTCCTCAAGGACCGCTGCACCGTCAGTTTGGACCTGGCAGGGGAAGAACTTTACAAACGGGGGCACCAGCGTTTTGTGGCGGAAGCCCCTCTCAAAGAGACCATCGCCGCCGCCATGCTGCTGGAAGCGGAAACCGTCGCGAGATCTTCTGCAGAAACCGTCGCGGCACCGAATACCGGCATCACTATCATCGACCCTATGGCCGGCAGCGGAACTTTCAGCCTAGAAGCCGCCTACAAGAACTGCGGACTCATTCCCGGCCGGTGCCGCGACTTTGCCCTCAAGCACCAGCCCGCCTTCAAGGAAGCCACCTGGAACTATATTCTAAACGAAAGATTCCAAACACAAGGCAGCAAGGAACGTCATCCTGAGCGGTCGCAGACCGCGAAGGATCCAGGCCCGAATCCCACCATTCGCATTGTCACCAGCGACATTTCAGAACGTGCCGTAGAAATCATCAAGCACAACGTCCAAACGTCCCCGCTGCCGCCGGGCACCATGGACCCGCAGCAAAAGGACTTTTTCAGCTACACCCCCGGCGGCAAAACAATACTCCTGCTGAACCCACCCTATGGAAAGCGTCTGGATGCAGACGCCCCTGCGCTTTACTCCCGCATTGGCAAGAAGCTCAAGGAACTCTCACAGGGTGCGGAATCGCCCCTGACCGTGGCCATTCTCGCCCCCAAAGGCCCCTGCAGCGAGAACCTGCTAAAAAGCTGCCCCGCCCTGGCTGCCCCCAAGGCAAAGACCATCAAGACCAGCCACGGCGGCATCTCGTTGAATTGCTTTATAGCCGCACTTTAGCAACAACACTAGTGGCTAGACGATAAAAAAGACGGACCTTTGCAGGCCCGTCCTTTTAATATCGCTCAATTCTCAGATTACTTCGTCTTAGGACGCTTGTAACCGAAGGACTTCAGCAGGTCTTCCTTGACCTTCTTCTTGGTCCCGATCTTGTTCACGTTGGTGGCGTCGTCGAAGGGCGGCAGGTCGCAACGGAGCTTGCTGGTCATAGAGATTTCCGTCTTGTAGACGTAGGCTCCGGTAGCATACAGCTTGCCATCCTTCGTGCGCACATCGCCGTTCTTATCGGGTTTCATTTCGAAGTACATGCTCAGCACGCCGGCATCGCTAGCATAGCTAGGATCGTTCAAATCCTGCGTGAAGCTGAAGTAATCCACGAACTGTCCAAGAGAGGTGTAAATCCAAATCTTAGCCTTCATCTTGGTGTCGTAAATGTTCGCCTTGCTAATGTCAGAGCCCATTTCGTTCTGGAAGTCCGTAGAGCAGTATTCCTGAACGTAGTCATCCACAGTCATCTTGCGGCTGCCCACGGCGTCCACGGCATCCAGCAGAACCATGCCGTCGTTACCCACCAGGTCATCCAAGGTGGCAAGGCCATTGACCGTATTGATCATAGGCACCTTCACATCGATTCCCAGAGTGGGGCCCAAGTGTCCAGGCAGTCCCGGATAGACGGAGTCGTTGTGGACAGACTTGTTCTTGAAGCTGCCACCAATCATGGTTTCCACTTCCTTGTCAAGCTGCGGGTTGTAAATGGAGATAGAGAAGGTCTGACCCTCTTCAGGTTCCTTGGCGGCGTAGTACTCATCCACCAGTTCCTTGGTAATCACCGTCACCGGCTTTTCCACGGAGATGTCCACGTCCTTGGTGTTCTTGGCCATCACGTAAACCACGGCAGAGGCTTCGTTACCCGCCTTGTCGCGGTAGTAACGCACAATCTCGTTCACTTCGCCGGGCTGCAGGCCTTCCACATTCAGGCTGTCCTGCTTGACACAGCCACGGCCATCGTGCAGGTCCACGCACCATTCCACTTCAGCCATGTTGGAATAGAGCACGGCATCGCCTTCGGGGCTCAAAATCTTGACCTCGGGCGGAATCAGGTCCACAACGATGAACACGGACTGGGTAGAGGAATTGCCCATCTCGTTCACGTAGGTGTAGCTTACCTCGTAGCCAACGTTGCCGTCCTTGTCCTTGGTGATGTTGCCCTTCTGGTCCACAGTGTAACCCACCTGAACCGTGGTTTCCCTACCGCCCACCTTTGTGGTAAAGTCGTAGGTCACCGTGAACAGCACTTCGCCCTCGGTCAAGGAGTAGGCATACACAGGAGCAGAATTGCCGGTACCCGTTCCGCTGCCGGAGCCGCCGTTAGAGCCGCTGTTGGCAGAAGTACCGGAGCCATTGTTGCTGCCAGCATTTCCGCCGTTAGAACCATTGGAGCCGCCATTGGAACCATTGTTCGAGGCAGAACTAGAACCGTTGTTAGAAGAGCCAGAAATGGTGGTGGTCTTCAGGGCCTGACCCGTGGCGGCATCAGCCATGTAAGACACGGTAACGTTCTTGCCGTCCACCTTTATCTGGTAAGACACCGTCATCACTTCGATGGAGTCCACCTTGCCGTTGGCGTTCACCACGGCCACCTTCTGCACGTTTCCGTCCCTATCCTTCAGGTAAGAGATTTCCACATCCACACCAGCAACCTTTTCGGTGTAAGACACCTTCACCAGGTCGTTGTTGTACTGGGAATAGGTCACCTCGGACTTGGGATTTTCGTTAAGCACGGGGGCCGCCGTAACCACCTTGTTCACCGCATCGTATGAGCTGGTGGGCACAGTCACCGGTTCCAGTTCCGTGTTGATGGTAAAGGTACGGGACTCGTAATTGCAGGTGGAATCCGTGTAAGAGGCATCCAACACCGGTTCCTTCACCGTAATCACAATGTCGTTGTTCTTCTTGTTCACGTACACAGAGGTATCGGACTCGTCCACCGTTTCCACTAGGGTGTAGATGTTGGCGCCCGGCTGCTTGCCGGCAGCAGTGGTCACCGTCACCTCGGGGGTACGGGTGCTCACGTAAATACCAATGGTCTCAGTGACGCCCTTGTTCTTGGTGGGGTCCGTATAGGTTAGGGTAATCACGTTCAGGCCTTCGTGGAGGTTTTCCAGCAAGGTATCGGGCATGGGCTTGTTATCAGCCTTCCACTGGAGCAACACCGTATTCTCGTTGGTGTAGATAGTACCCGTGGGGTGGTCCCAATCCTGTGCGCCGCTTTCCGTTTCGGCGTAAGTGATTTCAATATTGGAGCTTTCCTTCACGTCGGCGATATTGATCTTGACGGTAGCGGTATCGGCGTTGCCATCCTGGTCATAGATGCGTACCACCACGCTATAGGAGGTCTTGGCCTCGTAATCGAATACGGCGTTGGTCTTGATTACACCCGTATTGGAATCGATGGTAAACAGGTCCTTGTCACCACCGATAACCTGGTAGGTGTTCTGCTTGTTCTCGTTCTTTGTATCCTGGTCGTAATGTTCCAGGGTACCCACCGTAGTGCCCTTAGGCTGGTTTTCAGCCACGGTCATGGTAGCATCGTCAACCTCGGGACCTTCGTTGATATCCCTGATGGCGATATTGATAAAGGTCTCATCCTTAAGTCCACCAGCATCCGTCACCACCACCTTGATTTTGAACACGGTGTCGGTAAGGGCTTCAAAATCAATATCCCTAGCCACCGTTATGACACCCGTCGAGGGGTCAATGGAGAAGGCTTGACCGTTGTTACCACCGGCGAAGCTGTAGGTGAGGTTCTGATCTCCATCTTCCGGATCGTTGCCAGTAACGGTGCCCACCACGGTACCCACGGGCGTATGCTCGTCAATGACCTTGTCGGGGAATCCCGTAATGGACGGCTTTTCATTACCATCGTTCACGGAAATGGTCACGGTCTTATCTATGCAGAGGGTGTCTGTGCCAGGAGTACCCTTGTCGCAAATCAAAATCGTCAGCGAGTAGGTGTCCTTGGTTTCAAAGTCAAGGATATCCTTTGCCACGCGGATTTCACCATCATCGTCGTGGCCCAGGCCAGAAGAAACGATAGTGAAGGCTCCATCGGGGTCACCGCCCACAATCTGGTAAGTCAGGTTGTAGCCATCTTCAATGTCAGAAGCTTCCACCCAAGTCACATAGGTGTTCTTCGGGGAATTTTCATCAACATTTGCGTTGGTCACCGTAGCCACAGGCCGTTCGTTCACATCGATAACGTGGACCAGAACCAGGGTCTGGACCGTGTTCCCGCCCTGATCAGCAACATCCACAATCAGGTAGAAGTCCTGGATGCTTTCGAAGTCCGGGCCCTTGCTCGCCGTAACCACACCAGTGGAACTGATTGCAAACGTGGTATTCGTATTTCCAGACGAGAAGCTGTAGTTAAGAGTCAACCCTTCGGGGTCGGTAGCCGTCACCTTGCAGGTCTTGGAGCTTCCATTCTTATCCAGGAGAGTCGTCGTATTCTCCGCGATCCAGCAGGTATCACCCTTCACCACGGGTTCTTCGTCCTCGTCGGTAATGGTAACCTTGACAGTAGCATCCTTCGTTCCGCCCTTGCCATCAGAAACGGTAACAACAATGTTATAATACTTGGGGCTCATGGTGTCATAATTGATAACGCCCTTGACCACAATGTTGCCGTACTTATCCACATCAAAGAGGTCTGTTCCACCCTGCGTTACCGACTTGATGGAGAAGGTCAGCGCATCGCCATCCTGGTCGCCGGCTTCCACATAGCAGGGCGTCACCAAGTTGATGGCCGAATTCTCGGCAATGGTACAGTTGTGAGCCGTTGCAGTAGGAGCCTCGTTCACATCCATAACGTGAATCAGAACCAATGTCTTGACCGTATTCACCCCGTCGCTCACACTTACAACCAGGTTGAACTCGGACGTACTTTCATAGTTGGGCTTCGCGCTAGCCGTAACCACACCGGCACTACTAATGGCAAACGTGGTATTCGTATTTCCAGAGAAGAAACTATAAGTCAAGCCCTTGCCTTCCGGATCAGTGGCTGTCACCTTACAGGTCTTGGAACTTCCATTCTTGTCCAAGAGGGCTGTGGTATTTTCCTTAATCCAGCAGGTATCGCCTACCACCTCAGGATTTTCGTTTTCGTCGGTAATGTTAATCTTGGCCGTAGCCGTGGTGGACTTGGCTCCGGAAGCACCGTTGTTATCCTTGACCGTGACCGTCAAAGTATAATACTTTGCACCAGCCGGCAAGGATTCGTAATCTATGAGGCCGTTGACAAGGATATTTCCGTCATTGTCCACCTTAAACACGTTCCCCGTATTGCCAGCCGTAATGGAGTACGTCAGGCTAGTATGTCCCGTTTCGGGGTCATTCGCCTCAATCCAGCAACCGGTGGCCGAGTTAATGTCAGAATTTTCAGGAATGGTGACCTCGCAACCGTTAGCAATCGGAGCTTCGTTCTCGTCAGTGATATTCACGACCACGATGATGTCTTTATAAAGACCGCCATCGTCGGAAACCCTCACCTTCAGTGGGAACCGGTCAATATGTTCAAAGTCAAGTTTGCCCTTTATGGAAATCTTTCCCGTAGAACTGTTGATTGCAAACGAAGGTTTACCACTGGCATCATTGGCATTACCGTCAATAATGGCATAAGTCAGGTTGTAATACTCACCGGTCTTCTTGGTAGCGGCATCCGGATCCGTAGCCACAACGGTAGCAATAACGGAATCGATGGGTGCATTTTCACGAACAGTCACCGTAAACCCAGAAGCATTGGGTGCGTCATTCGCAGGAATCACGTTTAGAGTTACAGAGTAGACCGGCGTCGTCACATGTTCATGGTCATCTTCAACCTGGAACGTTATTACATCCAGCGGCGTTCCGTTGCTGTCGCGGGCCGGCACATATTTCAGTTGCTGTAGGTTGGCACTGGCAATGACAGCGCCGTCCAGCACTTCGTTTGCACCCAGATACAACTTTCCTTTGGTGGGCGCATCTACGATATGCACATTGTAAATCGGAAGCACCGTTTCATCGGTACAAATAGCCGGGAATGCGGCACCGGAAAGGATAATGGAGGCATCTTCCGGCAAAGTAAAGGTACTACTCTTACTGTCTACATTGCACGGAGATGCAGAGCCGTCATTGTCGAGAATCTGGAAGGGAACCGTTCTTTCACGGGAGTCGTCGGGGAACACGCCACCCACCATATTGAATATTCTCAAGTTGAAGAATTCACGATTTTCTTCATCCTTATCGTCATGAATCCAGACCTTGATTTCGTCTGCAGGCCTGAGTTGGGTTTCACCCTTGTAAATACGGGCAGCATATACCGTATCCCTACCGCATATAGGAATATGGGTTGCCGCCGTATCTATGTCGTTAAAGTTCGCGTTGTTGGACCCGGTGTTTGCAGCGGTATTGCTAATCAGGAAACAATAGTCAAACTCCACATTCGTCTCGGGAGCCTTGTCCAGTTCAATTTTCAAAGCGGTTCCTGAATACGCCCCCACACTTCCCACGGCATCAAGGGAGTCGTTTTCGGAAATCTTCTGGTTCGAGGCCAAATTCAAGCCAACCTTTGGAGGATCAAAAGGAACATACTTAAAGTCGCCCTGAACGTCAGCCTGAAAATCCAAGTTGTTCGCAATAACCTGTCCAGCCAGTTTGAAGTGGCCACCAATGGTTATCTTGCCCTGAGAAATCCAGGATCCCTGGAAACTCGCGTCAACCCAGTAATCCCACTTGATATCCTTGGGGGTGTAGAACAGGACATTTCCCCCATAGGTCTTGTTGTCTACATAGTTGAACCGGCTGTCGTCAGCTCCTTCCCAAAAACCCTTTTGGGCATTATAGGTCTGACCCAATTCCCATTGCTTCGTGGTCCTGTTGTACACGACACCATTTTGGACCGTGAGCACCTGAATTCTCAAGTCGTTTGCCGCATTGGAAAAGTTGTAACCATTTTCGGAGTATATCCTTGTCAACTTTCCCTTCGGGGGCATCACAATGTAGAGCGTCTTGTTGTTGGAACAAGATACATTCATGTTGCTTATGTACAAATCATAGGTTCCGTACTCATTGGTCAGCACAGAGTCAGGCGGAACATGTATAAAGAATTTTTCGCCAGCATAACAACTGTTCATAAGAATGGAAGTGTCCGTCTTCGCAGGTGCGGGCCAGATGGGAACCTCCAATTCCGTATTCACGGGAGGAACGGTCGACGGGCATTGTGCGTAGGTCCCCGCTTTCTTGTTCAATGTATACGTGTCGTTATAAACCGCTCCATCCAACAGGTTGTTCCAGGCTACCAAATTTCCATCATACTGTCCGGTAATCGTTCCTTGTACGCACCAGTCACCTTCCATGACGTTGCTGTTCTGTAAGGAGACCGTAAGGTTGCCAAGGATGCGAACGGGGCCTGTAGTTATGGAGTCAGGGCTACCTGCATTAAAAGACAGGTTTCCGCCAACCAGCGTCGGACCACCAATGTGGTGGTGGGGGTAATTAAACACAACGTTTCCATCAGCAGTTCCGTTATAGCCAATGTTGTCGCCAATGGAGACCTTCTGGTTCGTAAAGTTCAGCGAGTGGGTGCCCCACAGCTTGTACTTCATCAAACGTTCCCAGTACACCTGCTGCTCATCGGAATTTTCATCGAATGATGCTCCAAGGCTCTCAAAGTATAACGGAGCCACCGTCGCCGCAAACGACGGAAAAACAGCCCCGACCACCAGGGCAAGTCCTAGTAAACTTTTTTTAAGAAACCACATACACAGTCTCCTGGGCAAAGCCCAAATCCGCAAAGTCCCCTCGACAGAGCGGCACACACAATGTTAAATATAATTTATAATTCTTCTATTTCAAAACGGAATGTTTCGATTTGGATACATTTTAGTGATTAAAACAGCCATTTTTTGCACTTTTTTGGAAGAACGGGGGCTTTTCACCTTGATTTTAGCCCAAAATCAAACTATATTGCGGGTTCCTAGGCCCTGAGCAATGACTATTTGCGGGCAAATCGCCAGGGCGAAAGCAGCAACGGACTTGCGAATTTTTATGTGCCCAGGTCGCCTAGGATTTTTTTATTTTTATGACAAAAAAAGTCACCCCCGATAGAGCATCGGGGGTTTAGTTTTATTCAAATTACCAATTCATCAAGCCGCACGACATATCGTCAGGAATATTGTCTGCGACAATAAACAGATAATCCGTTCCCGAACTGAGTTGGAAGCCTTCCATGCAATATTGTTGGGAGCATGCCTTTATAGTTGTCCCATTTATGGTACCGACAACAACAGGAGCACCCGCCGGTGTTGACGGAGAAGAGCATTTGAATTTAGGATAGCTCCCTACTTCAGATCCCGGAGTCACTCTGTATTTTCCGCTCGCAGCATATTCATTGCTGAGGGAAGTTGTCGCCGTAATAGGTTCAGCAACCACATAAGTCATATCAAAGGTCTTTGACCTTGGTCCCAAATAATTTGTCAACGTCAAGGTGTAATTGACCGTCGTTTCGGTAGACTCCCCTTCAAAGGAAATGGCACCACCCGTGTAATTTGAACCGCTTGCCAAAGGAGTCGACTCCCCAGTTACCGTCAACTCATAAGAGCACTTTTGGGAATCGTAGTTACATCCACTTATGGAACTCGGCGTGATACTGTAAGAAGCCTCTCCTGCAAACGTAGTCTTGCCACTTACAGAGAAATTCGGAATATACTCTTCAGAATAGACGGCATAGGCGTTGCCGCAACTGTACTCAGTAGTCTTGTCTTCATCCGTAACAGACACGGTAACCGCTTGGTTTATTGCAGAGGTATAGGTCCTGGAGACAGTCATAACGTCATGTTCCCCTGCCAAGGCTCCGCCCCAATCTACGGACATGATTTCAAAGCAACCTGCAGTCTGAACAAGATTCCACTCGTAAGAAATCTGCTTTGGATTATTCTTCCATATATTGTCGTTAGCGCCTGCAGGAATCTTGGTCCTGGTGCATTGGTACGTGTTGGCCACGTTGCAGGGGGACTTGACCTTCAGCGGGTCGCATACCACATTTTGCCCGCCCATGGAGAAGGTCACACCTTCCTTTATACCCACCGTCGAGAAAGTAACGGTAAATTCGTATTTCTGCTGGGGAGCATTATAGGAATGTTCCTCGTGGACTATGGAAGCCCCCGTATTATCCAATGTCACATTCCACTCCACCTCGTTATAGCCATTGCAAGTATTGTCCTCTGCGGGCGTAAACGTATAGGTAACAGACTCTCCCTTGATTCCCGGACTAGGCAAAGCGACACAAGTTCCCTTAAGGGTTTCCGGTCCGCAAGCCATTGCGTTTGAACTGATTCCTGTATGGTGCGTAGCGGAGCTACTACTCAATTGCACCACCACCTCGGAACTACTGCTTTCGGAAACAGAACTTACACTAACGACGGTTTTCGAACTGCTGCTACGTTCATGGTGGATGGAAGAGCTGCTCGCCACCTTCAGGCTGGAACTGCTGCTCAAGAAGCTCAGGTCCACAGAACTGCTGCTGGCCTTTTTGGAACTGCTGCTGGAGCGAACCACGGTGGTACTGCTGAGCACCTTGATGCTGGAGCTGCTGCTCAAGAAGCTCAGGTCCACAGAACTACTGCCATTACCGTTGCCCTTGGAACTGCTGCTGCGGCCATGGTTCACCTCACCATTTCCCGAACCGGCAGAACCACCACCGGGACCGTCATCATCCCTATACTCGTCCACATCATAACCGGCGGCACTGCTCCTGACACTAGAACTTGCAGAAGTCACGCCACCACTGCTAGACACTCCCGTATCGTCATCGTCCCCTTCACTTGCAGAAGAGAAATCAAATACGGGCAGTTTTTTACCGTCCTTCCAAACAAAGGCGGAATCGCCCTCCTGGATAATGATGTTACCGGAGTCGTCCCTGATGATTTTGGTGTAGTCGCCCTTGTAAATTTCGCCGGTCTTCTCAGCCTTTTCCCAGCATTCCTTGTCCTTTTTACAGGCGTTCACCACGCTGTCCAGCAAATCGTAGTCGATAGTACTCGGGAAACGGCTGATAACCAGCAACTCGGTATCGTTCAAAGCATCCACCGAACCGTCACCGCAGGACCAGACCAAAAGTCCTGATGCAGCAAAAACCAATCCCAATACAAATTTCTTCAGCATATCTTAAATATAGCTTATTTGGGGGTGCCTCGCAAGCGAATGTAAAAAAATATAAGCATTTGCTCACGGATTTTTGCCCCTTAGCCAGTTTTTCTAAATTTAAGCCATGATTCTCTGGACTTTCCGGCACACCAAGCCCTACAATCCCAACGACGTCTGCTACGGACGACGGGATTTTGACGTCTCCCCCACGTTCCCCGACGAGTCGCGAGAAGCCATCGAGGACTACCTGAAAACAGACGCCAAGCCCACCAAGCTTTTTAGCAGCCCCCTGCTGCGGTGCCTGCGACTAGCGGAGGCCGTATCCAAGGCCACGGGACTTGCCATCGAGAAAAAAAACGCCCTCATGGAAATCGACTTTGGCACCTGGGATGGCCAAAAGCTTAACGCCGTGCCCCGTGACGAAATGGCAGCTTGGATGCGTGACCTGCGGGGTTACAGGTTCCCCCAGGGCGAAAGCTTTTACGACGTGGATCAGCGGGTGGAAAAGTTTCTGGATTCCCTGGACGACAACGGGGAATTCCTGTGGGTGACCCACGCCGGCGTCATTGCCGCCTTGCAGCACTTTGCCTGCGGGCTCCCCGACAGCGAGTTTGTGGAAGGCAAGTTCAGCTACACCATGGTAAACCGCTTTGAACTTACCCGCAATGCGGAAGGCCATTTCCGCGGCTCATTCACCAAGATTCACGACGGCATCCAGATGCCACCACTACCACTAAAATAATGTGAAATGTGGAGTGTGTAATGTGAAATGAATAATCTCACATTACACATCGATTAAAAGTCCAGCGTCACCAGGGCCTGGGCTCCGCGAGAAACCAGGTCCGGCAGCACCGCCAGGTGTACGGGGTTGTCAAAGTCGCTCAGCAGGGCATCCACCGCCGCATCCCCGATGGAGTACAGATAAATTAACACAATACCCCAAATGTACTGGTTGCGGTTCTTCCGGAAATAAGTCAGCCGTTCCGCCACCCGATCATAGTCTTCCGAAGTCGGGTCTTCCGCCTCCATCACATGCTTGCGGTCCACATAATAATTGACCATCTTTTGCGAGGTCCAAATACTGGTGGCAGCACCCATGAGCCCCATGTACAAAAGCCCTGCCTTGCCAAATTCCCCATTGTAAATTTGCCCACCGCCCGGAAGCAGTCCCCACAAAATAGCGGTCTTCATGCTCCGCAGTTCCACGCTCCTGTGGTTGTTGTTCCACCATATTCCAAAGGCATCGAACATGCCATAGATATGTACGCCCAAAAGCCAAGCGTTTTCCGCGATACGCAGGTCCTCTTGCTCCTTTTTCTTGTCGCTCTTTTCACGGACCCGGTTAATAAACTGGTTGCGTTTTTTCTGCAACGAGGGAATGCTGTCCCTTTCGGCACGAGCCAAAAGCCGGGTATACAAAGCCACGGAATCCTGGAAGGGCCTGGTCTGCTTCAGCACACGATCTTTCTGGTAAGACTTGTTGAAATAGACTTCATAGAACAGGAACGCCTCTATGCCGGTAATGAATCCGCCACGGACGTAGTGCCCCGTATAGTACTGGCCGCCACCGGGGAAAATACTGAACAGCATGGTCAAGGGCAGGGAGTTGTGTTCCGTAGGAATATCCCACTCGTTCACAGTCAGGGTATCAATGGACTCAATGCCGGTCTTGCCCTTTTTCAGAGGATCCGACACCGCCGCCTCTGAAGACGGTTCGGACTGCTCCGCAGGCTTTTCGGCAACGCTGTCGTCGGCATAGAGCGGAGCTGCGAACAGCACCGACAAGATAACGCCAAGAACAAGCGAACGAAAAGACATCGAGGCATAATATAGTAATTAGGGCAGAGAATTGTGCAATGTGAAGTGTGTGATGTGTAATGCGATTGTTCAAAAAAGTCATCCTGAGCGACGAAGACGCGAAGGATCCAGGCCCAAAGTTCTAGGAGCAATGGATACTTTTATATTTTTACCACAAAAGTGACTATTTTTAATTCGTGTCACTTTTTGTCATAATCTTTTAGTTAGATTTGGAGCATGAAAACAATGGAACCGCAAAACAGCCAAAGCATCCAGGACCTGGTCAAGGAAATTCAGGCAAAGCTTATCGAGAGGGGCGAAATGCTCTCCACCGCTGAGTCCTGCACTGGCGGGCTCATCGCCTCCGAAATCGTGAATGTGGCAGGCAGTTCCGCAGTCCTTGCCGGGGGAATCGTGGCCTACCAGAACTCCGTAAAGCAGGAGCTGCTGGGGGTCCCGGCAGAAACCCTGGAAAAGTACGGTGCCGTCAGCAAAGAAACGGTAACCGCCATGGCCCAGGGGGCCCTGAAAAAGTTCCATGCCGACTGGGCGGTGGCCACCTCGGGCATTGCCGGCCCCGGCGGGGCGGAACCCGGCAAACCTGTGGGCACCGTGTGGATGAGCGTCAACAATTGTTTGCAAAATGAGGCTTTTTGTAAAATTTTTACGGGAAACAGGCAAGAAATCCGGGAAAAAGCAGTCTATTACGTGTTGGGCAAGCTACTTTTTTTAATAAATAACCAAAAAAGCACTTGCACAAACGAACACTAATTTATATATTAACAGAAAAACAACGAAAACGGAGTCAATCATGGCTAAAAAAGCGACAACACCCACAAGCAACCTTTCTAGCGAAAAGGCTAAGGCCGTCGAGGCGGCCATTGCCCAAATCGAGAAGAACTATGGGAAAGGTTCCATCATGGCACTGGGCAGCCAGCCCGTCGAAGAAATCCCCGTCATCCCGTCGGGTTGCATCCAGCTGGACATGGCGCTGGGCGTAGGTGGGTTCCCCCGCGGCCGCATCATCGAAATTTATGGACCGGAATCTTCCGGCAAGACCACCCTCACCCTCCACGCCATCGCCGAGGCCCAGAAGCTGGGCGGTGTGGCAGCCTTCATCGACGCCGAACACGCCTTCGATGCAGTATACGCACGCAAACTGGGTGTAGATATTGAATCCCTGTTGGTCTCTCAGCCCGACACTGGTGAGCAAGCCCTGGACATCGCAGAAACCCTAGTCCGTTCCGGCGCCATCGACATCATCGTCATCGACTCGGTGGCAGCTCTTGTCCCCCAGGCCGAAATCAACGGTGAAATGGGCGACAACCATGTAGGATTACAGGCCCGCCTCATGAGCCAGGCCCTCCGCAAGCTCACCGGCATCCTCTCCAAGTCCAACACCTGCATGCTGTTCATCAACCAGCTCCGCATGAAGATTGGCGTCATGTTCGGCAACCCCGAAACCACTACCGGCGGTAACGCCCTGAAGTTCTACGCCACCCAGCGTATCGACATCCGCCGCATTGCCGCCATCAAGGACGGCGAAGAGGTCATCGGTAACCGCACCCGCGTGAAAGTCGTGAAGAACAAGGTGGCCGCCCCCTTCACCCAGTGCGAGTTCGACATCCTGTACGGCTGCGGCATCTCTCGCGAAGCCTCCATCCTGGACCTGGCCTGCGAACTGGACATCATCCAGAAGAGTGGCGCATGGTTCAGTTACAACAACGAGCGCATTGGCCAGGGCCGCGAAAACACCCGCCTGTTCCTCAAGGACAATCCGGAACTCTGCAACGAAATCGAGCAGAGGATTCGCGAAAGCATGAAGGACGTGGAGCTGTTCAAGCTGGGCGAACAGGACGCCGTTTCCGCCGACGAAGACGAGTCCGCTATCGAAGCCGAAGGCTAAAAAGCTCTCAAAATTCAACCCGTAAAGAGCCCCGGTCCCTTTTAGCCATTGTGGGACTGGGGTTCCTTTTTGTGTTCAAAAGCACATTTTCGGGCTTAAAAAAACTTTTTTGGCGGATTTTCCCACATTGCTTTGCGTTTAACTACAAAAAAAATTATATTGGTAGAAACAAACAAAAACCAGGAGTAATCATGAACTTCGTTAAATTGGGCTTCGCCCTTCCCCTCGTCGCCGCCTTCGGCATTATTGCTTGCGACGACACCACCAGTGCAGACAGCAACGATCCCAACGCCATCTCTTGCAAGGTAACACAGGAAATGACGGATTCCGATCCGCTGATTTTCACGACCGTCAAGGGCGACCTCTCCTCCACTACCACCTTCATGAACGATAACGGGAAGCCCGTTCTGACTGCCGAGTTCAACCAGGACGTTCCCGAAAATGAATGCCTTGAATACACGACCAAGTTCGGCGAATACCTGGATGTGCAGTGCGATGGCAAAACCATTTCTGCGGAGTCGACAGAAAAAGAAAGTGTGAAGACCGAATTCTTCGACGTCTTCAGCCAGATTCTCATAGCCGATTGCAAGGCCATCAATGGCAAGAAGCTCGACCCGAAAGATGTAGAAAAGGCTAAGGATAAAGTTGAAGAAGAAGTAAGCTGCGACACGGAAGGCGAAGAGAAGGAAGTCGCTTCCGATGAAGTGACAACGGACGACGGTACAACGGCTAGCGCTAAGGTGACCCTGGTCTGCAAGGACGGCAAGTGGACTCCGAAGAGTGTCGAAGCCGACGTCAGCAAGGGTGATGAAACCGCTACAGATGACGCCGACGACGTTGAATCCGACACCAACACCGGCGACGAAGGTGCCGCTACCGATGAAGGTGCAGCCTCTGACGAAGAATAATTCTTCCCTTCAGGAATAAAATTCAAAATCCAGCCTTTCGGGGCTGGATTTTTTTCTACAAATCCTTGTAATGCGAAAGCTTGCGTCCGCTTCCCAACGCAAGCCGTATCAAGTCGCGAACGCGGCCCTCCAACTGCGGAAAATCCGACGGGTGCAGCGCCAACCGCGGGACCCCAACAGGAAGTTTGAACACAGCCTTGCCGTAGGCAAAGGCAATGTTTTGCATAAACGGAAGGATTCCCGCAAAACTCACCACCGGGGAAGCATACCGCTTGCCTGCAGCAGATACCATAAAGGACCTGCCCTCGTAGAGCATGCCCGACTTGCGGACCTGCATGGGTAGAAAGCCGTTACTGTACCAGGTGGGCGGAACAAAGGCTACAGGTTGTGAACCCACTAGTTTGTTCCAAGCCTCCAAGCCGCACCATAGCAGCCGCTCTGACTCAAACTCGCTAAGCCCTGCAAATTCCGCCTCGCCTCCGGTGAGGTTCATCCCAATAAGCCCCATATAGTTGCGTCCCTGGCTGAACTCCGCCTTGTGCTTGTACCCATGAAGAGCTAGTTCAAAGCCCTCCGAAGCCAACCGGGAAAGCGTCTCGCGAAATTCTTCCACAACCGGAGCGTCAGCCTTTTCCGTGTCCGGAATGACCAGTACGCTAAACGGTGCACCTACCAAGTCCTTGATTTCTTCAAGAATGGGAGTCACCTTCTGGAAATTCCAGACGCTAAAGTCGTGAAAGCAGAGGAGGAACTTGCGAGCCATATTCTCAATATAGTTAAAAAACTCATTCCACATTACACATTTCACATCACACATTGTGTATGAGCATCTCTTTTTCTACATTTAACTTGTTATGTTCGAATCTATCATCCTCGGCCTGTTGCAGGGCCTCGCTGAATTCCTCCCCATTTCCAGTTCCGGCCACCTCGTAATTGGCCACGAACTCCTCGGCATGAACGAGGCGGGCATGTTCTTCGACATCATGCTCCACGCGGGAACCCTCCTCTCCATCTTTGTGGTGTTCCACAAAAAAATTACCGACATTATCGTGGGCTGCCTCCGCCGCGACAAGGACCAGCTGCGGGAGGCAGGCTACATTATTCTTGCCAGCATCCCCACGGCCATGATTGGCCTTGGCTTCAAGGACTTGCTGGAAGGCCTGTTCGAAAATCCCCGTGCCGTGTGCGTGGCCGAGCTCTTTACCGGCATTCTGCTTTTCACCTCCCAGTGGGGCGCTACCGGAGCCAAGCACCCGGATAACGAAGGCATCAAGATGAACTGGTGGCGAGCCCTGGTTACCGGCGTGGTGCAGGGCATCGCCTGCATCCCGGGCATCAGCCGTAGCGGCTCCACCATCAGTGCCATGATGTTCATGGGCGTGAACCGCAAGTACGCCGGCGAATTCAGCTTCCTCATGAGTATCCCCGCCGTGGGCGGTGCCGCACTGCTTGACGTTCTCAAGTGGGCCAAGTGCCAGAACGTAGAAAAGGTCGCACAGATGGCCCTGGAAAATCCCGAAAAGGCAGCCAAGTGCGCCGAAGCAGGCAACTTTACCCCGGAACTTTTGGTGGGCATGCTGGTTTCCTTCGTATTCGGCATCATCGCCCTCAAGTGGCTCATGACCTTCTTGCAGAAGGGCAAGTTCCAGCACTTCGCCTGGTACGTTTGGGCCGTGGGTATCCTGGGACTGATCTTTATCTAGTAAGGTTACAAACACGCTTTGCAATCTAGGGGCTCGATGGAGCCCCTTCCTTGTTTTCTACTGTTCTTGACAATTTGGTGAATTTATACGATATTAAGTAAAAATCGACAAGAGGAGATTTAAAATGAAAGAATCTAGAAACGAACGACGTGCCAGGATGGTTGCCGTGTATAAAGATACCATGGCGATGATTAAGGAAAGCCGGGAGCTCTCTCTCGCGGTTAAAGAATCGAAACTTGGTACGAAGTTTTATTCAATAGAGCCACTTGAAAGGCCGAATACGAGTTGCTCCAAGGAAACGGTCGTGACGGTTACCGGAAGCAGGTCGTTCGAGGCGGCAGTCGGTCTTAAGGCGCGTCACCCTGATAAGCGGGTGGCGGTGCTCAATTTTGCCTCGGCTACCTCCCCCGGCGGTGGTGTTAAAAGCGGGAGCTCGGCACAAGAAGAAAGCCTTTGCCGCTGTTCGACGCTTTACCCGCTGCTCAACCGCAAGGTCTTAAGGGAAAAGTATTACAATTATAATCGCGAGCAAAAAAACACCTTGAGTACGGACGCATGCATCTATACGCCGGGGGTAAAGATTATCAAGTCCGATACGGACCAGCCCGAAAGGCTCCCCGAAAACGACTGGGTAGATGTGGATGTGATTACCTGTGCGGCACCGAGTTTTCGCCATGCGGCTCCGCTTGACGACGACCCACTGTACCAACTGCACCTAAAACGCGGACGGCAGATTCTGAACGTAGCTCTTGCCAACGGGGTTGATTGCCTTGTCTTGGGGGCTTTTGGATGCGGAGCGTTCATGAATGACCCGAAGGTGGTAGCCAGCGCATATAAGCAGCTGATGGAAGAATACCGGGGAGCGTTTGACGAAGTGGAATTCGCCGTGTTCTACTGGGGAAAAGAGGTCCAAAATTACGAGATTTTCAAGAGCGTAATCGGTTAGATTCCTCGGCTTAGCTTACCGAAGCATTGGCACGGTTCTTGCGATATACTCCGCGAAAACATAGCGGGGACGTTAGATTTGTTTCATTTTGAAACATTTTTGGCGTTTTTGCTTCAATTTTTAACATAAAGGATGTAAAATGGCAACAGAGAAGATGGAATTCCAGACCGAAGTTCGCGACATGCTGAACTTGATGATCAACTCCCTTTATAGCAACAAGGAAATCTTCCTCCGCGAACTCGTTTCCAACGCGGCGGATGCTCTCGACAAGCGTCGTTTCCTTTCCCTCTCCAATGCAGACCTTTTGCCCCAGGGCACGCAGCTGCGCATCGACCTTTCGGTGAACAAGGAAGGCAAGCGCATCGTTGTGGAAGACAACGGTATCGGCATGAACAGGGAAGACCTGATCAACTGCCTGGGCACCATCGCTCGTAGCGGCACCAAGAACTTTATCAAGAGCCTCAAGGATGGCGACAAGGGTTCTGTGGATCTCATCGGTCAGTTCGGTGTGGGCTTCTACTCTGTATTCATGGTGGCCAAGAAGGTCGAAGTGCTGACCCTTAAGGCCGGTGAAACCCTGGGCTATATGTGGTCCTCCGAAGGCACGGGCGATTTCGAGATTTCTGAAGCCCCCCGCGACAAGGTGGGTACCAAGATTACGCTGTACTTGAAGGATGACGAAGACGCGGTCGACTTCGCTAGCGAATGGAAGATCAAGGACATCGTGCAGAAGTACAGCGGCTTCGTGAGTTACGGCATTTACTTCCACCCGGAACCGACCAAGAACGACAAGGGTGAAATCGAAACCAAGCCCGAAGAACGCTTGAATGAAAAGCAGGCCCTGTGGCGTCAGAGCGAAAAGGAAGTCACCGAAGAACAGTACAAGGACTTCTACAATGTCATTTGCCACGAAGCCGACGAACCGGCTGCCTGGAACCACAGCCACGCCGAAGGTTCCCAGGAATTCTGGAGCTTGGTCTACATTCCGTCCAAGGCTCCGTTCAACATTTGGCACAACGACGCTTTGCATGGCCTGAAGCTCTATGTGAAGAAGGTCTTTATCATGGACGACTGCAAGGACTTGCTGCCGCCTTGGCTCCGCTTTGTGCGCGGCGTGGTGGACTCCGAAGACTTGCCGCTGAACGTGTCCCGTGAAATCTTGCAGAACAACAAGATCATCACCAACATCCGTAAGCACGTGATCAAGAAGGTGCTTGACACCTTGCAGAACATGGCCGACAAGGATGCCGCCAAGTACAACGCCTGGTGGCGCGAGCTGGGCATGGTGCTGAAGGAAGGCTTCTACATGAACTGGGAACATCTTGATGAACTCAAGAAGTTGCTCCGCTTCGAAAGCACCAAGACCGAAGGCGACGCCCTCGTGGGTCTCGACGAATACGTGAAGCGCATGCCCGAAGGCCAGAAGGAAATCTACTACCTCATCGGCGACAAGAATGCCGTGAAGAGTAACCCGATGCTCGAAGCCTTCAAGGCCAAGGGCTACGAGGTGTTGCTCATGAGCGACGGCATCGACGAATTCATGATGTCTAGCCTCCAGGAATTCGGCGACAAGAAGTTCCACGATATCGCTCGCGGCGACGTGGACTTCGAAAAGACCGAAGACGAAAAGAAGGCCGAAGAAGCTAACAAGGGCATCTTCAAGGGACTCTGCGAAAACCTGCAGAAGGTCTTGGACGAAGACATCAAGGAAGTCCGCGTGTCCAGCCGCCTCAAA